>Ga0316192_10004259_pt1 | contig 10398 bp, 6 predicted proteins | sample MerIslwburrow_MG_FD_204931 | JGI IMG/M metagenome (GOLD analysis project Ga0316192, IMG submission 204931) | Coastal sediment microbial communities from Maine, United States - Merrow Island worm burrow | ecosystem: Environmental > Aquatic > Marine > Coastal > Sediment | place: USA: Maine...
TGCCGCCAGACAATCTCAACAGCCAGGGTCACCATGTTATCAAGAAACTGGGAACATACACCATCGGGAAAACCCCGGGCCCGCGGATTGGGTTTGCCGCTACCGGGCAAACCGGGACAGGATAACACGATTACCGACGTGGTCGGCGTCGAAGTCGGTTACACCACATTGATCGAGGGCGACGATATTCGCACCGGTGTGACCGGCATATTGCCGCGTGGCCGGACTGGCGCCGACACCCCCTGCATGGCCGGCACTTACTCGCTCAACGGCAATGGCGAAATGACCGGCACTATCTGGATTGAGGAAGCCGGTGAATTGCAGACCCCGGTAACCATCACCAACACGGCTTCATGCGGTATTGCGCGTGATGCAACCCTGCGCTGGCTGGTGGCAAATGACATCGGCACGGGGCAGGACTGGGGCTTGCCGGTCGCAGCCGAAACCTACGATGGAGAACTCAATGATATCAATGGGTTTCATGTAAACGCCGACCATGTCATGTCAGCTCTGGACAAGGCAGTATCCGGACCGTTGGAGATGGGTAGCGTTGGCGGCGGCACCGGCATGTCCACCTATGAATTCAAGGCGGGATCTGCCAGCGCATCCCGCCAGATTGACATGAGCGGTACCCGGTACACCATCGGCACGTTCGTCCAGTCAAACTTCGGTCTGCGGCCGGAACTGACCATACTGGGAGTGCAGGCCGGCCGTGAGTTGACCGGTGGCGAATTCCGCTCGAAAGGATCCGGTTCGATCATCGCCATCGTGGCAACTGACGCACCCCTCCTGCCGCATCAATGCAAACGCCTGGCGCGCCGCGTTCCGCTTGGCCTGGCGCGTACCGGCACAATTGGTCACAACTCATCCGGCGACATATTCCTGGTCTTTTCCACCGCCAATAGCGCGGCCTTGAGGTCCGGCGGCGTCCGCCACCTTGATGCATTGGCCGACGCTGAACTGGACCCGCTGTTCCAGGGCGTCGTGGAGACGGTGGAAGAAGCCGTACTTGATGCCATGATCGCCAACGAAACCATGACCGGCAGAAACGGATTGACAGTGCGCGCCCTGCCTCACGACGACCTGCTTGCCGTGCTCAGAGCAGCCGGCAGGGTTTAAGCCGTCCCGCCGCGCTCAATCGCGTCGATTTCACGTGTTCTTCATGCCGCAGGTGTTGATGCCCAGCAGGCTGTATGGCGGGCACCAGCCCATCACTGCGGTCAACAGGGGGAGCAACCCCGATCCAGCCTGCCCAGGCATATTCGCTTGTACCAAGCAATGCCCACGCGATAAGCGCGACGCCGACAACAACGCGTACCGCGCGATCAACTGTTCCAACATTCTTCTTCATTGAAAGAACCTCCTTGGTTCCGGCTTCCGGCAAATCGGAATACACATTCAATGAAATATATGTATCTGGCGCGTATTGAAATGATACAGATCAACAACGAGGTCTGTTGTCGTCAAAAATCCTGCAAGCCACCTGATCAGGTCTCTTGCAGGATTTCTGCATCGTGATGAACTTCAAACTGTCAGTGCAACTGTTCGAGCTTGCTTGCAGCCCGGTTGACCCGGCCGCGCAGGGTCAGGCCACACCCAGCTTCTTTTGCAGATTCGAGCTTGATGTCGTGTACTGGAACAACAGCCGTTCACCCGGGTTGATGATACGGAAGGCTTCCTGCGACATCAGCGCGGCTTCATGGAAACCTGACAGGATCAGCTTCAGTTTACCGGGATAGGTATTTATGTCGCCAATGGCAAAGATACCGTGTTCGGACGTTGCAAACTTTTCGGTGTCCACCGGCACCAGGTTTTCTTCAAGATTGAGCCCCCATTCGGCCACCGGTCCAAGCTTCATGGTCAGGCCGAAGAACGGTAACATGGTGTTGCAGGCGACCTCGATCTCGCCTTCCTTGCTCTTGACCGTCACCCCGCTCAAAACGCCGGCGCTGCCGTGCAGGTTGGTAACCTGCCCGATGTGCAGGTTCATCTTTCCCGCTGCAACCAGTTCGCGCATCTTGTTGACACTGTCCGGTGCAGCCCGGAAATCGTCGCGGCGATGCAGCAGTGTCATGGACTTTGCAATCGGCTGCAGGTTGTTGACCCAGTCGAGCGCACTGTCGCCACCACCTACGATAAGAATATCCTTGTCGCGGAAGTCTTCCATGCGCTTGACCGAATAGAAAACGCTGGTGCCTTCATAATCGTCGATCGACGGCATTGGCGGCTTCTTGGGCTGGAAGCTGCCGCCACCGGCTGCAACCACAACGACCTTGCACTTGAACTGAATATCCCCGTCGGTTTCAAGTTCGAATGATCCGTCGTCCAGTTTCCGCAGCGATGTAACCATCTGATTGTAATGGTATTGCGGGTTGAACGGAGCAGCCTGTTCAAGCAGGCGGTCGGTCAGTTCCTGGCCGGTCACCAGCGGCAGGCCGGGAATATCGTAAATCGGTTTCTCAGGATAAAGCTCTGCACATTGGCCGCCCGGCTTGTCCAGAATATCCACAACGTGGCATTTGATGTCCAGCAGCCCCAGTTCGAAAACGGCAAACAGTCCGCATGGGCCAGCGCCAACTATAACTACATCGGTTTCAATCGTCTGATTGGCCATGAATGCGGCCTCCTTGATCATCTTGCTGGATGGCCTGTTTCAGACCGCCTGGCCATGTGAGTTGAATACGCGAAAATCCGGTGCGGACTTCAGAACTGCTTTTCCGGAACTTTCAGAACCAGCCCGTCAATGTCATCAGACACCCGTATCTGACATGACAACCGCGAACTGTCCTGCACCTCGAAAGCGAAATCCAGCATGTCCTCTTCCATTTCGGAACGTTCCGCGAGCTTTTCAGCCCATTCTCCCTGGAGATAAACATGGCAGGTGGCGCAAGCACATGCACCGCCGCAGTCAGCATCAATACCCGGCACCATGTTCTTTACAGCGGTCTCCATGACCGACATGCCGTTTTCCGCATCGACAACGTGTTCTTTGCCGTTGTGCTCGATAAAAGTGATTTTAGCCATGTCTTTGCATCCTGCCATGCGCGGTTTCATGCAAACTTGTTTGCATACATTCAATCAAGATTCAGGTCTCTAGCTAGGCTGCCAGCGCACAAAAAGCAACAATTTCCCGCCCGTCGGATTGAAATTCACGTATTTGTGCAACGATTGGAATCGAACGAAGCCTTTTATGGGCAGCTATGTCATATCCTGACATGCCGATGTCAAGTAGATGTAAGCTTTTGTAATAGATATGTTTTCAGGGTTGTGAATTCCAGGCGGATCGCAGAATTCCGGTGTACCGTCCCGCAGGACGAATTCAGGGCCTGATGGACTCAAAGGCGCGTTGCATCCCGGCCTCTCAACCTCGTTCTACCACGCAGCCGGAGTCCGTTTTCGCCACGCAGATTCTGTGTCTCGAAGGCTATTGGATATACGCATGAACTTGTTCTTCGAAGACAGTCCGGGCCGTATCAAGGTGCTTCAGGACCGCAGCTCGCCCGGTTTCGTCAGCAAACGAAACCAGCTCCAATTCCTCGGCCACATCTGCAACCTGTCCTGCGCCGATCGAACGGGCAGCACCCTTGAGTGTGTGGACGGCAGACCGCCACTTCGCTTCCTCGCTGCACGAAAACAGTTCTTCTGCCTGGTTCTGCAGTTGAATGCGAAACAAATGCAGCAGTTCCGACTGCAGACTGAGGTCACCCAGCGTGTATTGATCCAAATGAGCCAGATCAATAACAGGCGCAATGAAACCACCTCCAGCATTGCTTTCAGCAGCCTTTTTAGGCGTCATCATGTACATCCCCTTGCAAAACCTGCAGTTGCTGAAATCGCTCCCCCCAGCGGCCAATTCTGGCCTGATTTTCACAAATTAGACCTCAATACGATAAAAATTGGTTACGAATTTCGTTAAACATTGACTCATTTCAGCCCACAGCGTTAACCAATTCGGAAGTTTTCCAGAACCATTTGGCACTAGTGGGTTCTTTAAGTGCCTGTTTTGCATTAGAATCTTCATCTGGGCGTGTGATGGGTGTGGACAAATTGGTTAACGAAATCGCCATTTGGCTTGCTTCGTTTCCGAATGAGTCAGATCATTAGGCGCGGGCAGGACCAGTATACGGCGCACACGAGGCACCAGGGTAACCTGGAGTGTGAGTACCGGTTAGTAAGTTTCTTAGTTGCGGGGATGCAAAAGTATGTCAAGCGAACCAAACCAACCGCGCCGCGCTTCGCGCCGGGGCAATCGCAGGGCAGTAGAGGACAAGAACGAAGAACAGGTCGCTCGCCGCGAAGCTGCCGAGCGTCGCAGGCTTGACGCCATTGACCAGCGTCGCCGCGAAGCAGCCCTGCGTGGCCGTCCGGCCAATGAAAACGATGCTTTTGCAGCCAGCAGTCTGCAGGCTATCCGGCAGCGCACATCAACCACCCCGATCTGGTCTGCGCTCGCGATTTCGCTGGTCTGGCTGGCTATCTGGACAGTATTGTATGTGCCGGCCCTTGCGGAGCTTGGCAGCCCGCTCAGCCTGACCAATCTGCCGGTCACTTTGCGTACAGCCATGATGGCCCTGATTCCGGTAATGGCTTTCATGGTTCTGGGGTATCTGATTTTCCGCGCCAACCAGATCAACCACATCAGCCAGGCGCTGATGCATACAGCCATGCGCCTTGTGCGCCCGCAGGACATTGCAACCGAGAGCCTTGCCTCCGTCTCGCAACTGGTGCGCACTGAAGTGGATCAGCTCGTTGGCGGCGTTGAACATGCCGTTCAGCGCGCGAGCGAACTGGAAAGTGTGGTTCACAAGGAAGTCGCCAATATCGAACGCGCCTTTGGCGCCAATGAAGAGCGCATTCGCCTCATGCTCGAGGGACTGGAACATCAGCGCAACTCCCTGCACGAGACCGGTCGTGTCATCGGCGTGGAAGCAACCCCCCTGCTGGCGCGCATTGAAGAAAACACCCAGAGTCTGTCTGGCATTATCTCGACTGCCTCCTCTACGCTTGCAGCACTTGAGCACGGCCTCAAGAAGACTACCTCCGAGCTGTCTCAGACAGTTGACGAGATCTCCACTCGTGCGAGCTTCGTTGGCACCGAGATTTCAGGCCAGACAACCCGCATGGAGCAGATGTCCGGCACGCTGGTAAACGAAATGCGTGTGTTCTCCGACAGCGTTACCGGCCAGGTTTCGACCATGCAGGAAACCGCACAGCGCATGAATACTGAAGGTATGCACTTCGGCGACAGCCTGCGCCAGCTTGAAGGCAGTGTGACCTCCGGCATCCGCGAAAGCCTCGAAGAAGTTCGCAGCGTTCGCGCAGAGCTTGCCCAGGGCATCGAACACGCCACATCGGCAACCACCGAGCAGATGCGTCTGGCCGCTGAACAGAACACCGAGATGATGAAACTCACCGGTGACGGCGTTGCGCATACGGTACGCTCCACATCGGGTGACATCATACAGTCGGTTCAACAGTCAACCCAGGCGGTAACCGAACAGTTACAGGCCGCAGTTGAACAGAACACCGAGATGATGAAGCGCACCGGTGACGGCGTTGCACATACGGTACGCTCGACATCGGGCGAAATCATGCATTCGGTTCAGCAGTCAACCCAGGCGGTCAACGAACAGTTGCAGGCTGCAGCCGAACAAAACACCGAAATGATGAAGCTCACCGGTGAACAGGTTGCTGAATCGATACATTCCACATCGGGTGAGATCGTACAGACGGTTCAGCAGTCGACCCAGGCAGTCAACGAACAGTTGCAGGCAGTAGCTGAACAAAACACCGGCATGATCAAGCGTACCGGTGACAAGGTTGCCCAAACGATGCATTCAACATCGGGCGAAATCATACAGTCGGTTCAGGAGACAACCCAGGCGGTAGGCGAACAGTTGCAGGCCGCAGCTGAACAGAACACCGAGATGATGAAGCTTACCGGTGACAAGATTGCCCAGACGGTACACTCCACATCGGGCGAAATCGTACACCAGGTGCAACAGTCCACCCAGACGGTCAACGAACAGTTGCAGGCCGCGGCTGAACAGAGCACCGAGATGATGAAGCTTATCGGTGACAAGGTTGCTCAATCGGCGCACTCCACATCGGGCGAAATCATACATCTGGTGCAGCAATCATCCCAGTCGGTAAACGAACAGCTGCGGGCCGCAGCTGAACAGAACACCGAGATGATGAAACTTGCCGGCGAAAGCGTTGTGCAGACTGTCCAGTCCGAATCTGGCGAAGCGCTGCAGTTCGTCCAGCAGACGACGCGCGCGGTGAACCAGCAATTGCGGGCTGCTGCCGAGCAGAATGCAGAGATGGTGAAAGCCACAGGCGATACCGTTGTCCAGGCAGTGCACTCCACCTCGGATGCAATTGCTCACTCGGTGCAAAACTCAACCCAGATCGTGAGCGAACAGCTGCAGTCCGCGGCCGAAGCTCACACTGCAATGATTGCCGATTCCGGCACCCGCATCACGGACAATGTGCGTGCTGCATCCGGAGAAATGGTCGCGTCGATCGAACAGTCCTCTGAAGCCGTCGTCGGACAGCTTCGTTCAGTGGCGGACGAAAGCGTTGCCATGGTCAAGGGCACCGGCGAAAGCGTCACGCAGGCGGTTCGCTCAACCTCGGGTTCCGTGGTCACCACGATGCAGGCAACCTCGGACGATATTCTGGGGCAGATCAAACTGGTTGGATCCGATGTCGCGGAATCCGTCCAGATCACCTCAGAAGTCGTGCTCCGCAATCTGAACGAGGTCGGCACGGAAGTGACCGATCGTGTTCAGTTGGCCGGGCAGAATGTCGTCACCAACCTGCAGACCACCGGTAACACCGTTGCCACCAGCCTCGAGACCACCAGTGTCAAGGTCGTCGAGAACCTCATGGTGTCAGGCGAGAAGATTGCCCGCGACACAGAGGCGTCTTCTCAGGCCATGCTGGCATTCATCACTGAAAGCGGCGACAAGGCTTCAACAGCGCTGTCAGCAGCAGGTAACCAGGTCAACGAGCGCTTGCTCGGCACCACCAGTGAAATGGCAACCCTGCTGAACTCATCGGTTGAGAAGGTTGCCAGCCGCCTCACTGCCGCGTCCTCGGCAGTGGGTGAACAAATTGACTTGTCCGGTTCGGCGCTGACCGACAGGCTGTTGTCAATTTCGGGCGAGTTTGTCCAGAACGTTGCCACTGCGCGCGATGAAGTCTATGCCTACATGGAAGATGTTTCAGGCAAGATGTCCGGCACGCTTGAAATCGCCTCGGGCGACCTGTTCAAGCGCTTCGAAGTCATAACCGAGGAGATCACCGGCAAACTGGAGACATCTGCCGGCACGCTGTTCAACCGGGTTGAAACCGCGACTTCGCACATGTCCGGTCATCTTGACGAGTCCACTGCACGTCTTTCCGGACAGATTGAAGAAACCTCCAGCGCCATGGTCATTCGTCTTGAAGGCGCCACGACCCGCATGGCGGAACTTCTGGACACCGCCTCTGTTGGCATGACCGGCAAACTGGAGACTACGTCGAGTGCAATTGCAGATCGTCTCAACACGTCATCGGAATCCCTCACCGGTAAACTGCAGGCAACCGGCAGCGAACTGGCAGCACTGCTGAGTTCGTCTTCAGAAGAACTCACCGGCAAGCTGGAGAACACCAGCAAGGAGGTGACCGAACGGTTGAGCACAAATTCGGCGCAACTCACCGGCAGGCTCGAAAGCGTGACGTCACGTGTGGCCGATGCTCTCGATCAGGCGTCCGTTGAAATGTCCGACAAGCTCGACACGACAACCGCATCGATCGCCCAGCGGCTCGAAGGATCGACCGGCCTGCTGAGCAGCAGGCTGACTGCGATCCTGGACAGCTCAACCGGCGAATTGACCGGCCGTCTTGAAGGTGCCACCTCGCAGATGGCTGAACTGCTGAACAACGCATCTGCTGAAATGACCGGCAAGCTGGACGCTACGACCAATGAACTGGTTGAACGGCTTGATACATCGTCGAGTTCCATTACCGGGCGTCTTGAAGGTTCCACTTCTCGCATGGCCGAACTGCTCAACAATGTAACAGCTGAAATGACCGGCAAGCTGGACACAACGACCAATGCACTGGCCGATCGCCTTGATGCGTCTTCCGGCTCCATGACCGGCCGCCTTGACGAAGTGTCCCTGTTGCTTACCGACCGCCTTGATTCAACCTCGTCCAGCCTGACGGCCCGTCTCGACACCGTGGCAGACACCATGAGCAACCTGATCACCCAGCTCAAGGATCGGTCCGGCTCGGTGCTCAACCAGATCGAGGGCATGTCCGGCAAGCTGGATAGCACCACGTCGGAATGGTACTCCCATGTGGAACGGGCCAACAATGAAATGTCCCGTCGTTTCGAGACCACGACTGCCGAAGTCGCCGAGACGATGGAGAAGTCCGGCTCGGCCATGTTCATGCGTCTTGAAAACAACTCGCGCGAAATGGGCAAGCGTTTTGACCTGGCCAGCACCCTGCTCGAGGAAATCACCACGGATGTCATAACCCGGATGGATTCATCCGGCGAACAGTTCTCCAAGATGCTGGACGAACGCGCAGCCCGCGTGTTCAACGAATTGGGAACGGCCCGCACCGCCTTTGCAGAAGGTCTGGACGGCGCGGCGCGCGATCTCGCAGCGGAACTGGGCCGGGCCTCGGCCTCATTCGCCGACAACATGGAAGAAAACACCCAGTCGATCTCGACCCGTTTTGAAGGTCATGCCTCAAGCATCATCAATTATCTGACGCAGTCAGCCGGAGACTTTGAGACCCGCGCCAGTGAAGCATCACGTCGCCTGGAGGATACTGGTTCCAAATTCTCGACCCATGTCGACCAAGCCTACACGATGATGACTGACGCCCTCAAGGAAACCGCAGGCGAACTGGACCAGCGTATCGACACCGTATCGACCTCTCTGGTCGGCCGTCTCGACGCCACATCCGGCAAGATTTCCGAACGCCTGGAAAGTGCGTCTGAGAAAGTTGACCGCGCGGTTTCAAATTTCAACGAGCGCATCGATCGCCTGATGGACAGCCGCGACACCCAGATGGCAACACTGCTGACCAAGCTCGGCAAGAAATCGGAAGAAGTCGACGGCATCATGCATCGCTATATGGAGCGCGTCGAACACTCACTGTCCGATGCCAACAATCGCACGGATGAACTTGGCCGATTGATCACTTCGCAGTTTACCGCTGCCTCCGACAATATGCAGGAGGAGATCAAGAAGCTCGAAGCAATCTCCGACGAGCAGGTCAGCCGTGCGGCCCGCAACATTGTGGCGCAGCATGCAGAAGTTGTTCGCCAGCTCAACACCACCATGTCCGGTTCCACCGAAGAGTTCTCATCGACAGCCGAGGAAATGCGCGAGGCGGCAGCCAGCGTTGTCCGCGAGATCGAGTTTGCGCGCGGCGAAGTGCGCCGTGCCGTGCTGGAACTGCCGGCTGAAACCCGCAATTCGGCAGATGCTATGCGCCGCGTGGTAACTGATCAGATTACCGCCCTCAACGCACTTGCTGACGTGGTCAAACGGCAGTCCTCCTCGCTGGCCATGTCGGGACCCGGCATCTATGTGCCACCGGACGATGGAGGACGGTCGCCGGGAAAACCTAAGGGCACCGCGTCAACCGCTGCATCACAGCGGACGTCCGGTGCCCAGAAATCCCAACGCAGCGTTGACGCAGGTGAAGAGACCTCAGGATCTCCAAAGGAAGACGCATCAATCCGCAGTTTTCTGGGCGACCTGCTGTCTTCCGACCCGGATGCACCCATCGCGCGTGAAAGACCCCCACGCAAGTCAAAGGCTTCTTCAATGTCCGAAGGATCAACCAGCCGCGCCACGGAAACACTGGTTGCCAAGTTGAATGCTGCTTCGCGTGATATCTATCATGTGCTGCACGACACGGTGCCGAAAGAGCTTGAAGAGTCCTATCGTAAAGGCAACGCCCAGACCTATACCCACAATCTGTACAATAACCGTGGGCGCAAGTTGATGGAACAGAGCCGCAAGGCCTACCGTGATGACAAGCAGGTCAGAACGCGCATGGACGGATTTATGCGACTGTTCGAGCGTCTGCTCGACACGGTAGCCACGTCAGATGCGGGCGAGGAACTGGTTGATCAGTGCCTGGGCTCGGAAACCGGCAAGGTGTATCTGATGCTGGCGGAAGCTGCCGGGCGGGTGAAGCACTAATACCTCTTCGCGGTATCACTGCTTGGAGCATGTCTCTTCTGCATGCTCCAACAGTCTGCCTGACTGATTTGCCGCGAATCTGGCTCCATCTGCTGAAGCGCACTGTCCTCTTGCGAAACTTCATCTCCTGTGGTGCCTATGAGCCGCAAAAAACACCATTTACTGACGAGTGTGACACATG
>Ga0316192_10004261_pt1 | contig 10397 bp, 7 predicted proteins | sample MerIslwburrow_MG_FD_204931 | JGI IMG/M metagenome (GOLD analysis project Ga0316192, IMG submission 204931) | Coastal sediment microbial communities from Maine, United States - Merrow Island worm burrow | ecosystem: Environmental > Aquatic > Marine > Coastal > Sediment | place: USA: Maine...
ATCTATTTACCAGTCGCTGAAGCGACCGAAGCCGTATTAGAAAATGATAACAAACAGCCGATTGTACCCAGTTCAGGGCATGAGACGCTACTGCTTGTCGATGATGAACCTGTCATCCTCTATTCCATGCGGGAGGTGCTCGAAGAGCTGGGTTATACAGTGCTCACGGCCTGCGACGGTGCTGAAGGAGTCGCTTGCTTCAAACAGCATCAGCATAGCATTGACGGCATCATCACCGATATGGTGATGCCTGGGATGGGTGGCGTGGAGATGTTCCGGCAAATCCGCAGCATCAATGCAACAATACCAACTATTTTTAGCACCGGTTACGATCAGGGCAAAGTACTACTGCAACCGAACGAAAAAGAAAACACCTCCGTCATATCAAAACCCATTCAAATCCCTGAACTGTCGCGGCTGGTAAAGCAGACTTTGCAGAAAGTGGAATAAGAGGTAACTGCTATAAACAAAAGCAGAAAACTTCTATTTTGAAACTGGTTTATGTCTTCGCGCATCATTGATTAACTGCTTATGTGCAGAATCATTTAAGCCATTAGTTACAAAGAAGGAGAGAAAGATGAAATTTATTACAACAAAAATTGGTAATATGGGCATTAATACGAAACTTGGCCTGATTTTGGGCCTGCCGCTTATCGGCATGCTTATTCTGATCATCATGATTGGTAGCTTGAAATGGGATCATATGCACCGTCTAGACCTGATTGATCACGCGGCTGACCTGTATATAGGCGTAGGAAAGCTGGTGCATGAGGTACAGAAAGAACGTGGCGCCAGCAGTGGTTTTCTTGGCAGTAAAGGTGCCAAGTTTGGTAGTATTCTGCAAGACCAGCGTGCAGAGACAGATCAGGCTTTTGGCGAATTTAAAGCGTTGCTAAAGGATTTTGATATGGATGCCATGACTGAGGAAGGAGCTAATTCTGTCAATGCCTTTTTACGCTATTTGGATGAACTCAGTAGCAAACGTTCCAAAGTGGATAATTTTATGATTTCCGCAGATGAGTTGATGACTTGGTATAGCGGGATGAACAGTGAAGGACTACATGTGATTGCTGAAGGCATGCATTCCGCTTATGACCCGGGACTGACGGTCAGTGCTGATCTGACCATGATGATTGCCAGCTATTATGCCTTCCAGGAGATGAAAGAGCACTCCAGCCTTGAAATGGCGATATTTGCCAATGTTTTTGCTGTAGATGCGATGGTGAAAAAACAACAGGGTGAGTTGATAGCGATAATCACTGGGGAACAGGTATATGAAGATGCGTTCCTGAAATTAGCGGAAGACGGCTATATTGAGTATTACCGGGAAAGCATTGGCGCGCCGGAAATAATAGCTGCTGAAGCAGCGATAGATGAAATGCGTGAAACAGGCCTCAGCCGGGACAGCGGTTTTGGCGTGGATTCAGAGCACTGGTTCAAGGCCATGAGCAAGAGGATCAGCGGCCTGCATGTAGCAGATCTCCTGCTTAGTAAAGATTTGATGGCTGAAGCGGATCAAGTCTTTGAGGAATCTTCAGCCGAGTTCTGGCAAGTGGTTACCATTGCCGCCATTTTGGCGCTATTGGTCATCCTGCTTGGGCTGATTGCCGGCAGAGACATTACCAGCTCACTAAAGCAAACAATGTATGTACTGCAGGCTCTGGCTGGGGGAGATTTGACACAGCGCGTCACAAAGCAGTCCAAATGTGAAATAGGACGCATGAATGCGTACCTGTCTCAGGCACTGGATAGCCTGCAGGCGACGATCGCATCGATATCCGGCAATTCACAGACCTTAAGCGGTGCTGCTGAAGAACTGACATCAGTCAGTCAGCAGATGGGCGCGAATGCTGAAGAGACATCCGCTCAGGCCGGTGTGGTTGCCGGAGCCTCAGAAACCATCAGCAGCAATGTGCAGACCGTGGCCAGCGGTATTGAGGAATTGAGTGCGACGACGCGTGAAATTGCCAGCAATGCTTCAGAGGCTGCCAAGGTTGCATTGTCTGCGGTAGACATGGCGGATGCAGCCAATGCAACGGTGAACAAGCTTAATGTAAGCAGCACTGAAATTGGTGAAATCACCAATGCGATCACTTCGATTGCACAGCAGACAAAACTGCTGGCGCTCAACGCCACGATTGAGGCGGCGCGTGCCGGAGGGGCCGGCAAGGGCTTTGCCGTAGTGGCCAACGAAGTAAAAGACCTGGCCATGGAGACAGCTAAAGCCTCTGATGATATTGCCCAGAAGATTGAATTGATCCAGTCCGACGCCACAGAGGCGGTGGGAGCCATCAACAGGATCAATGAGGTCATTGCGCAGATCAATGAATTTCAGAGCACTATTGCCAGTGCAGTGGAAGAGCAGAGTGCGGCAGCCGGGGAAATTTCCAGAAATGTGTCTGATGTGTCGGAGGGAAGTGGTCATATCACCCAGAATATCAGCGGCGTGGCTGATGCTGCACAGAGCACCTCAACAGGTGCCAATGATACCTTGCAATCATCTGATGAACTGTCCCGCATGGCCGCGGAACTGCAAGAGCATGTGCTTAAGTTCAAGTATGCATTGGCCCCCAATGTATAGTTGATAATTGTGGCTGGTTAAGGGAATAGATTGATATGTAAAGGAAGGAGTGGCCGAAAAGCCTTTTTATAGGGGCATAATAGCTGTTTAATAAGACTGCCGCTTTTGGATTCAGTCTGCATTAGCTTACAGAGTCGTCAATTGTCTGGCAGAGCGGGGCTTGCTTATTCCTTCGCACATCATTGAATGACTATTATTGGCAACTGTTTTGTTGTTCGCCAAAAGGAATGAGGTAAAATCTGTCATTGTAGTGTAGCAGACCTCTAATGCCTGATTAGCTCCAGCCAATTTGGTCTTTCTGTGAATGTTTTTCTGATGTCATAAGCAATGCGATGGGTGCCGTGGCAGCGGGCGCAGGCCAATACTGCCAGGGTGCCCAGATCGCGCCCCTGATCTTTTAGGGTGCCGGTTTGCAGGCTGTGCTCCAGGCTGTTTATAGTTTTTCTGATACTGTCATTCGGGTATTCCCTGATATCTTTTTTATGACAGTTTACACAGGTTTTACCCAGTGACTGCATGCCCTTTTTTAAATCGGATAAAGATGCAGCGGCGATACCTTTCATGCCGTCTTCAGAGGCGATTTTGATCTGGTTTACCTGTTTAGTGAGTTTCTTCATGTGCGCTTTGAAAGTGGTTGAAGGATTGATTTTAATGGCGGAAAAATTCGGGGCGCGGTACATATTGGCGGTTATGGCGCGGAAGTCCGTATGACAGGATTTGCAGCTTTTATTAATTTTATCGAGCGCCCGGGAGACACCCTCAAAGCGATATTCTTTAGCACTTTGTTGTAAACTGGAAATGGTTTCCATGTTCAGCTTTTTCTTCCATTCCGGAACCATTTCACCAATTTTCAGATAATGTTCACTGAATTGAGTCACCCATTTTTCCAGATGTTGAGCATCATTTTGATTGGCGTAATGTTGTGCCGCCTGCATTTCGCGACGCAGTTTGAACATGTTGTGCAGCCATACCTGTCGTTTATTCTCCGGTTTGTACCACTGAGCCAGTGATGCGGGCGGTTTTTTCACCATGGCCACTCGGTCCTTATGGATATAGACAGCGCCAGCCACAGCAGCAATAAGCAGACATTGAAGCAGAATAAAGGAAGTCCAACGCATGAATCCTATCTGTCTCCTCTGTTGAAAGCGTGCGGGGCAGGTTCTGAAAATTGAATCACTTTGCCCTCCATTCTTTTTTCAATGTGTTTAATGCCTGCGCCTAATATAAACTTCGATTCGATGAATGCCAAATTTGAACATGAAATGATCGAGTTTCCTGATCCCAATCTTGCCAATGAGCAGGGGCTGCTGGCTGTCGGTGGCGACCTGGAACCGGAGACATTGCTGGCTGCTTATTCGCAAGGTATTTTTCCATGGTATTCGGAGGAGCAGCCGGTTTTGTGGTGGTCGCCCGATCCGCGCATGGTGCTATTTCCCGATGAGTTTCATTGCTCAAAACGTTTAGCTCGCAGGCTTGGCCAGACCCGTTATCGCTTTTCCTTTAACGAGGCATTTTCATTGGTGATTCAGGCCTGCGCCCAGATTCCCAGAAAAGGGGAGTCTGGCACCTGGATTTTGCCGGAAATGATGGCGGCCTACGAGAGAATGCATGTGCTTGGCCATGCATTATCTGTCGAGGTATGGGAAGGAGATGATTTGATTGGCGGCCTGTATGGTGTATTGCACCAAGCTGTGTTTTTTGCTGAATCGATGTTCAGTCGGAAAACGGATGCTTCAAAAATGGCTCTTGCCATACTCGTTGAACAGGCCATGCAGCAGAATTGGAGGCTGATTGATTGTCAGTTCCATACTGAGCATCTGGCAAGTCTCGGAGCGAGAGAAATTTCCCGGGCTCAATTCCTGAGCGTGATCGAGCCCATGTAAAGCTTAGCAATCCGTTTTCGCCACTTTATTTGTTCGTTTTGGTTAATTCGGCACGAACCATTTGGCATATTGATACATTTGGCCCGGATGAAATAATTTTCTCAACCTTGAAATAGGCACTCTTGCCGTCTCTGAAAATGGAAAAAACCATTTTTCTATTAATTTGTGGATCAGGAAAAATTGTCGTAAACGAGTCTGTGCCTGGTTTGATCAGCACCGGCCATGAGCGTTTGGCACCCGACTCCCCGCCGCCTGAATAAATAGTAGCTTTGGTCAGTTGGCACTTATCCTTGAGAAACTGGATGTCGATACGCTGTTCACCGGGCTTCACTTCTTTAAACCTGCGAACAAAGCCCAGGGGGGGCTGTTTTTTATTTGGGTCCCATCTCAGGCCAACCAGGCTGCCAATATAATGTGGCAGCGGGGTTGAACTCATGCGCTCCATATCAATGCCATTTTCACTTACACTAATTACTGACCATGCATCTGCATCAGTAGTGTCTGTTTTGCTTTGGCCAGCAACATTGGAAAAAGCGCTGCTAATAGCTCTTTCGGCATCCCATTCGAGCATGATGTGTGCTTTTGATGGACTGGAACTGCAATCTTCCTTTTTTTTCTTACGCAGGGTGCTGATTATGGCGCCACCGCCAATCAATGTGGTCTGCAAGGCTTCCTCGGTATGCAGATCTATTTTTTGCTTATCCAGATTTTCCAGAACGCTTCTCACCCGTTTCAGAGCTGTATACAGGCGATCCATGAAGGCATCCATTGGTATAATAATGCAGGCCTTGTTCAGCGGGTCAGGAAGGCTATTGAGAAATTCGGCCGGTTCATTCGGGCGATTGATGTTAGTGAGTAGAAATGACTGGTTTTCCGTGTCAGGGAACCTTTCTCCTTCCCGGTGAAACTGCGGCTGCAAAACACTGATATGGGCCTGCAATTCCTGCCAGATCTTCTTTTGCTGGATATGGGTCTTGTCGTGAAAATCCAGCGTTCGCAATAGTTCATAATCACATACTGCCTTATACAGGCGCTGTTTCTTGGCATGTAATCTTTTATCCAGCGCTCCGGCCACATTGAGCCCGAGACGAGCCAACTCAAAAAACTGGCGGGTGGTAATCACGGCGGGAGCCCTGTAGTGCTTCAGAGATATCAGTAACAGCTTGACAGCCAGTTCGATAGCGCTGGAAACCATATCGACGAGATATTTATAATATGTCGGTTCATCACGAGCAGCCTTCTGTACCAGATCCACACCGATTTTATGGGCATTGAGTACAGCAGTCGTCATTTCGGCATCGAACAACTCCAGCTCACGCTCGAAATTATTCAGTACTTTCATACGGAAGCTCAGTGGAATGTGCGGGTTGGCATTCAGCCGTCCGAGATAATTCTTCATGCTTTTACGCAGCTGTTCCTCTTCATTTTTCGAGGCGCTAATGGCAAATTGTGCCAGTTGTTTTTCGATATTGCTGTAAGGGAGAATCAGGGCATCGGTTAGCAGTTCGGCCGTGCCCAGTTCCAGCTGCTGTGGATGCAGCCGCAAATCGGTATCCAGTTCGAGTGATACGTTATCGGTTATCTTATCCTTTTTCACTTCTTCATTCATGCAAATAGTATGCCATTAATCACCTGTGCAAATACGCTCAACCAGTTGTTTGACAGTGGGAACAAAACCATTGGCATAAAACGGATCCTCAGCAAAACGATAAGCAGCATGGCCGGCAAACATCAGATTATTATCAGGATCGCCGCCATGGGCGATATCCTGCAGGGTTTTCTGGATGCAGAAGCTACGCGGGTCCGCCTTACGGCCCGTGCTGCCCTTCTCATTGGCTGCCCAGTTGCTGAATTTGCATTGCGACAGGCAGCCCATGCAATCCAGTTGATCCTGGCGGATAGATTTAGCTTGTTCCGGAGTGACGAAAATCAATGTTGAATCCGGAGTTTGTAGAGCCTTGCTGAAGCCTTCCGTAATATAGGATTTGGCACGTTTCAGATCGTGTTCAGTCAGGTAAACTTCCTTATTACGCGCGCCAAAGGTGAACACCTCCGTATGATCGCCGGCCGGATGATCAACAAAAGCAGTTTCTCGCTCAGAACGTTCGTAAAGTTCACGTAGAAAAGAAGTATCTGCAGCCGAAGAATAAAAGCCGGTTGGTGAGAAGCGGTTGAGCTTGATATCGCCTTCTTTCAATGTAAGCAGGCGTTTTCTCCATAAATCGGAGATGGGACTTTCCTGGGTAAGCAGGGGACGGGTGCCGAACTGAAAAGTAATCGGTCCGATTTCCGGGTTATTCAGCCAGTTTGACCACTCACGCAAAAACCAGACGCCACCGGCCATGACAATTGGCGTATTCTGCAGGCCGAATTCATTCATGGTTTTGCGCAGGGCTGCAACACGCGGATATGGATCTTCCGGCCTGTCGGGACTTTCTGAATTGGACAGGCCGTTATGGCCGCCAGCCAGCCACGGGTCTTCGTAAACCACACTGCCCAGCAACTCTGGAGCCTTGCGATATGAGCGCAGCCAAAGGGCGCGGAATGCCCGGGCCGAAGAAATGATTGGGTGGTAATAAACATTGTGTCTTGCCGCCAGTGGAGCCAGCCTGAATGGCATGCCGGCACCACAGGTGATGCCGTGAATCAGACCTTTGGCGCCGTCCATAATGCCTTCCAGTACGCGTTCAGCACCGCCCATTTCCCACAGGACATTTATATGTATGCGGCCTTGGCCATTGGCGATCTCATGTGCGATTTTCGCTTGATCAATGCCACCGGCAATACCCTGCGCAACCAGCTCATCAAAGCGCTTCAAGCGGCTTTTGCCATGGTAAACAGTGCGGATAATTTGGCCATTTTCGTCAACCCTGTCGGCATTAACGGCTGAAAAGGTGCCGACACCTCCGGCTGCTGCCCACGCGCCTGTGCATTCGCCGGTTGAAACCGCCACGCCCTTGCCACCCTCTATCAGTGGCAGCACTTCTTTGCCTGAGACGATAATCGGTTGAAGTTCAAAAGACATTAATGGGGTTCCTTGGGTTCCCCAAATTCACTTAGGGAAAATAATATACTAGCACCAAATTGATCAGTTGCTCTGCAAGTGAGTCGCTGAATATAGCAAAGCCTACTGCCAGTAGCAAAGCCTACTGCTAGTAGCAAAGCTGGCCTATGATATGGATCATACACTGTTAGACTTCGCAAATGAGTAAATTGTCATGTTATGCTGTGGTAGTGCCGGGGTTGGAAGGCATTGCTGCCGATGAATTAAATGAGCTTGCCGCCCATGATGTGAAAGTAGAGGGGGGCGGAGTATCGTTCACTACAACGATGGATGGGCTGTTTCGCATCAATCTGCGCAGTCGAACCACCACTCGCATTTTGATTCGCTTGGCCAGTTTCAGGGCGCTATCGTTTCCAGAACTTTATAACAAGGGCAAGAAAGTGGCATGGGAGCTCTATGTTAGTGCTCAGATTCCTGTTTCTGTAAGGGCTTCATGTAGTAGTTCAAAGTTGATGCATTCGGGCCGGGCAGAACTAGCTATCTTTGATGCGGTTCGTGACAGGCTTGTGGTTGAATCCAAAGAAATCGGCGCTAAAGACACTGTTAATGAACAACAGATACTTCTGCGAATTGAAAATAACCAATGCACGATCAGCCTGGACACATCAGGTGAAAGGATGGACCGACGTGGTTATCGCCTGCATTCGGGTAAGGCGCCGCTGCGCGAAACTATTGCGGCTTCCATATTACGCTGGATGGACTGGCAGGCTGATGAAGTGCTACTGACACCGATGTGCGGCTCTGCCACGTTTGCCATTGAAGCGGCATGGATGGCGCAAAAGCGTGCATCAGGATTAAAGCATGTTTTCCCATTTATATATTGGCCGTCATTTAAAGAAAAGCGCTGGCAGCGGGCTGTGGATAAAGCAGTTGCTATGCAGTGTTGCCCGGATGCGAGAATCATTGCTACGGAACTGGATGCAGGAATTATCCGACAGGCCAGGGAAAATGCAGAGCAGGCCGGAGTAGGGAATGCCATCAGTATCGAACGGCTGGATGTGCGAAAGCTATGTGCTCCTGAGGATGTTTCAGGTCCGGGGCTAATTGTTTGCAATCCACCTTATGGTGACCGGATCAAGGGTAACGTAACAGCGCTATACAAAGATATCGGACAGGTATTCAGGGCGTCTTTCTCAGGCTGGCGTCTCGCTATTATTATCCCCGATCAGGATTGTGAGAAGGCACTGGGCTTGCCAGTGAAGAGGCGCTTAAAAATAAAACACGGCGGTAAATGGGTACATGTGTTGCACATTTAAACAGTTACAATTCTATCTGTAAGCTATGCTGTACGTGCTCTGATATTTCCTTATGCTTAAAGTTTAAGCAATCAGATTAGATTCGTTATTACAGGAAGATAGTGTATGCAGGGTTATCTGTTTCATTAACATAAGGATAGCCCAATGAATCAAGGTAATCTTCAAATTCAGAACGCTCTTTAGTTGGCACTTCGATACCGGCGAGTACGCGTCCGAAAGCTGCGGCATGATTACGATAATGGAACAGAGAGATATTCCAGCGTCCATTGGCACGGGTCAGAAACTCCAGTAAAGCGCCGGGGCGTTCCGGGAACTCGAAACGGTATAACACTTCATTTTTCACCAGCGCACAGCGACCGCCGACCATGTGCCGGATATGCAGTTTGGCCAGTTCGTTATCATGAAGATTCAGTGTTGGTAGCTCAGCTGACTCCAGTGTCTGCTGAATTGTTTTAGCTTCCTCAGCCTCAGTGATGCTGACACCAACAAAGACATGTGCCTCTGAACGGCTGGACATGCGATAGTTAAATTCAGTGACATTGTGGCCGCCGATAATGCGGCAAAATTCCAGAAATGAACCGGGGCGTTCGGGAATGGTTACCGCAAACAGGGCTTCCCTGCCTTCACCCATTTCAGTGCGTTCGGCAACATGGCGCATGCGGTCAAAATTCATATTCGCACCGCTGTTAATCGCTGCCAGCACCTGTCCGCGAACCCTGTTTTCCCGCACATATTTTTTCAGGCCTGCTACAGCCAGGGCACCTGCTGGTTCAACAATGATTCGGTTATCCTCATAGATGTCTTTGATGGCCGCGCAGATTTCATCGGTATCGACGAGCAGAATGTCATCAACATGGCGTTGGACAAGGTCAAAGGTGAGTTTGCCCACTTTTTTTACCGCTACACCATCGGCAAATATGCCCACATGATCCAGCGTGACTCTTTGGTCTGCTTTGATGGAATCAAACATGGCTGCTGAATCAACGGGTTCAACACCAATGATTTTTGTTTCAGGTGAATAATGTTTGAGATAGATGGCCATGCCGGCAATCAGGCCACCACCACCTATGGGTATAAATACGGCATCTATGTCTTTAGGCGCCTGACGCAATATTTCATCTGCAATCGTACCTTGTCCGGCAATAACTAGCGGGTCATCATAGGGATGAATGAATGTCATACTGTTTTCTGCGCACAGCCTGTCTGCATGTATACTGGCTTCAGAGTAATTGTCTCCGATCAGGATGACATGCGCTCCCCAGCGCTGCACAGCCTGAACTTTAATTTCAGGTGTAGTGCGCGGCATAACAATAGTGGCCTTGATGCCCAGCTTGTGACTTGCCAGTGCCACACCCTGTGCGTGATTGCCAGCCGATGCGCAAATCACACCTGATTTTCGCTCAGCCTCTGTCAGCTGGGCAATTTTGTTATAGGCGCCGCGCAATTTGAACGAGAAAACTGGCTGCAAATCCTCGCGTTTAATCAGTACCTCATTGTCTAATCGGCTTGAAAGTTTAGGAGCCAACTCCAGCGGAGTTTCGATAGCAACGTCATAGACGCGTGCTTGTTTGATGGCCTCAAGGTAGAAATCGCTCATGGGCGGCTTCTACCAC
>Ga0316192_10004266_pt1 | contig 10395 bp, 9 predicted proteins | sample MerIslwburrow_MG_FD_204931 | JGI IMG/M metagenome (GOLD analysis project Ga0316192, IMG submission 204931) | Coastal sediment microbial communities from Maine, United States - Merrow Island worm burrow | ecosystem: Environmental > Aquatic > Marine > Coastal > Sediment | place: USA: Maine...
GTGTTGGATACTTTTTTCTAATTTCTGAGACAAAATCAAATGATTCCGACGGGGTTAGGACCCCTAATGTATCAGGAAGCATGATTCTCTTAATAGATTGTGTTGCTAGAAATTCTAAAAATTCAAAGACATATTCTTTAGAATTCCGCATTCCGTTACTCCAATCTTCCAAATAAACATTCGTTTCAAAACCTTCTTTTTTAGCGATAGAAACAACTTTTTCAATTTCTATAAAATGTTGTTTTACAGACTTTTTAAGCTGATGAGTTAAATGATTTAATGAACCTTTTGTCAATAAATTTTGTACCTTAGCTCCTGCCCTTTTCATCCATTCTAAAGAAATACCATCATCTACAAAGGTCAACACTTCAACAGCATCTATAAAACCATTTTTAGAAGCCCATTCAGTTATTTTTTTTACGGCCAAAAACTCTCCTTCTGAAACCCTTGCTGAAGCAATTTCTATTCTATCAACTTTTAGTTCTTCTAATAATAACTGTGCTATGGTTAGTTTTTCTGCAGCCGAAAACGATACGCTTGAGGTTTGTTCACCATCGCGTAACGTAGTATCCATTATTTCAATTCTTTTAACCGCCATTTAAAGTGGGAGCCCTTTAGCAAACTCTTGAATCTCTCCTTTTATATTCTGCAAGTAATCGATATCGTCAAAACCATTCAGCATATTATCCTTTTTATAGTTATTTATATCAAAAGATTCTTGAATTCCGGTTGATAGTAAGGTAATTGTTTGTTTAACGAGGTCTATTTCTATTTCGGTTGTTGGATCGTCATATACGGCATTAAAAAGTTGTTCTGAAAACTCAGCACTCACTTGCACAGGTAACACCCCAATATTTAAACAGTTATTTTTAAATATATCTGCAAAAAAACTTGAGACTACACATCTAAATCCGTAATCATACACGGCCCAGGCAGCATGTTCTCTTGATGACCCAGAACCGAAATTTTTACCTCCGATCAATATTTTTCCAGTATATTTAGGATCATTTAATACAAAATCTACTTTAGGACTATTGTCTGAATTATACCGCCAATCTCTAAATAGATTATCTCCAAAACCTAACCGTTCGGTTGCTTTTAAAAAGCGAGCAGGAATTATTTGATCAGTATCTACATTTTCTAACGGTAATGGTACCGCAGTACTTTTTAATATGTTGAATTTATCGTAAGCCATAATTTATAGATAGCTATTGCCAATATTGTTTATTGTTTTACTTATTAATTTATTAATACCCTTGGATCAGTTACAACGCCTGTAATTGCTGCTGCAGCGGCCACTAAAGGACTTGCCAGCATGGTTCTTGCTCCTGGCCCCTGACGCCCCTCAAAATTTCTATTGGAAGTGCTCACCGCATATTTCCCTGCAGGAATCTTATCATCGTTCATTGCCAAACATGCTGAACAACCTGGTTGTCTTAAGGTGAATCCAGCTTTTGTAATAATATCGAGGATGCCTTCTTCGATAATTTGATCTTCAACTATATGAGAACCCGGGACTAGCCAAACGGTAACATTTTCGGCCTTCTTCTTTCCTTTTACAATAGATGCAAAAGCCCTAAAATCTTCAATTCTACCATTGGTGCAACTTCCTACAAAAACGAAATCCACTTTTTTACCAATCATGGCATCGTTTTCTGCATATCCCATATATTTTAAGGACTTCTCATAAGTTGCTTTGCCGCCTTCAATAGTATCAATCATCGGTATATGTTGCGAAATCCCAATTCCCATACCAGGATTCGTTCCAAAAGTGATCATCGGTTCAATGACACTACCATCAAAAATTAATTCTTTATCAAATTGAGCATCGTTATCCGTTTTTAAGGTTTTCCAATAGGTCATTGCCGTATCCCATGCCTCACCCGTAGGTGCGAATGGACGTCCTTTAATGTAGGTAAAGGTCTTTTCGTCAGGAGCTATCATTCCACCTCTCGCTCCCATTTCAATACTTAAGTTACAAACTGTCATACGCCCTTCCATAGTCATATCCTCAAATACATTACCGGCATATTCAACAAAATATCCAGTTGCACCCGAAGTAGATAACTGAGAAATAATATATAGTGCAACATCTTTAGGAGTTACCGCCTTACTCAACTTACCGGTAACATTGATACGCATTTTTTTTGGCTTTGGCTGCATTATGCATTGTGTTGATAACACCATTTCAACTTCTGAAGTACCTATACCAAAAGCAATAGCACCAAATGCGCCATGAGTAGAGGTATGTGAGTCACCACATACAATAGTTGCACCAGGTAATGTAATCCCGTTTTCAGGCCCAATGACATGAACAATGCCGTTATTCTTATGCCCTAAACCCCAATGTCTAATGCCATGTTCATGAGAATTATCTTCTAATGCTTTCAACTGCTTCGCAGATAAAGGATCTTCAACAGGTAAATGCTGATTGATCGTAGGCGTATTATGGTCGGCAGTAGCAAACGTGCGCTCAGGATAGAGTACTTTTACACCCCTGTTTTTTAGGCCAAGAAAAGCTACCGGACTCGTTACTTCATGGATAAGATGACGGTCTATAAAAAACACATCTGGTCCGCCTTCAATTTTCCTAACAACATGCGGGTCCCATACTTTATCAAATAATGTTTTACTCATACTATATTTGAACTTTAAATAATGATTTTTAAAATGTTCGCAAATCTAGATAATAATAATATTTTTTGCTGACAAAAGTATAAAAAACTACTTTTTTCATCAGCCATTTGCATGAATAAAACTGTTGATTGTTAAACTTTTACACAATTAATAATTGTGATGCCCAAGTTCTATTTTATTTCGATAGAATACCATAATTAATATATCGATTTTAAAGTTTAATAAATTTAAAAAAGAAAATAGTCGATGATTCATAATGATAGGAGATGATTTTTAAGTCAAAAGAACATCGTAAAAAAAACCTGCCGTAAAACGGCAGGCTACAGATAAATTTGGTTGATATATACTGATTGTAATAATAGAAAATAGGCTATATATCAAACAAAAGTTGGTATTCGTAAAAGAGTTTAGACTTGCTTAGAGCCATTCTAAAAAATAATCCATCATTTCTTCTTTAAGCTCATAGTGAAGCTTAATATAAGTTTTCATATCGTCACGCAAAGAGCTTTGTTCATTTTTTAATCGACCATCAATTTCTTCCTGCAAGTCTGCACGATGTACATTTTTCATTTTAGCTTTGCATCTATGCGCTAATTTAGAAATAACATTTTTCTCGATCATGATACGATTTTCAAAACTTTCAAGAGGAGCCATCGCTTCTTTGCTAAATTCTCTGCTTGCAATTTCTTCCAGTTTTTCTTGAAAAGTATCCATTTCATTAAAATGAAATTTTAATTCTCTTCTCCATGTTTCTAAATTAAATTTTAGATCGCTTAGATACAATACTTTAGTCTGCATATGTCTTAATTTTAAATGTTAGTATTTTCTTTTATTTATCTTCCTTGGTATTCTCCTTTATTAATCCTTCCTGTATATTATGTGGTACTGGTTGATAGGACGAAAATGTAGAACTAAATGTAGCTCTACCTTGTGTTAAAGAACGTAGATCAGTCGAGTATCCATATAATTCAGCAGCAGGCGTTAAACTCCTTAATATTTGATATTGTGCATTACTTTCAAAACCCTGTATAATCGATCTTCGAGACTGCAAGTCGGTCATTACATTCCCAACCATTTCTTCAGGTACTTTCACTACTAATTCTTGTACCGGTTCTAATAATTTTGGATTTGCATTCAAAAAAGCTTCTTTAAAGGCATGTGCTCCAGCAATTTTAAATGAAATATCATTGGAATCTACTGAATGCATCTTACCATCATATACCATTACTCTCACATCTCTAACATATGATTTAGTTAGAGGCCCTTCTTCCATAACTTCAAGAACGCCTTTCATAATAGAAGGTAAATAACGTAAATCAATCACTCCACCTACGATACAATTGTAAAAAATTAATTTTCCGCCCCATGGTAATTTAACTTCTTCTTTACCTCTAAGGTTGAATCCTTCAGGCTCTTGCATACCTTCATGCCATGGTTCAATTTTCATATGTACTTCGCCGAACTGACCAGAACCACCTGATTGTTTTTTATGCTTATAACTTGCCGTAGAAGATCGTTGTATTGTTTCTCTATAGGCAATTTTTGGCTGCTCAAATTGAGGTTCAATTCCGTATATGTTTTTTAAAGTCCAACCTATTGTTGCCAGGTGCAATTCGCCTTGACATCCTATCAATTGTTGTTTTAATTCTTTTGAATATTCTACGACAACTGTAGGATCCTGACTATGGATCTTTCTTAGTGATTCATGTAATTTTTCTTCATCTTTTTTATTAACCGCATTAACGGTTTTTTTAATTCTAGGCTCAGGGTATTTAATTGGTTTAATTGTAATTGGTTTTCCAGGAGTATGTAACGTGTCATTCGTTTCCGTATACTTCAATTTTAACGTGGCACCGATATCGCCAACAGTTAATTTTGATACAGCTTCTCTGTTCTTACCATCCATGATATAAAGCTGGTTCAGAATTTCTGTTTCATCATTTCTAGAATTTTCTAATCTATCATTCAGTTTAACTTCCCCTGATTTAACTTTAAAAAAGGTAACTTGTCCTAAATTTGGTTGGTATACCGTTTTAAATACAAAAAGTGCAGTTGGAGCATCTTTTTTTCGGATTATAGTATCTCCTTCTACACTTTGTTCTTCTTTTAAATCGGCCGCGGCCGGTGCTACATTGTCAATGAAGCCCATTAATCGACCAGTACCCATATCATTTAAGGCAGAAACACAGAATACAGGGAATAATTCATGATTCAACATTCCTGCTTTAATTCCTTGTCTCATTTCATCCTCATTCAATGTGCCTTTATCAAAAAATAATTCTAATAATTCTTCATCATTTTCAGCAGCTTTTTCAACTAGTTCATTATGCAACTGATCTGCCAATTCTTTTTGATCTTCAGGAATTTCTAATTTTTCGGGTTTTCCTCCTTCAGGTTTAAATTTATAACACTTCATCTTCAACACATCTATTATGCATTGAGCACCATCCATCATAATAGGATATTGGATTTTGACGGCATTATTACCTACTAAGGTTTTTATGCTTTTAAAACTTTCATCAAAATTAGCATTAGGATGATCTATTTGATTGATAACAAATAATGTTGGTTTTAAATATTTATCGATATAATTCCAAATGATCTCTGTGCCTACTTCTACCCCATTTTGTGCATTTAAAACGGTAACAACAGTGTCTACCACTCTAATTGATGAAATTATTTCACCAATAAAATCATCCAATCCCGGAGTATCAATGATATTAATTTTGTAGTTACGCCATTCAGTATGCAACGGAGTTGCAAATATTGAAGTTTGTCTTTCTTGTTCTATTTCGTGGTAGTCAGCAACTGTATTTTTTTGTTCAACAGTTCCCCGCCTATTAAGCAATCCTGCTTCGAAAAGCATGGTTTCTGCTAAGGTGGTTTTGCCACTGCCGTGCGCTCCTACAAAGGCTACATTTTTAATGTATTTATCATCATATACTTTCATAAAATATTTATTTAATTAGAAGATCTAAATCTACTAATTTTCTACCATCAAAAAAATGATTTTTGTTAGTTTTAAAGAACTTTTTTTTGTTAAAAAATCAATAAATATTTTCTCTAACAAAATTGGGGATATCAATGTACAAAATTTTGCAACATAATCAATATCATCTATTAAAAAAGATCAAGTAATAGGCTTTTAGTAACTTAATTAATCTTATGATAGATATAGAATACTTTTGACAATCCATGAGGATTCTTAAATGATGGAACATTCTTTAAATGAACTGGCAGGGTTTTAATGTATAGGATCAACTTTTCTTGGACTAATTCAATAAGCCAATAACAGCTTTAGCTCTTTTTCTAATCGGTCTTTGGCCAAATACTGATTTTCTAACTGAGAAATAAATGGTATAGGAGTTTCAATACTCCCAACACGCCGCACAGGTGCATCCAAATATTCAAAACAATTTTCATTAATTAAAGCAGAAATATCGCTGGAAATACCACCAAATAACGAATCTTCTTGTATAACAATAGCTTTACCCGTTTTTCTAACCGACTCATAAATTGTTTCAGTATCCAACGGTTGTAAACATCTTAGATCAATAACATCAGCACTAATATCTTCATTAGCCTTTAAAGTGTCAATAGCCCAATGTACTGCAGCTCCAAAAGAAATGATCGTAATATCATCTCCTGTTTGTAATAATGACGCCTTCCCTAATGGCAATGTATAATAATCCGTAGGGACATCTTGTCTGATGGTCCTATATAAAGCTTTATGTTCGAAGAATAATACTGGATTAGGGTCGTTAATGGCTGTAGTTAGCAATCCCTTCGCATCATACGGGAAGGCAGGATAAACCACTTTTAATCCAGGCACCTTTGTAAACCATGCTTCGTTTGTTTGACTATGGAACGGCCCTGCGGCCACTCCTGCACCACAAGGCATTCTTATTACTACATCAGCTTGTTGGTTCCACCTGTAGTGAGATTTTGCCAATAAATTAACAACAGGATTAAATCCGGTACTTACAAAATCAGCAAACTGCATTTCCACAACCGATTTCATATCATTCACGGATAATCCATATGCAGCAGAGACAATTGCCGATTCACATATGGGTGTATTTATAATCCGATCTTTCCCGAATAGCTCAACAAAACCTTCTGTTATTTTAAAAACACCGCCGTATTCAGCAATATCCTGACCCATTATAACCAAGTCATCATGTCGTTCCATAGACTGTTTTAAACCTTCTGAAACGGCATCAACAAAACGAATATTTTTAATTTTATTTTTTGATCTAATCTCTTGATATTTAAACTCTTTATAAACATCATTTAATTCAATCATTAAATTTGGTTCAATCTTTTCTTCTTCATTTGAATTCTTCCAGCAACTTTCTATTTCCTTACTCAACTCTTTTTTAATTGTTAAAATATCATCAACAGCTATTAAACCTTCATTTATCAAATATTTTTGGAAATTCTTCACCGGGTCTTTTTCTGCCCATTGTTCAACTAATTCTTTTGGAACATATTTTGTGCCGCTGGCCTCTTCATGACCTCGTATCCTGAAAGTTTTAAATTCTAATAATACCGGGCGAGGCTTTTTTCGTATACTTTTAGCCAACGCTGACACCTTTTGATATACTTCTAATATATTATTGCCATTGATTATGTGAGTTTCCATACCATAGCCAATACCTTTATCAGCAATATTAGTACAATTAAATTGCTCGGAAGTTGGCGTTGACAGCCCGTACCCGTTATTTTCAACACAAAAGATTACAGGCAAACTCCAGACTGATGCTATATTTAGAGCTTCATGAAAATCACCTTCACTCGTACCCCCATCTCCGGTAAAAACAGCACAGATCTTATTATTTTTCCGCAGTAAATTCCCCAAAGCAATACCGTCAGCTACACCTAATTGTGGGCCTAAATGAGATATCATACCAACGATCTTGTATTCTTGTGTTCCAAAATGAAAACTTCTATCTCTTCCTTTAGTAAAACCATCAGCCTTCCCCTGCCATTGCGAAAACAATCTTGACAATGGTATATTTCGCGAAGTAAAAACTCCTAAATTTCTATGCATGGGCAGAATATATTCATCAACATCTAAAGCTAACGTTACCCCAACAGCTATGGCTTCTTGTCCAATACCGCTAAACCATTTTGAAATTTTTCCTTGACGAAGTAAAACAAGCATCTTTTCCTCAATTAACCGAGGTTTTAACATCGCTTTAAAAAGCTCAAAGAGCTTTTCATTTGTAAGATCTAACCTTTTAAAGATCATTCGGAAAATATTTTATGCATAAAAAAATCTCTTTCAAAAGTATTGAAAGAGATTAAATTATCTATAAGGATTTGATTAAATTTTATATTCGTCAAAAATAGCATGCATTAAACGTTTTTTATCGTTAATGATCTCTTCCAATGAAATTGATGTTTCTGTACGTATGACACCTTGAATGTCATCAATAGCAAAGATCACATTCTTAGCATGTTTAGTATCTTTGGCTCTTATCTTACAAAATATTGTAAATTTCCCCGTGGTTAAATGAGCCACAGTAACTTCAGGTATTTTATTTAATTCACTTATAATTTTCTTCGTAAAGGAAGAATTTTCCAGAAAAAGTCCAACATATGCAATGAACGAGTAATTCATTTTATCATAGTCAACTGTCAAGGTTGATCCTTTGATAACACCTTCTTCTTCCATTTTTTTTACCCTTACATGGATTGTACCGGCAGATACCAATAATTTCTTTGCAATATCTGTAAAAGGAGTTCTTGCATTTTCAATGAGCATATCTAATATCTGGTGGTCTACCTCGTCTAGTTTAAACTTAGCCATATTGTATTATTTTTAATTAAAAGATGTAATTTATGCATTTAATTGAACAAAAATAGCAAATTAATATTAATATTCAATTATCTCTTTAAATTTATCTTCATTGTCAAACACTTTACCTTTATAATCAATTATTGCATTTCCATTGTACTTTGACAAATCCTTGATGTGTTCAATAATTGGCCTAAAAATAATTTCATTTGAAACGAGTTCTTCTTTAAAAACCACACCAATATCAACTATTTGATCTCTATCTGAAAGAAATATATTTTTATAAATTATATCTAAATAATATTTTTCATTGTTAGGAATATCAAAGTAAGGTTCATAATTCGTTAATTTAGTTTCTGTTGCAATAAATTTTATACCCGTTAATAGTGCTATAAAATTGTATTTACGCACCCTTTCCCTATTATAATCATCTTTAGAGTGCCCTGCTTCAATTAAAATTGTATGATGACCGGCTTTTTGAAAATTATCACCTGTAGCTGTCGGGTAAAATTCATCGGTATATCTTCCAACTTGATTCGGAATAATATCTTGTAGTACTTTATTTATTGCAGTTATTACCGCCATGGTTATTTTCCTGCCCTTTGTGACCGTTCTTTCCGCATTTTCTGAGGGTGCCAGGAATGATATTGTCGCCGGAAGGTTCTCTTTACCTACACTAAAAATTGTGCGCTGATCATGTAAGTTAAAACAAAACTTTGGTGAAAATTCCTTTAAAATTGTCAATAAAATTTTACTTTCAGGCGCTCTTAAATCTAACACATCCCTATTAAGATCAACCCCCTGTGCGTTTTTCCTTGTATATGCTTGAGCCCCATCCGGATTCAGCAAAGGAATAAAAACCAAGGTGCATTCTTTTAAAATTTGGGAAGCTATTGATATATTTTTTCCGGGGTTCTCGAAAAATTGAAACATGTCAAATATTGCTTTTGTCCCGGTACTTTCATTACCATGCATCTGTGACCATAACAATACTTTTGTCTTACCTTTTCCTATGGTAATTTTATAAATTGGTATTTGGTTGAATGAATGACCAAGTTGGTCTATGATAAATTGATTTGATAAGTTTTTAATTATCGGTTCAATCATCTCAAACACTATTCTCCTGCCAAAGAGATTTTTTTCTTTGTTCAATTCATGCCAATCAGTTAATTGTTCAATGCTCAATTCATTCATTTTACAAATGTAATTAAAGAATAGTTTACATATGTAAACAATAATAAGTCTTAGAATGTAACAATTGTAAACATAAATGATTAATTAGTTTTATAATTGTAAATTATAAACACAACGTAACTTTAATATATTTTATATCAGTAATTTATGTGTCTTTAAGTAAAGTGTTTGTATCATATATTATTTTAATATACATGAATAATATATTGAGAATAATAAATAATAGTTACATTTGTAATGTATATTATTGAACTATGATAAATAATTTGGATTTTGCACATCGGTTAAATAAGGTGATGGATTATTATCAATTATCTGCTGCTGCTTTTGCAGATAAAATTAATGTTCAAAGATCAAGTATATCACACCTGCTATCGGGCAGAAATAAACCCAGTCTAGATTTTGTATTAAAGGTGTTAGAAGAATTTACGGATGTTGAATTATATTGGTTGTTAAATGGAAAGGGTAGTTTTCCAAAAAAAGAGGATACAGGTACCACTACTCCACTTATATCTGATGATTCTACACAAACCTTAGCACAGAATTCATTTACTAAAGAAATCGACAGCATTATCATTTTTTACAACGATGGTACTTTTAAAAATTATATTCCTAATGAACAAAAAAAATCCTGACCAACTAAAGTGATCAGGATTTTTACTTGTAATTTTATTTATAACTTTTAATTTGAGCCTTTAAACAGTCCTTCTAATTGTTTAAACCCTTCTGAATCTACGTTACTAATATTATTCACAATTTTC
>Ga0316192_10004267_pt1 | contig 10394 bp, 7 predicted proteins | sample MerIslwburrow_MG_FD_204931 | JGI IMG/M metagenome (GOLD analysis project Ga0316192, IMG submission 204931) | Coastal sediment microbial communities from Maine, United States - Merrow Island worm burrow | ecosystem: Environmental > Aquatic > Marine > Coastal > Sediment | place: USA: Maine...
CCCCACTGCTGGCCGGCAGGGCGGAAAGAACTTCAACTACTGCGTGTTTGAGAATATGTTGCAGGGCGGCAGCGCGCCTATGACGGTCAACCAGCAGAACACCTCCGTGTCCATAGATCACTGCGTCATCCTAGACTCGTACAGCGCCCACGACCAGCACTCCGCGCTTCTCAATATGGGCGTCGGCGCACCTACGAACGACAGCCTCGTGTTCACGAACAACACGATAGCCGGGCAGTGGGACCCAGCGACTGGCACTATCAAGGAACTCGTCCAGTTGAGCTACACCAGCGCGGGTGCGATGGACGAGTGCTCGATCCACGACAATGTGATCTTCCTCGACAACATCGGAGGGTCGAACGACGCGACAGTAACCACTGGACTCTTCTACGGGCACAGCTCTGGCAGCCCTGCGATCACGGCGACTGTCGAGAACATCGGCTACAACGTGATCTACGGTGGTGCGGACTTCCCGTGGGTGGACTTCACAAACGGGGTGTACTACGAGGGCATCTTCGAGGGGCTGGCGGCTGACCCGGTAGCCACAGACTCCACGAGCTTCGGTAGCGCGACCGAGGACACGCTGTTCAAGGACATGGCCAGCACCTACGCATGGGAGGTCAACGGCGGCGCTATCACCCTCACGGTGCCTGCGGACGCTCGCCTCGTTACAGAGGACGGTTCCGGCACAGGTGGGGCTGCTCCCGGCGCACTGCCCCTCGCGCTCGTCAACCCGAGCATCGTCGCCACTACGGCGGACGCGCTCTACGTGGCGGAGACGGACGTCGTGAACGTCCTCTTCACCTACACGGAGGACGCTACGACTGGCGCTACCGGGAGCACGGTGGTCATCACCATCCCGGACGAGTTCGACTATGTGCAGGACGCGGCCTCCTCGGGCAGCTACAACAGCACCTCGAAGACGTGGACGCTGGGCACGCTGGCGGGGGGCGCTACAGCCACCCTCGCACTGCGGCTGGTGGTCAACACCTTCGTGGCGACGGACTACGACCTGACGGTCACTGGAACGATCACGACCCACGGCAGCGGGCTTGACCTCGGGATCAACGTGTCTGACGACGTGGCCTTCTTGGGCTTCGCTGGTGCAGGCGGAACGGACGACCCGGGCACCCCGGGCAGCCCAGCCCGCGTACCGCTGCTCGACGTCATGCCGACGACCGAGCCTCGGTTCTTTCTCGACATCAACCAGAAGCTCCTGACGAAGCGCAACCGCGCCCGCGAGAGCTACACCCGCTACGACGAGGAGCAGACCCAGTTCTCCGAGTTCCGCAGTGGGGTCATGGTGCTGGCTACGAACACATCGTCCACCTACAACATGGGCGGGCTGGAGCGGGCCAACTACTTCTCGTTCGAGGCGGACAACGCCGTCGGACTTTCGATCAACGGCGGGGTCTTCCTACCGGCAGCCAAGCACACGGCTATCGGGCAGGGCGCGATCACGTCGCTCAAATTCCAGAATACTTCGCTGTCCACGGACGCGGAGATCTTCATCTTGGTGGTTGACTAATGGCCAAAGCCATACAGACTCGTCCCGAAACCTACACGTTCAACATCGTGACTTCGGCAGCCGATACCAGCGGCACAATCGACGTGCCGCCGGGCATGTACCACGTGAGGTGGGTGGGCCTGAACACGAACGGCTCGGCGGACTCAACGATCCTGTTCGAGCTGCACACAACGGCAGCGCAGACCAGTGAGGCGGAGACGCCGCAGTTTGAGGCCGGATCGGCTGCTTCCCCCATCGTCGCATACACCATCGCAGCGGGCACGAACCCGAGTGGTGGCGTGACAGGCCACGCTTCGTCCGTGGGCGTAGCTTCCCCGGTCGGTATCCCGCACGGGCTCAAGTTCACCTACGTCGCCGGCTCCGCTACCGCCGCTGACTTCACCGTGACCCTTACCCGCGCCGCTTAGGAGCATCATGCCTCTCGCACTCGACATCATCAACGAGATCGCTGACCGCCTTGGGTGGCCGCAGGTCGAGAGCGTCGAGGCCGCGAAGCCCGGCTCTGAGACCCGCAAGCTGGTCCGGCTGCTCAACCGCGTGCTCACCACGCTGGGCGGGCTGGACGACTGGCCCATGCTCCGGGCGAACGGAGAGCTGGTGCTGGTGGCGGACGTCGTGGCAGACACGACCACGGGCACCGAGCAGTACCTGACGGCCACACAGAACAGCACCACGGTCACCATCGCCAACTTCACGGCAGTGACGTCGGCCTACGTGGGCGCAGCCTTCCAAGCGGCGGGCCACGACTACGTGTACCGGATCGAGTCGATCAACAACTCCGGCTCCTTCGAGCTGAACAGGGCGTGGATCGACGCCAGCATCACGGCGGCAGACGAGACGACGTGGACCATCGCGTGGGACCGCTACGCCCTGCCCGAGAACTTCGACCGCCCCATCGACGACTTCAGCGCGTTCCTCGCCCCCTACGGCATCGCCCCGATCAGCCCTGAGAAGCTGGCCGAGCGGCGGCGCAAGCGGAGCGGGGACATCGCGGTTGGGGAGGCGGAGGTCTACACAGTCTACGGGCTGAACACCGCCCAGACGCAGGAGATCCTGCACCTCGACCCGTGGCCGGACGATGCCCGGATGCTGACCTACGACTACATCATGGTCCACCCGACCATCGACAGCGATAACGACAAGATCCTCTTTCCCCGCAGGGTGATCGAGGTCATCATCGACATGGTGATCCAGCTTGCGTACCGGGACTACGAAGACGACGACCGGATGCAGACCACCCTGACCGAGATGCTCCAGAAGTACAATCAAAGCGTCGGCAAGAAGACCGTCACCCAGAACAAGCGCGTGTTCCGTCCCGACGGGCGCACACGACGCGAGATCTACCGGGCCTACCGCGCAGGCGGTGCCAACGTAGACTGGGGCGACACCTTCGACCGCGCTGGAAACGTGGGATTCTTCTAATGGCACGTGAAGGCACCATGACCCTGAGCTTCTTCCCTTGGCGGGCGGGGCTCGCTACGGCAGGACAGCAGACGACGGTGCCTGAGCAGTCGCTCTGGCAGGCCCAGAACGTGACGGCAGGCATCGACGGCCTGCTCCAGAAGCGCCCCGGGCTGAAGCAGTGGGGGCAGACGCTGGTGCAGGGTGACATCTTCGAGCCGTTCCTCGACGCCTCGCTCTCGGGCTGGGTCGAGACCAACGACGACACGGCGCTCCTGTCGAAGACCGTCACGCAGGGGCAGATGCGGATGAACTGCAAGCCGGTCGCGCTGGGCAACGAGACCCTGACGTTCAGCCGCGCCGGGACCGTGGCCACCGACGCCTCGATCCGCATGGTGGTGCAAGCCGTGGGCGTGCAGGCGTACACCGCCGCCGGCACCAACGCTGACACCTTCCACTTCCGCGTGGCCGTAGACGCCACCACGGGGTGGGAGTTCGCCATCTGGAGCGGGGGCCTTTACTACAAAGCCGCATCAGGAAACACCTACACCCTAGTCACCGACACCGAGAACGTGGGCGCAGGCAAGTGGACGACGCTGGACATCCGCATCGACGCGGACGGCAACACCCTCGTCTATATGGACGACGTGCTGGTGGATACCATCCTGACCTCGCTGCTCGCTACCCCCTCGCTCCTGACCGCGAACTCCGTCATGGAGGTGGCCTGCGAGGGCGACCCGACGCAGCAGTACAGCATCAACCTGACAGGGGTCTCGTGGGCGGACGACGCCGACGGCTTCACCGTGCAGGAGATCGTCGCAGTCTCGGACTTCCGGGCTAGCGTCGGGGCGGGTAGCCTCCAGCACACGCTGGTCTGCGCGGCTGGGGACTACATCTACCACGACGCGGGGAACCTCGGCGTGTGGCGGCCCATCGAGCGCAAGGCGTACGACCGGGTGACATTCACCACGTTCCGGAAGCAGATCTGTTGGGTGGAGTCTGCGGGCACCGCCCAGTCGAAGATCTGGCTGTGGACCGGGCGCAGCGTGGACAGCCCTGAGGAGCTGGACGAAGCCCCGACGAGCAAGTTCGCGGTCGAGCACCAGACCCGCCTGTGGGTGGCCGGCGACAGCGCCAACCCCCTGCGGGTCTACTACAGCGGCGACCGGGAGACCAACGTGTGGTTCGCCCCGGACGACAACAACATCAGCGACCGCTTCGACACCCAGCTCAAGGCCGGGTACTTGGAGGTGCCGTCCCGCAAGGGCGACGAGATCACCGCGATCTTCGGGGACCACTACGGCAACCTGATCCTCTTCACGAAGCAGGCCGTGTATCAGGTGTCTGGCTCGGGGCCACAAAGTTACGCGATCCGTACCATTACGCAAGACGTGGGGTGCGAGAACTACGACAGCATCACGCAGGTCGGCAACGACGTGTGGTTCCTCTCCCGCGAGGGGTGCCACGCGGTGTCGGCCACGGACAAGTACGGCGACCTTCAGGCCGGCTTCGTCAGCGGGACCATTCAGGACCTGTGGGGCGGAGACGCCTCCTCAGTCACCCCGATCAACAAGACCTACATCGACCAGTCCCGGCTGCGGTACAACTCCACGCTCGGGCTGGTCTACCTCGCGGTGCCCCTGACCACGGACAACACGGCGGCCAAGGTCTTCGTGTTCAACGTGACCACGCAGGAGTGGTACGGGCCGTGGGAGATCGACAGCCGGGCGATGGACCGCGTGGAGATCATCAGCCCCGTGGTCGAGGTCATCATGCACGGCGGCGAGGCCGGGAAGCTGCTCTACACCGACACGCTCTACAAGTCGGACGCGGGCACAGCCATCGACGCGGTGATCGAGTCGGCCCTACTCAACGGGCGCACGCTCGACCCGCTGCTGGCCGGCAAGATGAAGACATGGAAGCGGCTGCGGATATACCTGCTGCCCCGGGGCGAGTGGGACATCAAGACCTTCTGGCGCGTGGACAACGGGTTCTACCAAGACCCCGACACTGTTGACCCCGACCAGAACAAGAGCCAAAACGTCTTCGAGGCGCACACCCTGACCGAGGACTGGAAGATCGGCGCAGACCCTGCGGGCCGCTTGCGGACCCGGGAAGAGATGGGCTACTTCGAGATCCGAATCGACAAGCGGGGGTACGCCTTCGCCTTCAAACTCCAGTCCGACGGGAACGGCGAGGACTTCGCCATTCAGGGCTTCGAGGTAGACTTCATACCTGACGGGTATGAGAGGGACTAGCACATGGCAATCTCAAACGTACCTACTTTCACTGACGGTGAGATCCCCTCCGCTGCTAAGCTCAACCAGCTCGGTACGGCGGTAACCACCAAGTTCAGTGGCGGTGTCACGGGGGCCGACCTCGTGTGGCCCTTGGTGGCGCAGGGCAACATCGACATGAACAGCGCGTACACGTTCACGAACCTGCGGACCCTGTGGTCCGTGGTCAACGTGAACGAGTACGACACCTTCGCGGACGCAGTGGCGGCCCTGCCCTCGGCGGGCGGCTGCCTCTTCGTGCCGCCGGGTACGACCGTCACCCTCGACGGCGAGACCGTGGCCAAGGCGTTCTGCGTCCTCGGTGCGGGCAAGACCAGCGTACTCAAGATCACCACCGCCGCCTCCTCGGGCTACATGCTCCGGACGAGCACGGACCTTGAGGGCGTGGACATCGTGAACTGCACCATCGACGGGAATACCGCGACAGGCTCCGGGCAGGATGGCATCCAGATCCGGAAGTGCAGTCAGGTGAACCTCGTCAACGTATGGTTCAAGAACTGGAGCGGCACTCCCCTCGTCATCGGCAACGACGGCACGGGCGGGAACAACAGCGCCGAAGTGCGCGTCATTGGGTGCCACTTCGAGGGCGGCTCCGGGCGGCACATCCTCATTGAGGACGTGGACGGCCTGACCATCGCCGGCTCCACTTTCGAGAACCCGACGACCATCTGCATCGAGGGCACGCCCACGGACTCCAGCGCCCACATGGAGCGCATCACTGTCACGGGCAATGACTTCGCCAACTGCTCCCAGTTCGTAGACATCAAGGGCGCAAGTGCCACGGCCAACGACCTGTGGCGGCTGGTGACGGTGTGCGACAACAACGGGGACACCTGCTCGGGCGACGGCATCACCGTGGGCGACACCACGGCCATCGTCAAGTGGGGGACGGTCAGCGACAACACCCTCGTGGCTGTGACTGGCGACGGCATCGTGGCCCTGCTCCAGAACGGGCGCATCGCGGACAACGAGGTCCCGGGCGCTGGCGGAGATGGGCTCGACATGACCGACTGCCAAGACTGCACGGTGAAGGACAACAACTTCGCCAATGCAGGGGCCAACGGGATCGACGCCACGAACTCGGACGACAACTTCATCGTAGGGAACATCGTGAGCGGGTTCGCCACGGAAGCCGTCGTCAAGGACGGGACCACTGGGAATCTGTACTCCGACAACCACGGGGACAGCTACAGCCGCATTGGCTCGGCTGGCTTCTTCTATGAGAACCCGGCTAGCGACGACTCTACTAGTGCGAACGGCCAGTTCGCCACCACGGTCACCATCCCGGCTGGGACGGTACAGATCGGGGACGTACTGCGGCTCACCGCCACTACGTCGGCCAGCGGGGCCAATGACCGCACCTTCGCCTTCCGCATCGGCGGGGTAGACGTAAGTGCGCTGATCCAGAACTCCGGCACTGTGAGCGGCGTGCTCCAGTGCATCGTGGTTGTGACAGCCCTGACGGGGGCGGCCACCTACGCCTCGTCCTCCGGCGTCTACAGCACGGGTGCAGGAGATCCGGCGGCTGATGGCGGGCTGGCAGGTGATACCACCATCACGGTGGACTGGACCACGGATACCGACATCGGGATGTCGTTCGCCCAGACCGCAACCCAAACAGTCGTGCTCGACAACTTGTTCGTCGAAATGCTCGGGGGCGCTGTCTAATGAAGATCGAGTACCGGCCCGGGGGGACCGGCGATCTGCCGCAGATCACGCAGATGCTGGCCGACAGCGAGCATCACGGGATCGTGGACGCGGCGACCGTCGGGGGACTCTGGTACGTGGCCACACGGGGCGAGGAGGTCATCGGGTGCATGTGGTGCTTCACCGATGGCTACAACGCCTACTGGGACTATCTCTACATCAAGCCGGCATGGCGAAATGGGCGCATCGCCCTTCGCATGGGGGCAGGTTTCGAGGCATGGCTGAAGCACGCTGGCGTACGCCGGGTGCTCTCGACCATGCACTCCTCCAACACGAACGTCATTCGCATGGCGGTGGTCACTGGGCACGCAGTGGACTCCGGCTACGAGCTTGGCTATAAGGAGCTGTCGTGAGCAGCAAGCAGACCACGGAAAGCACGAAGACGATCAAGGGTGCCTCCGGCAACGAGGCCGCGCTGAACGACCTCTTCACCCAACTCGCAAAGCAGGCCGGGGCGAACCTCGGTGACTTGGGGGATCTCGGCGGCACGCCCACGGGGGCGGATCAGGCGCTCATTGACCAGTCCATCGGGGCTAGCAGCGACATCGCCCGCCGCGAGCTGGAGAAGACGCTCCAGCAGATCATGGCTCAGCAGAGCGAGGCTCTCGCCGCACGCGGGATTCAGGGCTCCAGCATCGAGTCGATGATGGCAGGGCAGGTGGGCAGCGAGGGGCTTCGGCAGTTCGCCAACCAGCTCAGCGGGGAGCAGCAGCAGGGGGCGCAGGCCCTGATGAACCTGCCGTTCCAGCGCGGGCAGCTTGAGCTGGGCCGGAACCAAGCCCTCATGCAGCGGCTGACCAGCCTCGGCGGGGCGGTCCAGCAGGGCGGCTTGCAGGAGCGGCTGAACACCATCGGCTCCAAGACCACACAGGAATCACAGCCCGGCGCGATGCAGCTCTTGCAGGCGGGCGGAGCCATCGGCGGCATGGCCACCGGCAACCCCTTCGCGGCCCTGAGCGGCCTCGGCGGCATGTTCGGTGGCGGCCAGCCTGAGCCGTTCAGCAACGGCGGCATCCCATACCGGACCCAGTAGGAGGGGACATGTCGAAAGACTACATCGCAGACGCAGCGGGTATGTCCGATCTCGGGCAGTCCGCACCCTCGCAGTCGAACAGCGTGGGCGACGACAACCCGGCCCTTCAGGAGTTCTTCGCCAACATCAAGGGCCTCCAGAGCCCGGCGGCCCGTGCCTCCGAACTTCAGGCCAAAAGGCAGAAGTTGGAGGGCACCGAAGACGTCGGCTTCATGGACAAGATCTCGGAGCTTATCCTGCCGGCCCTGCTGGCCGGTGGAGCCGCCGCAGGGGGTCAGCCCCTCGCGGGGCTAGGGGCTTTGCTCGGAGGCGCTCAGGGGGTCAAGACGGTCGCCTCAGAGGAGAACGCCGCCAAGCGGGAATTGCTGGACCAGACCATCGAGCAGGAAGAGAAGTCCCTCCAGCAGATCGACAAGATGCACAACCGCATCAGCCAGCTCGTGATCGCCAACCCCGACGCCTTCATGGACGCCGAAGGGGAGATGACCATCAGCCCGCAGATGCTGGGCTTCCTCGCCTCTGGCCGCGAGGGGCTGTCGATGGACGTCAGCACCCGGCGCAAGCTGGAGTTTCGGAACAGCGACAAGGCGTGGGGCAAGCAGTGGGAGCTGTCGTGGGCCGGGCTGAAGCAGGCCAAGACTGACGAGGAAGCAGGCCGATGGGGTGAGCGAGTGATGAACCTGCTCCATATCGACCCGGACTCCACGCTGCACGCCGACATGGTGAGCGCTCTGAACAAGCCCGACGGGGCCGAGGACGCGCTGAACACGCTGAACCGCTCCGCTGACTCGGAGTCACTCCAGAACGCGCTGTTCTGGTTGCAGGAGAACGGGCTCAACAGCCCGATGGACGACCCCGCAGGCTGGGCTGCACAGCTCACCTTCGACGACTCCAACAACTCCGGTGGCCGCATCACGATGAAGGAGGCGAAGGCGGTAGAGGGCGCGGAGAACATCCGGAAGTGGATGGCCGACCCGATCAACGGCGACTCCTTGCAGGAGTTCGCTGAGCTGTACGGGCTAGGCTCGGACCAGTACGCCCGCGCCATCGCGCAGGCCGCTAACTCGGACAACATCCCGGCTCGGGACGCCTACCTCAACTACCTCACCACCGCAAAGGAAGCGGGCATGAGCGAGGGGCAGGTGTTCGGTGCCAATATGTCGGCGCTCAACAACATCGACCCGATGAGCCAACTGCTCGATACCTACATCCAGCCGATACTGGAGGAGGCGGGCATCGAGATGGACGACGTGAAGCGAGCGCAGCTTGAGAACGTCGGCAACCAGATCCGCAGGGCGCAGGAGCAGGGCAGGCTGGACGAGGGCGTGGGGTACTCCCGCTCCGCAGTCCGGGCCAAGAGCCTCATGGGCGCTGCCGGGCTGAGCATGACAAGCGCAGACTACGCAGAGCTGTGGGCTGAAGCGAAGGCGGCAGAGTACGCGGCGACCGGGGTAGAGCCCGGAGGGCCTATCTCTGCCATCAAGGTTAGCGAACGCTTCGACAATTACGTCGCGGTGATCATCGAGCAGAGTAAAGACCAATAGGGAGACCTAATGCCTGAGTCACAGGACAAGAGCGGCCTGAACATCACGCCCGACGAAGAGGCCAACCTTATCGCATCACGGTTTGCGAATAGGGTCCAGAAGGACAACACCTCAGAAGTCGCGGCGCGGTTTTCCGCCCGTGTCTCGCCAGTAGCACCAGATAGCCTCACCGTTCCAAGCCGCAACGTCTTCACGCCCCGGACGAGCGCCGACATGATCGACGACGAGACACTGGGCGATGTGGTGGAGATTGAGCGTTCGCTCATCTCTGGCCCGCCGGAGTACGAGCAGATGCTGCTGACCGTGGAGGACGCCCTCCGCGAGAACGGCACCTTCAGCGAGCAGGACATCAACAACGTCCTGCGGCCCGGCGAGCGCATGGACAACCAGCTCAACCCGCACACCGTGGCTCGGATGTACACCACGATCAAGCCCATACTGGGTGAGAACCACGAGCACCTCGCAGCGGCTGCGGAGCTGTTCGGGGAGCTGGAGGAACAGGGGCTCAGCCGCGACGAGAACATGAACTGGTCCGTCTTGCGGGCGATGGCCGACGTCTACACGCAGGAGAACCTGCTGAACCTGTCCACGTTCGCTCGCTGGCGGAAGCAGATCTCCCGCAAGGTGGGCGAGGACTTCGCGCTGATGAGGCCGATGGCCCTCGACTCGTGGAACACCGGACTGGGCCTGCTCGACGCAGCGGGGCGGGCGACCAACGCCTTCCGCATCGGTCTGTCCCAGTTGACGGGCCGGGTGACGCCGGAAGAGCAGTTCGCCATGCAGGAGAAGTTCCTGCCGCCGGCCCGGCTGGTGAACCCTCGCACGGGTGAGCAGGACTTCTACGCCACCACGGCGGGAGCACAGTTCGACCTCCGCAACAAGCA
>Ga0316192_10004276_pt1 | contig 10386 bp, 9 predicted proteins | sample MerIslwburrow_MG_FD_204931 | JGI IMG/M metagenome (GOLD analysis project Ga0316192, IMG submission 204931) | Coastal sediment microbial communities from Maine, United States - Merrow Island worm burrow | ecosystem: Environmental > Aquatic > Marine > Coastal > Sediment | place: USA: Maine...
TATTTATCACAAAAGAACGTATTAACGTCGGCGTTACCTTCTGGCACGACAACAAGGAAATGCTGGAACGCATAGCACTCGAAACCGGTGTACCCATAGAGATCCTGGTCGGCATCATCGGTGTCGAAACCTACTTCGGTCGCATTACGGGCAAAGATCGAGTTATTGATGCGCTCGCTACACTCGCCTTCGAGTATCCACCTCGTTCGAAATTTTTCCGCAACGAGCTCGTGCAATTTCTGATCCTGGCGCGCGAAGAGGATATTGATCCGACCGTACCGATGGGATCATATGCTGGCGCTATGGGGCGACCGCAATTTATGCCCTCGAGCTTCCGAGCTTACGCTGTTGATTCAACCGGGGACGACAAACGAGACATCTGGAACAACTGGGCTGATGTTAGCGGCAGTATTGCGAACTACTTTCTGGAGCACGGTTGGCGAAGTGCCGAAGAGGTCGTTGCGCAGGCAACTTTGAGCGACAACTGGAACAACGCAATTCCGGAACCCAAGAACACCCTGAAAGCGTCAAGCACGGTCGCATCACTGAGCAAAAAAGGCGTTCTGTTTGCAACAGATCTTTGCGCTGACAGCAAAGGCGAACTGCTAACTTATGAAGGTAGTGACGGCATCGAACATTGGGTTGGCTTTCACAATTTTTTCGTCATCACAAAATATAATCACAGCGTGATGTATGCACTGGCAGTGCATCAACTGGGTCAGCAAATATCGGCAAAGGCAAACATCGATGCACCCTAATTTAGCGCGACTGATCGTCCTCTCATTGGCCCTGACTCTGGTTGCCTGCGGCGGCAAGAACACGAAAGGTGATGGACCAGGGAGCGCTCGAATTCCGGATCTCCCCGGCGATGCTGTGCCGCGCCCGGAGGCGCGCAGCAAATACGGTAACGGTCGCGATCTGGGCCGTGGACCGGAATATGAAGTACTCGGCAAGCGCTATACAGTTATGGCGAGCAGCGCAGGCTACAAGGAGCGCGGCGTCGCATCTTGGTATGGCAAGAAGTTTCACGGCAACCTGACCTCGAACCGAGAGGTCTACGACATGTACGAGATGACTGCCGCGCATAAATCGTTACCATTACCGACGTATGTCCGCGTTCGGAACCTGCGTAATGACAAGAGCATCATCGTTCGCGTGAACGATCGCGGTCCTTTCGTTCACAATCGCATCATCGATCTGTCATACGCAGCGGCGCTAAAACTGGATATGGTGCGCGATGGCACCAGTATGGTTGAAGTCACGGCGTATAATTTTGATACCGCAGAAAGCGATCATCCAACACGGGCAGTCCAAGCAACACAGCAATCACAACCCGCTATCGTTTCGACGCCTTCACAAACGTCGCATCAGATTTTCGTACAGGTAGGTGCCTTCGGAGATCGCTCGAACGCCGCACGCAGACTGGCGATGCTGTCACAGGCGGGTATCGACAATGCGTTTATCCACGAAGACAAGATGTCGAGCCCGACCCTGTACCGAGTACGTATGGGACCAGTGGCGGATGTTGTTCAGTACGACATCCTCGTTGATGAACTCGAAAGTCTCGGTATTACGGACCCATACCTAATTACTGAGTAGCCGCGTACAATACGCGCCGATCCAGCTTATTTAGAAAGCAGAGGCAGTATGTCCCAACGACTTAACAGCGCGCTCGCGTTCCTATTTTTACTATATTTTTCAGCACCTTATGCTGCGACGATGCCGACGCCAGCGGCCCCTATCATTGGCGCAAAGAGCTATTTCGTGATCGACGGCAAGACGGGGCATGAAATAGCGGCACTTGATGCCGATGTGCCGCTCGCCCCCGCCAGTCTGACCAAGATCATGACCACCTACGTGGTTTTTAGTGCCTTGAAGCAAGGTCAGATTACGCTTGAAGAAGAGGTCACAATCAGCGAGAAGGCCTGGCGCACAGAAGGCTCGCGCATGTTTATCGAAGTCGGCACACGAGTCACGGTCAAGGATCTCGTGCTCGGCATGATCGTGCAGTCTGGCAATGATGCGAGCGTCGCACTGGCCGAACACATCGCCGGCAGCGAAAGCGTATTTGCCGAAATGATGAATCAGCACGCGGCCGCGCTTGGCATGTATTCAAGTCATTTTAGAAACGCAACGGGACTTCCGGCCGATAATCACGTTACTACTGCACGCGATCTGGCGACATTGGCCCGTGCGATCGTCGTGGAATTTCCGGAATACTATAAATGGCATGCCATAAAAGAGTTCACCTATAACGATATCAAACAGAGCAATCGCAACTCGCTACTGTGGCGCGATGATTCCATCGATGGCTTGAAGACGGGCCATACTCAGGATGCCGGTTATTGCCTGGTGGCGTCAGCCGAGCGCGATGGCATGCGAATTATTTCTGTCGTTCTTGGCACATCAAGTACCAAAGCACGCGCTGATGGCAGCCAGGCATTGGTGAATTACGGTTTTCGTTTTTTCGAAACACGATTGCTGTTTAAAGCAGGCGAAGAGATTTCCACAGCCCGGGTCTGGAAATCAGCGAATGAATTTTCGCGACTCGGCGTATTAGAAGATCTCTACATCACGCTACGACGTGGCTCTTACGAACAACTGGAGTCCAGGCTCGATATTCCAGCCATCGTTACAGCACCGCTTTCTGCTGGGCAGCCTGTGGCCGAACTCAGTATAAACCTCGACGGCGAAGAGTTACTTAAAGCGCCATTGCGGGCACTTGATGAAAATCCTCTGGGCTCGTTTTGGCAACGCACGAAAGACAGCGTCAAACTCTGGTTCGAATAAGATCGGTCTGGCGACATGAGTGAAGAATCTGCAATCGAGTTTCCGTGTCAGTTCCCGATCAAGATGATGGGGCGGGACAACCCGGAGTTTCGTGCGACGGTGCGCCTACTGATCGAGAACCATATGGGTCCAATCGCCGAAGAAGCCATACAAGTAAATCTGAGTGGCAAAGGTAATTTTGTTTCTGTCACGATCACGATCACTGCTACCAGCCAACAGCAGCTCGACGACATCTACCGCGACGTCTCCGGACACGATGATGTCTTGATGGCGCTGTGAAAACGGTTTTTCGTGGCCGGCAGGACTACGTGCCATTGTGGCGCGAGATGCAGGCCTTCACCGACAATCGCGATGAGGCCACGCCCGATGAGATCTGGTTTGTAGAGCACCCGCCGGTCTTTACGATGGGGCTCAACGCGAGCAAAGAACATCTTCTTGCGCCAGGGGACATTCCCGTCGTACAGATCGACCGAGGCGGTCAGGTCACATTTCATGGGCCCGGGCAACTGATGGTTTATCCGCTCATAGACTTGCGGCGTTCGAACATAGGCGTGCGCAATCTGGTTACGGCACTCGAGCAAAGCGTTGTAGACCTGGTTGCAGAATTCGATATTGAAGCAGCCGCCCGCGCGGACGCACCGGGTGTCTATGTGAATGGCGAGAAACTTGCGAGCGTCGGCCTCAGGATTCGTCGCGGTGCCAGCTTTCACGGCATGGCATTGAATGTGGATATCGATCTAGAGCCATTCTCGAGAATTAATCCCTGTGGCTATGCGGAATTACAGATGACCGATCTCCATCGACTGGGTATCAACATGCAACTGGAAGAAACCGCGGAAAAATTACTGCCGCATTTCTTGCAGCACGTCGGCTTGCCGCTACTTTGATGGGCGGTTAATGGCCCGCAGTCGACCCGGCGTGCCCACATCTGCCCAGAGTCCCTCGTACAATGATCCTTGCAGCAGACCGGAATCCGCGGCTTCACGGAGCATTGGCACGATGGAGAATCGTCCCGCTTCACAAGTGCTGAAGAACTCTGGTCGATAAATCGCAACCCCACTAAACGTCAGTGACGGTGCCTCGCCGTTTCGAACAATGCCGCTTTCAAGATCAAAGTCCCCACCCGTGCGATATTCGGGCGTCGGCACCATCACGAGATGTCCCATCTGTGAGTCAGATAAGGAAACCTGCGGCGGCGGCATGTCTGTAAAGATATCGGCGTTGACAACCAGGAACGGCTCATCGCCAAGCAAAGGTAGCGCATTGTGGATACCGCCGCCCGTCTCAAGAATGTCATCGCCCTCATCGCTGTAGGTAACATTCAATTCATACGCTGTTCCCGTAGCAACGCGTTCCACAATTTGCTCACCAAGCCAACCCAGATTGATGACGACATCTTCGATACCCGCACTACGGATATTCGTCAGATGCCGTTCCAACAAACTTTGGCCGCGGACTTCGACCAAGGACTTGGGCATCTTGTCGGTTAGCGGTCGTAAGCGTTCGCCTCGTCCCGCCGCAAGAATCATCGCTTTCACTTCGCGTCTTCCCAAACCGGCAAGATTTTCTCTTCGATCAGGTTGATCACGAATTCCAGCTCCTCATATCGACCAACCAGTTCAATAATGTAGGCGAGTGTCCGCGGTACGTCCTGCAGATAAGCGGGCTTTCCATCACGGTAATTCAGACGGCAGAAAATGCCTGCGGCTTTTAGTTGTCGTTGCACACCCATGAGTTCGAAATAGCGACAGAATTGGTGTTCATCCACCAGCTGCCGCGTATTCTCACTAAGCTTAGCGTAGTACATCAAAGCCCATTGTCGAACCCGCTCGGCAGGCCAACTGATGTAGCAGTCTTTTAACAAGCTGGCCAGATCGTAAGTGAACGGGCCTTCAACCGCGTCCTGAAAATCCAGGATACCGGGGCTACCCTCATCCAGGACCATGAGATTACGAGAATGATAGTCGCGATGTACGAATACCTGCGGCTGGTGAAGCGCGTTCTCGACCAACACATCGCAACACGCCTGCCAGCGCGTCTCATCGTCGTCGCTGAACGTCAATTGCAGATGGGTGCCACACAGCCAATCACGAAACAGCGATAATTCAAAGCGCAGCAATGTCTCGTCGTACGGGGGGAGCGCAGATTGATAAGCCTCGCCACGACGTTGCAGTATGAGCAGCGCTTCAATTGCATCCCCGTACAGTGAATCGGCGAGATCTGGTTCACGCCGTAATCTGTCCAGGTACTGTTCGTCACCAAGATCAGACAGCAGCAAGAAACCCTGATCAAGATCGGCCTCAATAACGCGCGGCGCACTGAGCTGCATCGCCTCAAGATAGCCTGCGATCTTCACAAATGGCAGACAATTCTCCGCGGGCGGTGGCGCATCCATAGCGATGAAACTTTCTCCCCCGTTCTGCAATCGAAAGTAACGGCGAAAGCTGGCATCAGCGGAAGCTGGCACAGGATCGCAACCGGCAACTTGATCAATGCCGTTGATCCAGTCTTTTAACGCTGTCAGACGTGTGTCTGCAGCGGCGTCATCTTGACTAATCGAGTTTCTCCGTAACGCATTGAAGCACATAGAAAACTATGCGAAGGTAACAAATAAGAATGCCTGATAACATCCCGTCTTTAATGGCTTCGGCCGAAACCTGACTCGAACTGCAACTTGTCCTCGAAACTCCTTACATCGGCGTGTCTGCTATTGGCGGCAATAAACACGAATGCCGCCGAGCCACTATCTTGCCGGAACTCACTGACTGAGCCGCTTGATGCTCGCCCATTCCTGCCTCTTACGCCACTTGCAGACCCGGATACGATTCAGTTAGAAGCCGGTAGTATCGAGGCACAGCTCGGTGCAATACCCGCCGCCGTAATATCGGGTGGCGTGTTATTGCGCCGCGCGGACAAGGTTGCTGGCGCAGATAGTGCGCGATATGACCCGGTGGAAAAGGCGCTGCATCTTGAAGGCGCCGTACGCTACGAAGATCCCGGCACACAGATTCACAGTGATTCAGCGGAATTCGGCTACGTCACCGGACGCATTCGCTTTGAGGGTGCAGAATTTTCCTTAGGGAACAGCAATGCGCGAGGCGCGGCTGATGCGCTCGAGATCAATCAGAATGGCCTTTTAACCTTAGACAACGTGCAATACACGACCTGCCCGCCTGGCTCGGAGGACTGGTTGATGCTGGGCGAGTCTATCGAACTGGATACGAAGCGCGGCGTTGGTACGGCGAAGGGCATGAAGCTCAGATTTAAAGGCGTGCCGATACTCTATGCGCCCTATTTGTCATTCCCGCTCAGCGACGCCAGAAAGTCCGGCATACTCACGCCGGAAATTGGCAGTTCGGGTCGCAGCGGCAACGAAATTCGAGTGCCGTGGTATTGGAATATCGCACCGAATTACGACGCGACAATTACGCCGCGGTTGCTGACGAGTCGAGGCATGCAGATTGGCGCCGAATTTCGTTATCTAACCGACAGTAATGATGGAATTGTTGCTGCTGACTATTTGCCCGATGACGATATTACCAATCAGGCGCGCCACCAATATCGACTCCAGCATCGCACCATTTTTGGTAATGGCTGGCGCAACCAAATCGACATAAGACAAGTCTCTGACAGCCAGTACTATGAAGATCTGGGCGGCAGTCTCAGCGCGTCGAGTGTTACTCATCTGAATCAGAGCATCGGCTTTGATTACTACTCCGAAAACTTTTTGGTGCTGGCGCGGATTCAAAACTATCAGACCATCGATGATGCGATATTGCCGGATCAGGAGCCCTACAGGCGTCTCCCGCAAATTCTGGCGAATGGTAGCTGGAATTTGCCACTGGGACTGCGCCTCGGCATTGATGGCGAGATTGTTAATTTTGATCGTGACGTTGGCGTCACTGGCTGGCGAATGAATGCTGCGCCCACACTGGATCTACCCATATCAAATCCAGGTTGGTTCGTTACTCCGGCAATTGCATTTGACTACACGCGTTATGAACTCAAGGACACGTTGCCCGGCGAAGCAAAAAACCCAGATCGCTCGGTTCCAATCGCCAGTCTCGATACCGGTCTCATTCTTGAACGGGCCATGCAGAATTCCTCTCGTATACAAACCATTGAACCACGACTCTTGTACGTCCATATTCCGCAGCGCGATCAGGATAATTTGCCCGTCTTCGATACAATTACCCCTGACATTAATCTGGTACAACTGTTTCGAAAAAATCGCTACCTCGGGGTCGATCGAATCGGCGATACGGATCAAATCAGTATGGGTATCACTTCGCGTATCCTCGATGTCTCGACAGGTCGTGAATTAGCGTCTGCTACGATCGGACAAACGCGCTATCTCAGCGACCGCACTGTCACCTTGCCAGGTGTCGCGATGGAAACTTCAGAGTCGTCCGACTACATTGCGCAACTTCGATTTCTGCTGTTCAAGAACGTAAATTTCGATGTCGGTCATCAATGGGGTTCCGGTCCGAAGAGCACGACGAAATCTGAAGCACGACTGCAATATCGACCGGCCAGCAACAAGATCCTGAACATTGCTTATCGCTTTCGCCGCGATTCTCTGGAACAAGGCGATCTCTCCTGGTCCTGGCCGGTAGCCAGCCGTTGGAATTTCGTCGGCCGCTACAACTTTTCTATCCGCGATCAGGAAGCACTGGAAGAGTTTTTCGGCCTTGAGTATGAGAGCTGCTGCTGGGGTCTAAGACTGGTATCACGACGACATATTTCCACTCGCGACGGAACTCGTGATTCGTCCGTTGGTCTGCAATTAGTACTGAAAGGAATGACGAGCGTCGGCACAGCTGCTGACAAACTGCTCGAACGTGGTATTCTTGGCTATTCTGCAGATCTCCGGTAGTAAATTTTGTTAAAAATCAATACTTTATGCGCAGTGCTCGCACTGCTTGCTGCGCCCACAGTTAGCGCCGAAGAACTTTCCGAGACCGGTGAGTTTCTCGATGGCGTCGCCGCGATCGTCAATGAAGGCGTCGTACTGAAGAGCCAGTTCTATAAGCAGGTGGAAGCAATCCAGCAGCGTGCCCTCGAGCAGAACCTGCAGCTGCCGCCTGACGATGTCCTCAACGAGCAAATTCTCGAGCGCTTGATCGTCACCGAGATTCAAATGCAGCGTGCGGATCGCATCGGTTTGACGCAACAGATATCTGATCAGTACGTAAATGCCTCCATTCAGCGAGTCGCCGATCAAAACGGCGTACGATTCGAAGATATGCCGGCGTTGCTTGCGCAAGACGGGGTCAGCTATGCGGAATTTCGTGAAAATCTGCGCGAAGAGCTAACGCTTAACGAACTCAAGGGCATTGAAGTTTTGCGAAATATTCGAGTCTCTGAACGCGAGATCGAACAATGCATTATCGACCTTGAAACTAACGTCGTTGTAAATTCTGATTGGGAGCTGTCGCACATCCTCCTGACAATTCCCGAATCCGCTACAGCTGAAGTTGTCACCGTAATTCAACAGAGCGCGGACGACATTTATCAGCGCCTTCAGGACCAAGCTGATTTTCGCGAGCTTGCAGCGCGATACTCCCAGGGACCGACGGCATTAGAGGGTGGTTCGCTGGGTTGGTTGAACGGTCAACAGATACCGTCGATCTTCACAGACGTCTTGCAGGATATGGAAGCGGGCGAGATTACAGAGCCGTTCCGAACATCAAACAGTATTCATATTGTCAGGGTCGACAACTTGCGCAGCGCTGTTGAACGTAGCGAAATTAACCAATCGAAAATCCGTCACATTCTGATCTCCCCAAATGAAATTATTGATGACGCGACTGCAAAACAGCGCCTTGATGATGCACTTGAAAAGATTCGCGCGGGCGAGGACTTCGGTGAGCAGGCGAAGTTACTGTCGGATGATCCCGGGTCAGCAAATCTTGGCGGTGATCTGGGTTGGTCTGAGACCAGTACTTATGCACCCGAATTCAAGGCCGTCGCAGACGCCGCAGAAGTCGGCGTGATCAGCGATCCATTTCGAACACAGTTCGGTTGGCACATACTCGAAGTTATCGAGCGCCGGGTTTACGACAACACCGAGGAACTGAAGGAACGCAACTGCGTTGGACGTATCCGGGCCAGCAAGCAGGAAGAAGAAACACTGCTGTGGTTGCAGCGGATGCGCGACGAGGCCTTCGTCGATACGCGCATCTAGATGTGGGCCGTAAGAAACCACTTGTTATAACAGCGGGAGAGCCTGCAGGCATCGGTCCCGAGCTATGCTCAGCCATCGCCGAGACCCGCTTCGCATCAGACGTCGTTATTATCGGTGATGCGTCACTGATCGACGCACGACTGCAGATTGTTGATACGCCATTTCCAGCCCCCGTTGTGCCCGGAAAACCGGATTCCGCAAACGCGGGCACACTGTTACACGGTTTGCGGCTGGCGACCAAAGCTTGTCTCGAAGGTCACTACGCAGGCCTTGTTACCGCACCACTCGCCAAGAGCGTTATCGCAGATTCCGGAATTGCATTCACCGGACACACCGAATTCCTCGCCGAGTTAACCGGCACGCCATTACCGGTCATGTTACTGGTCGCGGGTGACTTGCGGGTCGCGCTTGCCAGCACACATTTGCCGCTCCGCGAGGTGCCAGATTATATAACGAGAGAGCGCCTTACTCAGGTTCTGACAATCCTGCACGATGATCTCAAATCGAAATTTGCAATCGAGCAACCTGAAATCGTTGTGTGTGGCCTCAACCCGCATGCTGGCGAAGGTGGTCATCTCGGGACTGAGGATGAAGCCGTGATAGCGCCCGTTATCGCGGCGCTTTCGCAGCAGGGTATGAATCTGCGCGGACCATTACCGGCCGACACAGCGTTTACGCCCGCAGCAGGACACAAGGATGCGGTACTCGCCATGTATCACGACCAGGGTTTGCCCGTGCTCAAATATGCCGGCTTCGGTCACGCCGTCAATGTCACGCTCGGTCTGCCGATTATTCGAACCTCGGTTGATCATGGCACTGCTTTTGATATCGCGGGCACTGGTAAAGCCGATACTGGCAGCATGATGGCGGCAATCGAACTCGCCATGAAGCTGGCGTCGAACTAATGCCCGGGCATCGCTCACGCAAACGATTCGGACAACATTTCCTGACTGACCCTGGGGTGATCGGCGCAATCCTGCGATCGGTGCACGCAACGAAAGATGATGTCGTTGTTGAGATCGGTCCAGGTCGGGGCGCGATAACAGCGGCGCTTGCAGCAGATGCCGGGCATCTGCACGCGGTCGAGTTGGACCGCGATCTCGTCGCCCGCCTGCGCCGTCAATATGCCGACAATCCAACTGTCACTATTCACGAGGCGGACGCCCTCGCCTTCGATTTTTCAAGTTTGGGCGACAGGCTGCGCATTGTCGGCAACCTTCCCTACAACATCTCAACGCCGCTCCTGTTTCACTTGCTGAAGTTCCGGGATCAGATTCTCGATATGCACTTCATGCTGCAAAAAGAGGTTGTAGATCGCATGGCTGCGGGGCCGGGCAGCAAGACCTATGGACGACTCGGCATCATGCTTGGATGCCACTTGCAGATCGAATCGCTTTTCGATGTCGACA
>Ga0316192_10004280_pt1 | contig 10380 bp, 8 predicted proteins | sample MerIslwburrow_MG_FD_204931 | JGI IMG/M metagenome (GOLD analysis project Ga0316192, IMG submission 204931) | Coastal sediment microbial communities from Maine, United States - Merrow Island worm burrow | ecosystem: Environmental > Aquatic > Marine > Coastal > Sediment | place: USA: Maine...
ATCCCCGCCTCGAGCTGGGTCCGCTCGGCGCTCAGCGCTTCGGTCTCTTCGCTCGCTTGGGCGAGCAGCCCCTCGGCCTCGGTGAGCATGGTCTCGGCTTCGACCGCGCGTCCCTCCAGCGCCTCCATCTCCGCCCGGCGAGCGGCGATCTCGGCCTCGAGTTCGGCGGCCTCGATCTTGCGCTCGCTGATGCCGATGGCATCGTTGCTCATTGCCACCGAGCGCAGGGCGTAGTCTGCCGAGGTCTTGCGTTTGCGTCCGGCGCCGGCCAGCGCCTTGGCCTGCTCGAGGGTCGTCGTGGCCTGGAAAAAGAGATCCGGCGCATAGTTGTCGGCATCGATTCTCTGAGCGATCTCATATGCCTTTTCGGCCTGGATCAACTCCAGGGGTTCGTCGCTGTCCCACGCGATGTTGACGATGCTGTCGAGCGCGTGCGGTGCGGCGGGGACGAGGTTGGCAAAACTGAAGTCGTCGGATGGGATCTTCTTGCTGTTGGGTTTCGCGTTGTGGAACATCACGAGATCTGAGGGCTTTCGCACGAGATAGTAGGGCTCGGCGGTGATGAGCAGGGCAAAGCTCTTCAACCCCGTTCGATAGCGGTTCGAGCCTTTCGCGTCCCGCGTCGGCAGCTCACCGAGGTTGATCGCGCGCCCGTCTTTGGAAACCGCCCACACTACATATGACGTGATGTCGCCGCCGAAAAGCACCGCCGGCTTCATTTCTTTGTAGTCGACTTCGATTTCGGCCTGACCCTCTTTGTTGAAGGTGATTTTGGCCTCGACGCGAGCCCTGGGCGCCTTCGGGCTGGCGAGCATGTCGAGTGAAACCGAGTTCCCGGTCGGGAACTGCGGGGCGTAGAGGGTGATTTCTCCGGTGACGCCCGGGGACGCGGTGGCGAGGACCAGCAAGACAACGAACGCACGGATCGCGTGAGAAATCATGATCAGAGGTTCTCCTTTTCGGTGGTGACCGATGCGAAGCGTGACAGATGGATGCTGGGCTGTCAATCCAGCTTCAGGACCTCGTCTCGGGGGTGGCGATGGTCACGCTCGGTGGTCACCCCTGAGAACCGCCCCGTCGGGCACCCGGCTCGGTTCCTCGCTTCCACGGATCGTGACGTCGCCTTCGATCACGACGCCCTTACCGAAGGCGACGTCGCCCTCCACGCGCAGGCTGGTGCACCCGACCAGAGATGGCGGGCCGTCGGGGAATCGTCGGTCGAAGGCGTCGAGGAGCTTGAAGTACCGGGGGTCGAGGCGGATTGTGGGGGGCGTCGAACGTTCCTTCGTGAGGACGACTCGTCCGTCGCCGGTGAGCTCGAAGGCGTCGGATCGAACCCCGAGAAGATCGTCGGTGTTCTTGACCGGTGAGAAGCGCCGACGCGGGACTCGAACGGCGATGGCGTTGTCGAAGAGCGAGATGGCCGAGCCCATGGCGGTCTCGAGTTGAACGACAGCCGGAGAATCGGGGTCGCGGGGATCGACGGTCTTTCGGTTGATGATGGTGTCCATCGGCAAGAATCCCCCGTGACGCTCGAGGAGATGTGCGAGGGCCGGCAGCGACAGCCAAATGTTGTTGGTGTTGAAGTATCGATATCGGTTGATGTCCTGGAACTCGTCAGCCTCTTCTGGAGGGCACTGGGCCGATTCGCGCAAGGCCAGGCGACCGTCGGAGAGCCGACACAGGTGTCCACCCTTGCGGTCTGCTGGGCTCCGGTCGGCGACCTCCATCATGAAGTCGGCTCCCGCGCGCGCCATGTGCGCCAACAGATTCGGCTCGAGGACTGCGCCGAGATTGTCCGAGTTGGAGACGAAGGCGTACTCGAATCCGCTGTCGAGAAGGCGATCGAGCACCCTCGTGGTGGCGAGAGCGGTGTAGAGATCCCCGTGCCCCGGAGGGCACCATTCGAGCTCGGGTTCGGCCTCCCACCTGATGGGAGACCCGTCGTCGACGCGGATTTTGGGCACCCGGTGTTGGAGAAATCCCAGCGGAAGACCGTCAATGGCGAGATCGGGGTAGGCCGCGAGGGCGTCTGAGCTGTCTTTCGCAGTGCGAAAGCTGTTCATCAGGATCAGCGGGATGGGACTGCCGGTGCGGCTGCGGAGGGAAAGGACCTGTCGGGCGACGAGATCGAGAAAGGTGGCCCCGGGGCGAACCTCGATGGCTGACTTGGCGGATTCGAGACCCATGCCGGTGCCGAGACCGCCGTTGAGCTTGATGACCACCGTGCGATCGATGATCCGACGATCGAACCCATCGGTGACGCCCAGGGTCTCGGCGTCGGCGAGATCATCGACACGTGCGATCCGGTCCCTGCCCAGGGTGCCGGACTCACCGGCGAGAAACCGCTTGAGGTGGAGGCGGAAAGCGCCGATGGCCGCGGCGGGCAGAAAGGCCTCGTTCATCTTGGCGGAAAATGAAGAATCCAAGGGTGTTTGTGACGTGAGGGACAAAGCCGACAGCCTCCCGAAACCGGTATCTGCAATAATAGTAACGTGGCGTTTGAGCGTTTGCTGTGTTGCTGCGTCGTCATGGTGGTCGTGGCGGGTGCGGTATGGGCGGCCGGGCCGACGGCTCCGGTGGCCGGGACGGTGACGTTCTCCACGGCCGGGGTGCGCGAGCTCGTTCACGAGGTGAGTCTCGAAAACGGACTCGATCCCAAGCTGGTGGACGCCCTGGTTCGGGTGGAATCGGGATACAACCCCGGAGCCGTCAGCCGCAAAGGGGCCATGGGTCTGATGCAGTTGATGCCGGAGACCGCCGACAGGCTCGGTGTCTCCGACCCGTTCGATCCCGAGCAGAATGTTCGGGGCGGGGTGCGCGAGTTCGCTCGCCTCGTGAATCACTACCGCGGCAACCTCCAGCTGGCGCTCGCCGCCTACAACGCCGGTGAGGGCGCCGTGGCTCGCTACCGGGGAGTTCCCCCCTACACCGAGACTCGTGACTATGTGTCTCGGATTCTCACCATCTACACCGGTAGACCCTATCGGTTGTCGGGGGGCTATCGCGCCGTCCAGGTGAAGATCATGACGGATCCCTCCACCGGGAAGACCGTGATCACCAACCAGCCGGCCGCCAAGATCTCCGGCGGTCTGAGTTTGACGCGTTCGGGTTCCGGATCGGGTCCCCTCAAGGGCGGGTTCGGCCATTCCGGCGGCTGAGGCGGTCTCTCTCTGGTAAAAGTCGGGTTGAACGGCCTCGCGAACCTCGGTGTCGCAAGGCAACCTGAGGTACAATCCGACCATCCTTCAAATGGCCGGCGCTCCTTCGAGTCGGTCTGAGGAGATTTCCAGTGCGACGATTCAGCTTGAGGTGTTCGCGTGCGGCCGTCCCGGTTGCGGTGGCGGGCCTCCTCCTGTTCACCGGCTGCTCGACGGTGATCGCCCCCATGACCTCGCGAGTGACTGAGAGCCTGACATCGGCGGTGCTCGACCACAACGACCCCGAAACGGTACGCCAGGGGGCGCCCGCCTATCTGCTCATGGTCGATGCCATGATCGCCGGCGATCCCGACAACACCGGTCTGCTGATCGCCGGTGCCGAGCTCTACTCGAGCTACACCTCGGGTTTCGTCGATGATCAGGAACGAGCCTCTCGACTTGCCGAGCGGGGCAGAAGTTATGGTCGGCGCGGGCTGTGTGAAGATGAACCCAGCACCTGCGATTCGTGGCAGCTGCCCTTCGATGACTTCCAGAAAACCATCGACGGTGTCCAGGTCAAGCACGTTCCAGCGCTCTTCGCTGCCGGCGTGTCGTGGGCGACCTGGGTCCAGGTCAACCGTGCTGACTGGATCGCAGTGGCGGACAAGGCCAGGGTCGAGGCGATCATGTTGCGGGTCACTGTCCTCGACGAGGACTATCGCGACGGTGCGGCCTACACCTATCTCGGGGTGCTCAACAGCATCATCCCGGCGGCCCTCGGCGGCAAACCCGAGCAGGGGCGCAGGTACTTCGAACGGGCCATCGAGCTGTCCCAGGGCCAGGATTTGACGACCAAGGTCCTGCTCGCCCAGGAGTACGCCCGAATGGTCTTCGACCGTGAGCTCCATGACCGCCTCCTGCAGGAGGTCATCGACGCCGACCCAAATGTCCCCGGTCTCGTTCTTCTCAACTCCATCGCCCAGGTACAAGCGCGGATCCTCCTGGCCGAATCCGACGACTACTTCGCGGAGTAATGCATGCGACGTTCAATTCTCGTCATCATTCTCGTCTCACTCCTGGGCTCCGTGTCTCCCGCGGCGGAGGCGGTCCAGCTCAAAATCGCCACCGTGGCTCCCGACGGGTCTTTCTGGATGACCGAGGCCCGAAAGGCCGCCGAGGAGGTGTCCGATAGGACCTACGGCAGGGTCACCTTCCGTTTCTATCCCGGTGGAACCATGGGCGACGACAGCGCCGTGCAGCGCAAGATGAGAATCGGCCAACTTCACGGGGGTGTATTCATCGCCGGGAGCTTTGCCCACGTGGTACCTGACCTCCAGATCTACAATCTCCCGTTGCTTTTCAGTACCTACGAGGAGGTCGATGCCGTTCGCTCCAAGACGGATCCCAAGTTGATCGCCGCTCTCAACGACAAGGGTTTCCACAGCTTTGGATTCATCGAGGGTGGATTCGCCTACATCTACTCCACCAAGAAGGGGTCGTCCTTTTCGGAGCTCGAGGGTCGAAAAGCCTGGCTCATGGAGAACGACCCCATCGGTCAGGTACTTGTCGAGGAGGCATCGTTGTCACCGGTCCCCCTGAGTCTCGCCGATGTGCTCACGGGTCTGCAGACCGGTTTGGTGGATGTCGTCAGTGGACCGCCGGTGGCGGCGGTGGCCCTCCAGTGGTTCACCAAGGTCAAGTACGCCATCGAGTTTCCCGTGGTCTACACCTACGGTTGCATGGTGATTTCGGATCGCGCGTGGTCCAAACTCAGTGGCGAGGATCAAAAAGTGACCCATGAGGTATTGAGCCGAATGACCGAGTCACTCGATCGGCGTGCGAGAGAGGACAACGAAGGGGCACGGCGCGCTCTCGAGAAACAAGGTGTGGTCACGCTGAGCCCTTCGTCCGACACCAAGCGCCAATGGGAAGAGCTTGCCGAACGATCTTCGGTGAGATTGGTTGACCAGCTCGGTCTGGATCGTGAGCTTCTCGGCGAGATCGAGGCCGAGCTCGTGGCCCTCGATGCCCAGAGCTCCGGCGGGACATCGGACAGATAGTGAACCCGTCGCGAGCCGCGGCTCGGGCGTGGGAGGGTCAGGGCTTTTTTGGCCGGACGCTCCGCTTGTTGGGATCGATTGAAGACGCGCTGCTGGTGATCCTGCTTGCCACCATGATCGGTCTCGCCGCGTGGCAGATCGTGGCCCGCAACCTCATGGATACGGCCATTATCTGGGGCGATCCCCTGCTCAGGGTCCTCGTGCTCTGGGTGGGATTCCTGGGTGCGGTGGCCGCCGCCCGTGATGACCGCCAGATCAACGTCGATGTCTTGTCTCGTTTTGTCGATGAGCCGTGGCGGTCCAGAATTCGGGTGCTGACGGATCTCTTCACCGCGGCGGTCTCCGCCTTCCTTGCCTGGCAGGCCTTTCGCTTCGTCAAAGACGCCTGGGCGTATGAAGAAATGGCCTTCTCTTCGGTGCCGATGTGGTTGACCGCGTCGGTCTTGCCCTTGGCGTTCGGTCTGCTGGCCATGCGGTACATCTTGTTGACCGGATTTCACCTGCGCCGGGGCTTTGGCGGGAAGGCGGGCGAGTGATCTTCACCGGTCTCCTGCTGCTGGCGGTGGCCTTGCTCGGAGCGCCGCTCTTCGCCGTCATCGCGGCCGGTGCCGTCTTCGCCTTCGGTCGCGCCGATATCGATCAGATCGCGGTTGTCATGGAGATCTATCGCATCGCCGACACCCCGGTGCTGCTCGCCATTCCGCTCTTCACCTTCGCCGGGTTCATCCTCGGCGAAAGCCGGGCGCCCAATCGACTCGTACGGCTTTCCGACGCATTGCTCGGCTGGATGCCGGGCGGACTCGCCGTCATTGCGCTGGTGACCTGCGCCCTCTTCACGGCGTTCACCGGGGCGTCGGGAGTGACCATTGTCGCCATGGGGGCGCTGCTCTATCCTGCTTTGCGAGACGCCGGCTACCGCGAGAACTTCAGTCTCGGATTGGTGACGACCTCCGGTAGCCTCGGCCTGCTCTTTGCGCCGTCCCTGCCGCTGATTCTGTATGGCATCGTTGCCGAGGTCAGCGTCGACCGGCTGTTCATCGCCGGAATCCTGCCGGGCTCTCTCATGGTCCTCGCCCTCGGCCTCTGGAGCTTCCGCGAAGGTCGCTTCCTGCAGAAGAGTGCGGCGGCCCGGCCTGCCTTCTCGGCTCGAGAGGCGCTGGCGGCGGTTCGAGCCGCGATCTGGGAGATTCCGCTGCCCATCATTGTCCTCGGAGGGGTCTACAGCGGCTTCTTCGCGGTCTCCGAGGCGGCGGCGGTGACCGTGATCTACGTCTTGATCGTGGAAATGCTCATCTACCGCGAAATTCCCTTCAAGCGGTTGCCGGGAGTCATGCGGGAGTCCATGGTGCTGGTCGGTGGGATTCTGGTGATCCTCGGGGCCTCGTTGGCATCCACCAACGCCATGATCGACGCCCAGGTGCCCACGAAGCTCTTCGACTTCGTGACCGCCCACGTGTCGTCGAAGTTGAGCTTCCTCATCCTCCTCAACGTTTTTCTCTTGGGTCTCGGCACCATGCTCGACGTCTTTTCGGCGCTGATCATCGTGGTGCCGTTGCTGCTTCCGCTGGCGGCGGGCTACGGCATCGAGCCAATCCACCTGGGGATGATCTTCCTCGCCAACATGCAGATCGGATACTGCACCCCGCCGGTGGGGATGAATCTCTTCATCGCCTCCTACCGTTTCGACAAACCCATCGTCACCCTCTACCGTGCGACGCTGCCGTGGCTGCTCATCCTCTTCGCCTGCGTCCTGGTCATCACCTACTGGCCGTGGTTGTCCATGGTCCTGGTCCGATAGCCTAGCCGCAACCCGGGCCTGAGCGCCCCACCGGGATTTCGATGGGTGGGAATGTGGCCGCCTGACTCTCCATCGAAACATGCGCCCTCAGAGTCTCGACCGCGCCCGGGATCTCGATCACGATGAGACCGCGTTCTTCGTCGAAGAGGCACGCAATCGGCTCGCCGGTGAGGGCGGTCGGGCCCCATCCGCTGAGGGTTGCACAGGCCTCCGGTCCGAGCCCGTCCGGGGACGCGAGTCGAAGCCCGATGGCGAATTTGGTCTGCTGGAGCTCGGTGGACGCGGCCTGTTCCCGAGCTCTGACGCTCAACAGATTCGGGGTGTAGGTTCCGCCCAGAGCCAGCCACGGCGGCCAGGAGGGTGCGCCCCAGATCTCGTGGGCGGCGCTGGATGACCACCGTGCCGCCGGTTCCTGGCCCAGCTCGAGCTGGAGACTCCAGCGTTCGAGGATTTCGGCAACGAAGAGGTCCTCGAGGAGATAGTGGTTGGAGATCCAAAATGGGATGCTCCACCCCATGGACGGGTCGTGCGGATCGTCGATGTATCGGAGTCCCTCGCCGGCGATCTCGGCGACCGACACCGCAAGAGTGATGTTACCCCGGTGAACCGGGTCCTCCGAAGGCAGTGCCGCGAAGATTCCCTCGAGGGTCCCGACATCGGTGCACGGGTCGCTGACGAAGTCGGCCGCCGCCCGGGCTGTCCACCTCGTGGCGGCCGATCCGATGGTTGAAGTCATCACGATAGGTGTCTGCATTAGGCCGTCGGCAGCCCGGCCGACCGCGTCGAGCGCCGCCAGACTGTCTGAGGTGCGTCCCTCACTCCAGGCGAGTCGGGCCTCGAGCATGAGAAGGCGAAGGCCCATGAGAATGCTCGAGAAATCGAGGTCCTCGTGGGATGCGCGAACCTCGTCGGTGCCGAGGTCGAAGGTCTCGACGGTCCCCGAGCGGAGGAGAATTTCGAGGGCGTTCTGCTGCTCGTGGAGGATCCACTGCGCGCGCGACCGTTCCCTGTCGGTCCACCCCGCGGCCGATCTGTTCGAGAGCTGACCGTAAAACCTCCGGTCCTCCACCGTGCAGACAATGGCCCGGCCGCCGGCGAGGAGCCAGCGGGCGCCGTTCTCGTGGTCGGGGACCGCCGACGGCGGCGCGATCTGAGTGAGATACCCCCACCTGGCGTGGAACTTCGCTCGGACCTTTTCCAACCGGTGGGCGCCGTAGGTGTGAAGGGCAAGAGAACCCAGAGCTGCCGTGACGGCGAGGATCCCGATGCCCGACACCGACCACGGTATTAGCTTTCGGATGAGCTCCCGTGTGTTCGAGCGACGTTGTCTCTCATCAAACGCCATCAGACCATCATGACAGATCGGTCAGCGGAGTTGGTTCAAAGCGGGTGCTTCGTTTGCCGGCGCGAATGCAACGAATCCGCCGGCGAGGATGAGCAGCCCGCCGGCGGCACTGAGAAGGTCCGGGACCTCGGCCCACCAAAGCCATCCGAAAAGAGCCGAGAACACGATGGTTGCGTAACCGATGAGCGCCACCTTGCCAGCCGGCGCGTGGCGATAGGAAGCCGTGAGCGTGAGTTGCCCGGCAGCCGCGCTTAAACCGATGCCGAGGAGCCAGATCCACTCGATGCCGGTCGGCCGGGCGAGGTCGGGCAGGACGAAAGGCAGAACACCGAACACGGTGACGAGTGAGAAATGGAGGACGATGGTCTCGGGAGGTTCACGATCGCGGAGGAAACGTAGCAGGACATACGCCCCGCCGGCGAAGACCGCCGATGCCGCGCCGACAAGCGCCGGCAGAACGCGGAGATCGAAGGCCGGCTTGATCACCAACAGGCCTCCGGCAAAGCCCATCAACAAAGCCGCAGCCACGCGGATCGTGAGGTGTTCTCGAAGAAAGAAGGCGGCGAAGATCGCGACGAAGAAGGGTGACAGCTTGCCCAACATGGCGGCATCGGCCAGGAGCAGGTGGTCGATGGCCCAGAAGTAGCACGACACGCCGCAGACACCGAGCAGCGAACGACTCATCAGAGCGAGCTGGTTGCGGCGCTTCCCGAAGAAGGGACGGCCGTTGTGCAGCACGATGGCCAGCGCGACGGCCAGCGACACGATATTGCGGAAGAAGACCTTCTCGAGAACGTCGACATCGGCAGCCAGCTTGACCAAAGCGCCCATCACGGCAAACGAAAAGGCGGATGCGAGGGCATACCACAGGGCTTTGGACCGACTTTCCACGTGCTGCATCCTATACTGATCACGAACGAGGACCGATCAGAAGTCAGCGAGGTTTCCCAGAATGGACGCGAATGCCCTGATTGCCCGGATTCCATACCTTCCCGAGTCGCCGAGCCAACGTGCCGGGGTGATCTTCATCGCTGCGGTTCTGGTGGCGTTCATCGCGCGGTTCGCCTTCCGCCACCTGGTCCACCGGCTCGCCAAGAGCACCGACACTGATGTCGACGACAGGATCGCGGAGATTCTCAAGGGCCCGATTTTCTGGTCGTTTGTCTTCGGCGGATTCTGGTTGGCCGAAATCCCGCTCGAGCTCCACGAGACCATCGACAAGACCATCAAGGGTGCGATGTTGACCTTGATCATCCTCATGTGGAGCATCGCGCTCCTGCGGTCCTCCAAGGTGGTGCTCGAAGCCCTGAGTCGAAACGTCGACCGGTTTCGCTGGATTCAGCCCAAGACCGTGCCGCTTCTCGACATGGTGGCGAAGTTTCTCATCGTCGGCACCGGTATCTACTTCATCTGTGTTGCCTGGAATGTGCCGCTGACTTCGTGGCTGGCGTCGGCCGGAATCATTGGTATCGCCGTCGGTTTCGCCGCCAAGGACACCCTGGCCAATCTCTTCTCCGGGGTCTTCATCCTCGCCGATGCCCCCTACAAGGTGGGTGACTTCGTCGTGCTCGACGGTGGCCTGCGCGGTGAGGTTCGGGAGATCGGCATTCGATCGACACGGATCTTGACCAGGGACGATGTTGAAGTGACCGTCCCCAACGCGGTCATCGGAAACGCGCGCATCGTCAACGAAACGGGTGGGCCGTACGACAAGATGCGGGTTCGGGTCAAGGTCTCGGCGGCGTACGGAAGCGATGTCGACCAGGTGCGGGATGTCCTGCTTGCCTGTGTCGAGGACGCTCCGCATCTGGTTGCTGATCCCGCGCCGCGGGTTCGATTCCGGTCCTTCGGCGCCTCGGGCCTCGACTTCGAGCTGCTCGCCTGGATCGAGAAGCCGCTCTTTCGCGGACGCGTTCTCGACGACCTCAACCGCCGCGTCTACAAGGCGTTCAACGCGACCGGGCTCGAGATCCCCTATCAGAAGCAGGACGTCTATGTGAAAGAGCTGCCCGGGCGGTTCGAAGGGACATCGGATGG
>Ga0316192_10004281_pt1 | contig 10379 bp, 7 predicted proteins | sample MerIslwburrow_MG_FD_204931 | JGI IMG/M metagenome (GOLD analysis project Ga0316192, IMG submission 204931) | Coastal sediment microbial communities from Maine, United States - Merrow Island worm burrow | ecosystem: Environmental > Aquatic > Marine > Coastal > Sediment | place: USA: Maine...
AGTGTCTGGACTAAGTTTTTTTACGTCTTTTTCTAACCAGTCCAGTTGTTTTTCATGCACACCCCATAGACCGCAACGATGACACTCCAGTTCTTCCATTCGTTCCATGCGCTCTTTCGGAGTCAAGCCTGCCATGGTCCAGAAATCGTCAACAAGGATGGAGTTCATACCAATGATGTGAGAACCATTGTGGTCAAAGGACCATTGTTCATCACCAAACAGTTTTCGCCATGCTTTACCCATATCGAGGTAATAGTCGTGCTCACCGAGTATTATCTTATAGGGCACCTTCAGCTTGTCGAGAATCTTTTTGCCTTTTACCAATTCTGCTTCTTTACCTGACTGACCAAGGTCACCGCCATACAAAACAAAGTCTGGGCGTGGCTTAAGACTGTTTACGTCGGCAACGCCTTTTTCCAGAATGGCATCAAATTTGTGATTGGGAATATCGTATAGATGTGCATCACTGAGAACCGCGAAAGTAAAAGGTTTTATTTTTTTTGTTGCTGCGTGGGCGATGCCACCCAAGCCCATCACGCTGGTTGCGGTTGGTGCAAACACACCAGCGAACATGGTTGCTGCACTGGTTTTTAATGACATCCCCAGGAATTCTCGTCTAGAAATATTTTTCATAAAAAATTCCTCCTTTATATTATGTGATTGATTTCTCTACTTCTCGCTATGGCCTCACTATAAAATTTAGAACCAGTTTAAAAACATTAGCCCAGTTCAAACTGTTGTCAACGAATAGACTGATGTATTTTTTATGGCTGTTATAAGCCATAAATAAATTGCGTTTTTAGCACGATGGGATAATGAAGGTGTTAGAGAGTTTGCAGTTGATTAAAGCCCGCTAAAAAGTTCGGGGAGAACTATCGGCTTTAAACTTTGTTGTGAATAGCTAATTATTTACCGATGCAAAATGAACTAAAGATTCTGCCCAGCAAATCATCGGAACCAAATTCACCGGTGATTTCATTCAGGGCTTCCTGCCCCAAACGCAGGTCTTCGGCCAATAGTTCACCGGCTTGATGTAGCTCAAGTTCTTGCTGGCCATGCAATACAAACTGCAAACCTCTTTGCAGTGCATCAACATGACGGCGGCGCGCCATGAAACTTCCTTCACCTGCATTTTGATAACCGACACATTGTTTTAAGTGTTGGGTTAACAATTCAAGACCTTCGCCAGTTTTGGCGGAGAGGGCAATCTCTTTACCCTGTGAACCATCTTTCACACAGGCTTGTTGATTGCTGACATCTATTTTATTACGCACCACGGTGACAGCAATATTTTGCGGCAGTTTGTCGATGATGGTTTGATCGGCTGCGGTGATGCCATCGGCATCGTTAATCAATAATAAAATTCTATCGGCTTGTTCTATTTCTGACCAGGCACGTTGAATACCAATCTGTTCAACCGTATCGGTACTTTCACGCAGACCAGCGGTGTCGATGATGTGTACCGGTAGACCATCAATACTGATTTCGTGTCGCAGGGTATCGCGGGTGGTACCGGCAATCTCAGTGACAATCGCCAACTCCCGTTGCGCCAGTTTATTCAATAGGCTCGACTTGCCGGCATTGGGTTGACCGGCGATAACCACATTCATACCTTCGCGCAGCAAACAGCCTTGCTCGGCCTGGGCGAGAATGTTGTTCAGTTCATCAATGATAGTTTTGAGTTGATCGGTAATTGCGCTGTCGGCAAGGAAGTTTATTTCTTCTTCGGGAAAGTCTATGGCCGCTTCAACATAGATGCGCAGTTTAATCATCGCATCCACCAAACTATGAATCCGTTGCGAAAATTCACCTTGCAGTGAACGCAGTGCGGAGCGGGCCGCTTCAACCGATGAACTATCAATCAGGTCGGCAATCGCTTCGGCCTGGGCCAGATCAAGTTTGTCATTTAAAAATGCGCGCTCTGAAAACTCGCCTGGTTGCGCCAACCGAGCGCCCAATTCAACTACGTGGGATAACAACATATCCAACACCACCGGCCCACCATGGCCTTGCAGCTCGAGTACATCTTCACCCGTAAATGAATTAGGTGCCTTAAAAAACAAGGCAATGCCTTGATCCAGCACGCTGTTGTTTGAATCTTTAAACGCAAGATAGCGGGCGTCGCGCGGGGCAGGGCATTCAGACAAAACAGCCTCGGCAATCTGTTTTACCCTGGGGCCTGAGACACGCACAATACCAACACCGCCTCGACCGGGTGGTGTTGCAATGGCTGCGATGGTGTCGTTTTTTATGTTCATAGTCTGAAATGAAAAGGGCACCCGAAGGTGCCCTTGTTTTATTTATTTGGCGTTTCTAATGCCGCTGCCTTATCGATCTTGGCAGTGATGTACCACTGTTGTGCCACTGACAAAATACTGTTAGCACACCAGTACAACACCAGACCCGCTGGGAAGAAGGCAAAGAACAGGGTGAAGATAACAGGCAACGCCATCATCACTTTGGCCTGAACTGGATCAGGTGGCGCAGGGTTCAACTTCTGCTGCACGAACATACTCGCACCCATCACCAGTGGCAGTACATAGTACGGATCTTTAATCGACAGGTCAGTAATCCAGAATATAAATGGTGCCTGGCGCATTTCAACTGATTCCAGCAATACCCAGTAAAGCGCGATAAAAACAGGAATCTGAACCATCATTGGCAAACAACCACCAAGAGGATTGATCTTCTCTTTTTTGTACAACTCCATCATCGCCTGACTCATCTTCTGACGGTCATCACCATAACGTTCTTTCAGTTGCGCCATCTTGGGTGCGAATTTACGCATGTTGGCCATGGAACGATAACTAGCGGCTGACAAAGGATAGAAGAAGGCTTTAATGATCAGAGTCACCATCAGGATTGCCCAACCCCAGTTGCCAAACAAAGAGTGGAACCAGCTCAATACCCAGAACATCGGTTTGGCAATGACACTCAAGATGCCATAGTCGACGGTCAGATCCAGGTTGTCACCCATTGCTTCCAGCACAGCCTGGTCTTTCGGGCCAACATAAAAACTTGTGGTAAATGTCTCTATCTGACCGGCATTAACTGTCTTGCTGGGTGATACCAGGCCAAGTACAAAACGATCATCGCCAGCAGCCTTGGTATAAAAATGATTGGTCTCATCCTTTGGTGGAATGATGCCACCGAGAAAATAATGCTGAATTATTGCCGCCCAGCCACCTTTGATATCACGGCTTAGATTTACATCTTCCATGTCATCAAAATCAATCTTTTCGTAATGCTCTTCTTGGCTGTAAATCACACCACCGGTATAGGTATAGATAAAGGCTGACTCACCACTGCCATCTGGGCGACTACGTTGCAGTTGGCGATATTGACGACCCTGCCATTCAGTGGCTGAACCGTTAACAATCTTTTGTTCAATATCGATAACATGTTGGCCACGATGAAAGATGATGGTCTTGGTGACTTTAATACCGCTATCATCCTGCCAGGTCAGAGGAATACGCAGTTCATCCTGACCTGCTTGCAATTCATAGTTAGTCTTTTCTGCAGTAAAGATGGCGTAATGATCTGGGGCATTATTGTCAGACAGCAACCCACTCTGGGCCACGAACAGGTTTGGTAACGACTCTCTCATCAGGCGAAACGGCTCGTCTGGCATATCACTGGCAACCGGGTAGTTCAGTAAATCTACCTGGCGAATGTCACCACCGCGGCTATCAATGATGACATCCAGGGTGTCAGTCACAACATGGATACGCTGGCTGGCAGCACTTGCCTCGATGCCGGTAGCCTGTACTTGCGGCGTATCTGCTTTGACAGACCCTTCCAGTTGAGTCTGCTGCGCTAACGGCACATCGCTGGCTGTTGCCAGTGCCTGAGGGGCGGGGGCCGCCATCTCAGGAGTATTGCCATTGTTTGCCACAGGCTTGGAGACATAGTCCTCTTGCCAGGCTTCCCAGCCGAGGAAGAGAATAAATGAAAGAGCTAAAAATAGTATAAGACGCTGATTATCCATGCTTATTCTTCATGCTTATTGATTGTTCTTAAGGGTTTGGCATTTATGCCGCGAATGTTCTGGCACCTCATCGACACCGCCTGGGTGCCAGGGGTGGCAACGCATGATGCGTTTAATCGTCAACCAACTGCCCGCAAATGCCCCATAACGACTAAGTGCCGTCTCGGCATAACAGGAACAGCTAGGGTAAAAACGGCAATTATTACCTAGAAAGGGGCTAAGCAGGGTACGGTAAGCTCGAACAAAAAGAATCAAGATTCTTTGCATCGTTCCAGTTCCATCCATTGCTTATTAAGTAGTGTGAATAATTCCTGACTTGTTTTGGCAACAGCAACGTTTTTACCAATAACAACGATATCGAGACCTGCCAATTTTTGCTGCGAATGGCGAAAACTTTCTCTAATTAAACGTTTAAGTCTATTTCGCTTTACTGCTGACTTGGCGCATTTCTTTGAAATTATTAAGCCAAGTCGCGGGTAAGGTCGCTGATTAGATCGTGCTAAGGCCGTGAAGCAGCGATTCGCTGAACGACACGGCCTTGCAAAAACAAAGTCAAATTCACCCGCGGTTTTCATTCTGAGGTTTTCTGTAAACCCCACTTCGCGGGCTTTCAAGACGACAAAAGCCTCTTGAATTAAGCTGTCAGACGCTTACGGCCTTTTGCACGACGAGCATTGACGATCTTACGACCATTTGCAGTAGCCATGCGCGCGCGAAAACCGTGGCCACGCTTACGCTTGATAACACTTGGTTGAAATGTTCTTTTCATTGTTACATCCGTCTAATTATTGTGATCACAAATTGATACCGCATGGGCCGTCGCCCGTAGGCTGCAGTAAAGCGCGGAAGAATAGCTGGAATACCTCTTTGCTGTCAATTCAAATCTCAAAAATTAGATATTGTCAGCTGTGGATAACTTTGCAAAAGGCGGGTAGACTTCTCGGTCTCATTTTCAGTACAAACGCGGCATCACGAGGTATATGGCAAAGATGTCACTTTGGCAGCAATGTCTTGAACAGCTGGAAACCCAGCTCAATGCACAGCAATTCAATACCTGGATTCGTCCTCTACAAGCAATTGAAGAGAATGATTGTCTGCGTTTGTTGGCGCCAAACCGTTTTGTCCTCGATTTTGTAAAACAAAAATTTTTTGAATCGATTCAAAAAAGCGTTGGCCAGATAAGCAATATCAATGACCACCAGGTAATACTTGAGATTGGTTCGAGAGAAAAGGCTAGTGCGCCAGTTTCAAAATCAACACCAAATGTTTCTTCTTCACCTGAAAAAACTCCTGAAAATTCAATCAAGTTCAGGCGTCGTGACGAAAAAAATTCAATTCAATATGTCAGTAATCTGCGTGATGAATTCACTTTCGATACTTTTGTCGAAGGTAAATCCAACCAGATTGCGAAGGCAGCCTCTACCCAAATAGGTGAAAACCCTGGGGTCGCATATAACCCGCTGTTTATTTACGGTGGTGTAGGGCTGGGCAAAACTCATTTAATGCATGCTGTTGGTAATCTGATTCAAAAAAACAAAGCTGATGCAAAGATCATCTATATCCATTCAGAGCGTTTTGTGGCTGACATGGTCAAAGCCCTGCAACATAACGCCATGGATGATTTTAAACGCTATTACCGTTCTGTTGACGCCTTACTTATTGATGATATTCAGTTTTTTGCTGGCAAAGGCCGGTCTCAGGAAGAGCTATTTCATACCTTCAACACGCTGATGGAAGGCAATCAACAAATCATCATTAGTTGTGATCGCTATCCTAAAGAAATTGAAGGCCTTGAAGAACGACTTAAATCCCGGTTTGGCTGGGGTCTGACAGTTGCCATTGAACCGCCTGAACTCGAAACCCGGGTGGCCATCTTAATGAACAAAGCACAGCAAATGAAAATAGTATTGCCACATGAGGTTGCTTTTTTCATGGGCAAACGTATCAGGTCGAATGTCCGTGAGTTAGAAGGGGCTTTACGGCGTGTTATTGCTAACGCCCGTTTTATGGCCAAGCCAATTACAATGGATCTTGCTAAAGACGCGTTACGTGATTTATTTTCTGCACAAGATAAACTAGTCACCATTGAAAATATTCAAAAAACTGTTGCTGAGTATTTTAAAATTCGTGTTGCCGACTTATTATCGAAAAAACGTTCACGCTCAATTGCCAGACCAAGACAATTGGCAATGGCTTTGGCAAAAGAATTAACCAATCATAGCCTTCCTGAGATAGGGGATGCATTTGGTGGTCGTGATCACACTACAGTCATGCATGCTTGTAAAAAAATCAATGAGTTACGTGATGCTGACGTGCGTGTTAGTGAAGATTATCAAAACCTGTTAAGAACCCTGACAACATAATGTTCTTAAACTGTGGATAAAATTTGCCTGTGGATAACTAGCCTACTTATCCACATGTTAACAACTGGAAAGTTACTGGTTATAAGCACGTAAAATGGTCTAGATAGTTTTTTAACACATTGTTTTAAAAAAGTTTTTTCAAGTTATTAAGGTTTTTAAGGCTCTATAACAATAACAATAATAAAAGATCTTATTTTATATATATTAATACTTAGGGATAATCATGGAACTCAAAATTGAACGTGAATTACTGTTAAAACCTTTGCAGCAAGTGATTGGTGTTGTAGAGCGTAGACAGACACTTCCTATTTTGGGCAATGTCTTGCTTAAGACCGTTGATAAGCAATTATCAATAACAGCTACTGACTTAGAAATTGAAATGATTAGTCAGATTGAGATAGAAAATAGTGCTTCGGCTGAAACAACCCTGCCTGCACGTAAGTTTGTCGATATTTGCAAAGCTCTGCCTAATGATGCTGTGCTTACTATCAAGGTTGATTCTGAAAGAGCCACTATTCGATCTGGTAAGAGCCGTTTTGTTTTATCTACTCTACCTGCAACAGAGTTTCCGAATATAGATAGCTTTGAATCGCTATTTGATTTTGAAATGCCTCAATCGCAGTTAAAAATGCTAATTGATCAAACTCATTTTGCTATGGCTCAGCAAGATGTTCGTTATTACTTGAATGGCTTACTATTTGAATTTTCTGATAATTTGATACGTGTAGTCGCTACTGACGGTCATCGTCTAGCCCTATGTGACCAAAAAATTGCTACTGGTGTATCTGAACTTCAACAAGTGATTATTCCTCGTAAGGCAGTTATGGAATTATCCAGGTTATTAGACAGTAACGACGAATTAGTAAAAATTGAACTTGGCAGTAACCATATTCGCCTTTCAACCGGTCAATTAAGTTTTATTACAAAACTCATTGATGGTCGTTTTCCTGATTATCAACGTGTTGTACCTCAAGGGGGAGACAAGATTGTTGTCGCTAATCGGACCTCGATCCACCAGGCACTAAGCCGAGCGTCTATTCTTTCAAACGAAAAATATCGTAGCGTCAGGTTTACCCTTTCTTCCGGCAGTCTTCAGGTTATGGCTAACAACCCTGAGCAAGAAGAGGCAGAAGAAGAGATTAGTGTCGATTATGACGGTCCAGGTCTAGAAATTGGCTTTAATGCCAGTTATGTTCTCGAAGCCCTCAATGCGCTGCATAGTGAAAATGTTCAGCTTGAACTGACAGACCAAAACAGTTGTTGTTTGATCAGATCACCAGAATCTGAAGAATCACGTTATGTAGTTATGCCAATGAGGCTTTAAGGAAGTTGTCACTGTATCAACTATTTTTTTAATTACTGGATCTGGCAATGAGTTTAAGCTTGTTGTCTATTCACAACTTGCGCAATATTCAATCTGCCCAGATTGAGCCATCGCCAAGATTAAATTTACTACTCGGCGCCAATGGCAGTGGCAAAACAAGTCTTTTAGAAGCTATTTATCTGTTGGGTAGGGGGAAATCTTTTCGTTCAGCCTATAGTCGGCGAATTGTTAGCTATAATCACCCAACACTCACAGTCTTTGCTAAAGCATCAACCAAGTCAGGGGCTTTTAATACACTTGGTATTCAGATCAATGATGGAAAATTCCGCGCTAAACTCAACGGCAAATTTGAACAAAAGAGTTCTACACTTGCCGCTGTAATACCTCTGCTATTTATTTCTCCTGATGGTGACAAACTTATAAAAGGAAGTCCTAGGCAACGGCGTCGTTTTATTGATTGGGGTTTGTTTCACGTGGAACACGAGTTCCTCTCTGTTTGGCAACGTTACAACAGAATTCTTCAGCAACGTAATGCCGTTTTGAGACAAAAATCGGTCGCAATGCTTGTTAGCTGGGATGAACAGCTTGTTGATGCTGCACTTAAACTCAATCTGTTTAGGCTTAACTATGTAGAAAACCTGGTTCGCCTGACAAAAAGTTTTATGCAACAGTTGTTAGGTATTGATACTGTTGAATTTAGCTATCAGTCTGGCTGGCGCCGGGGTGAAAATTTCGAAGATGTGCTCAAAGCAAGCATTGAAAGTGATATTCGATTGGGGTTTACACAAAAAGGTCCACATCGAGCCGATTTGGTGATGAAGATTGACGGTAGGGCAGCCGCTGAATATCTTTCTGGTGGGCAGCAAAAGCTGGCTGCTTGTTCATTATTATTGGCTCAAGCTAGTGTCTTTAATCAATATAAACAAGAAAGCTGTGTAATATTGGTTGATGACCTTCCTTCAGAGCTTGATTTACAGCATCGCCATTTATTTATGGATCTTTTATATTCTATCGGTGGGCAGGTCTTTGTTACGGCCACAGACAGCAATCTTTTACAGTTAGCCGCCTATCCTGAAAAGAAAACGTTTCACGTGGAACATGGTTGTATTATTTCCGAAAGGGAAGACGGCGTTTGAGCAACAGGGTATAATCTTCTGGTTGTTCGGGGATACATTATTGTCACGTTGTTTTCTAATAAAATCAGAGACTTTAGTCATTTATGAGTACTGAAGAGCAAACCTACGATTCTACAAATATCCAGGTCTTAAAGGGCCTTGATGCGGTTCGTAAACGTCCTGGAATGTACATTGGTGATACAGATGATGGTACTGGTCTGCACCACATGGTGTTTGAGGTGGTTGATAACTCCATAGACGAGGCCTTAGCCGGTCACTGTTCCCAGATTGACGTCATTATTCATACTGATGGCTCTGTATCTGTTGCTGATAATGGTCGCGGCATTCCGATAGATATTCATGAAGAAGAAGGGCGCTCAGCAGCTGAAGTCATTATGACTGTGTTACATGCCGGCGGTAAATTTGATGACAATTCCTATAAAGTTTCAGGTGGCCTACATGGAGTAGGGGTGTCTGTCGTTAATGCTCTGTCAGAAGAATTAACCTTGAGCATTTATCGAAACGGTCATTATTACAGCCAAGAGTATAGAATGGGCGATCCTGTTTCGCCGCTTGAAGAAAAAGGGCCTACAGATAAGCGTGGCACATCGATACGCTTTAAACCCAGTAAAAAAACTTTCACTGATGTCGTCTATCATTACGAGATTCTGGCCAAACGCCTGCGTGAACTGTCTTTTTTGAACTCTGGCGTTCGTATTCATCTGCTTGATGAAAACTCCGATAAAGAAGATATTTTTCAATATGAAGGTGGAATCAAGGCCTTTGTCGAGCATCTGAATACCAATAAAACACCGCTGCACCCATCTGTTTTCTATTTCAGTGTTGAAAAAGATGATATTACCGTTGAGTTGGCCATGCAGTGGAATGATTCATACCAGGAAAATATTTTCTGTTTTACCAATAATATTCCTCAGCGTGACGGCGGCAGTCATTTGGCTGGTATGCGCGCGGGCCTAACGCGGACGGTGAATCAGTACATTGAGCGTGAAGGTGTGGCTAAAAAGGCCAAAGTGGCAACCTCCGGTGATGATGCCCGTGAAGGTTTGACCGCAGTGCTTTCCGTTAAAGTCCCAGATCCCAAGTTTTCTTCACAGACCAAAGACAAGCTTGTTTCATCAGAAGTGAAACCTGTGGTTGAGTCGACTTTGAGTGAAAAACTGAATGAATTTCTGCTGGAACACCCCGCAGATGCCAAGAATATCACCGGTAAGGTTGTTGATGCCGCACGAGCCAGGGAGGCGGCGCGTAAAGCCCGTGAAATGACCCGCCGTAAAGGCGTGCTGGATATTGCTGGTTTGCCTGGCAAACTGGCTGACTGTCAGGAAAAAGATCCGGCCCAGTCCGAAATATTCCTGGTGGAAGGAGATTCCGCCGGTGGTTCTGCCAAGCAGGGTAGGGATCGTAAATTTCAGGCTATTTTGCCGCTCAAAGGTAAGATCCTCAACGTAGAAAAGGCCCGTTTCGACAAGATGTTGTCATCTGTTGAAGTTGGTACGTTGATTACCGCGTTGGGCTGCGGCATAGGTCGTGAAGAGTACAATCCAGATAAACTTCGTTATCACCGCATT
>Ga0316192_10004285_pt1 | contig 10374 bp, 8 predicted proteins | sample MerIslwburrow_MG_FD_204931 | JGI IMG/M metagenome (GOLD analysis project Ga0316192, IMG submission 204931) | Coastal sediment microbial communities from Maine, United States - Merrow Island worm burrow | ecosystem: Environmental > Aquatic > Marine > Coastal > Sediment | place: USA: Maine...
TTGACCCAGCTTTGCATTTTAGCGTGAACCTGCTCAACTCGTGAGTTGCTTCATATATTCAGGTAAATAGACTTTAGAAGTTGGGTCACATTTCGGTGCAAAAGTGGTTCAATGTTTACTGCAAATCAACACTACAACGGCACAGGCCGTGACGAGTCGCAAGGATTTTCTAATAAGCATCATCGTTATCCTCTTCTCTTACTTGCATTGATAATTAAAATAACCTGCATTTTATATGGCCGGTGTCCTACCTGCCTGTCACCTGGGCACCCCCGAGATCAGCCAGCAGGCGCTGATAGTCCGGATTGTTTCGCAGCAGCTCGTGGCCGGCTTCGATTAGCCTGTCCACCTGCTCCTCGCTCAGATTGAAGCTGGTTGGGATTGCATTGAAGAAGGCCTGCTGTTCTGGCTGTTCGATGTCTGTAAAGGCGAGTTTGACGAAATATGGCGTGGACGGTCGGTCCGGTGTTGACATATCCTGCGTCCATTTATTCAGGCTCCGCCGCATGATTTCCAAGGTCGCGTCGTTGTAGCGGTGAAGCTGTACACTGCTCATCGAATCGATGGTTTCCCCTAGTGATGGTTTCTTGTTCGTTTGGTTCATCTCCGGTTCCGGTTCCGTGGAGGCGTTAACGGAGATGACAACCGCGTAGCGCGGGTACTGGATCCCATTTTTCCTGTAAAACGTCTGTGGCCCCCCCGCGAGTCCTATCACCTCATAGACTGCACGCAGGCCCAGGTTATCGGTGATGCCTCCGTCCACAAAGTGAGCGTATTTTCGATTATCCTGGTCGTAGTAAGTTTCCAGCCCCCGTATGATCTGCCCCATCGCCGGGTTGTTGGCTGTGAGTTCTGCGGACCTTTCCAGCCAATCAGGTTTCCCCACTAGCGGGCAGTCATAGTAGTCCTTGAGCACGACAGGCGGAAACAGGATAGGTACCGCGGATGAGGCAGTGACGGCCCGCGCCACCGGGAATGTGTTGATGTCCGAGCAGAGCAGGTCGAAATACTCCTGAACGAAGGAAAAACGCACCCCGTAGGCCAAATCCGATGCATTAATGAGGGTCAGTGGGCCGCCCGCGCGCTGCATGTCGGCAAAGGTTGCACCGTGGAATATCTTCTCGTCGTATAGATCCACCGCCATTTCGGTGCGCCCCTCCGGGCCGAACCATCGCAGTGGATTAAACAGTCCCAGGAGCAACTCGTGCTCTATATCCTGCGTCAGGAAAACCTCTTTGAAGTCCTCGAAGGTGCGTTCCCCGTATAGCCCATAGTAGGCGGATGTGAAGCTGCCGCCGGAAACGGAACTGATAGTGTCGACCTCGTCGAGCAGCCTGCGTGGCTGTCCATCGATCATCACTGTGGTGTCACGCAGCTCTTCCAGCACCCCGTAGGCCAGCGCAGCGGCCCGTGTCCCCCCACCCGAGAAAGCGAGCACCAGTCCAATATCCTCGGAACTTCCTCTGCCATGAATTTCCCTCATCGAATAGGGCTGGGCTGATTCCAGTTCGGTCGTGAGTACGGTGTTGTCGATCACCCCGTAGGAGGCGCAACCGGAAAGCAACAGCAAGCCGATGCCGGCAGCATACAGTTTCAACATAGAACACCTCATTGCAATCTTGCAGTCATAATGTATCCCCTTCAGTTTGCAACACCCCCCTTATCAACGCGGTCATTGAAAGCGCACACGCGCTGACCTACACCGACAATCAGTGAAGGCCAGTCGCACAGCACAAGTTGCCGTTCTCTATTGTGCTTTTTCCAGACTATCCGAGCCGTTTGTTACGGGCCAACGGCGCGGCTCTTTTGGGAAGCTTTGCAGTGGTTCTCATCTTCCACGCGTCTTCAAGCAAATCTCGCGCCGCCTGCTCAAGAAATTCCGGCGCGGCCCACTTCTGCACATCAAAGTCCTTCTTGATATAGCCGTGTTTTAGCAGAAAATCCTTGCCAATCTCTACGGAAGCCAAATTCTGGGGCGACAGGTTGGGCACGAGGTCAATGTGCTTGATGCCTTCGTAGGTGTCCTCAGCGTCCAGGTAAAATGTTTGTCGGTCGAGGATCGCTGCCGCGGCATGCTTGTTCTCGTTGCCCCAGCGGCCCACCCTGATCATGCCTTTCATAAAGGCGACGACAAGTTCGGGGTGCTTCTTGGCCATCACGTCGCTGCAGGTAATCGCAGCGGGGATGTTGGCCACCTGCAAAGTCCAGTCCGGATACCTGGACAGATCTTCGATCGCCTTGAACTTGCCCGTTGCCTCCTGGAGATACTGGAAGACCTTGCTTTGGGTGTAGATCGCATCGACGACACCTTTTTCGAGTGCCGACTCCAGCGGACGGAAGGCCAGGTCATGCTTGTGGTCGCGCTGCAGCCACAGGTCGGAGGGGTTTATCATGGGGTCCAGCATCTTGGGGTCGTTGTACCAGTCATCCGGGTAAGGGAACTCAACGATCTCAACGTCGTCCATGGTCATGCCGTTCATCCGGAGCATCAATTCGATACCCTGATGCTCCTGGCAGCGCCACCAGTCGTTCTTGATGGTATTGAGGCTCTTCGAGAGGCCGATCTTTTTGCCTTTCAGTTCGTCCATCCGGTAAATGTCATCCCGGGAGCGCACCAGCATGCAGCCACCTTCGTGTGGTGCGTGCGTCAACCCGAGGAGCCGGGTCCGGCGAATGTCCGCGTGCACAGCGATGGGCGGGAACAGACCGCCGAAGCGGATGAGATTGTCGAGGTTGTGGATGTAGTGCGGATAATAGTCGTTGTCGCGGGTGGAGCGAAAGTAGGCGTACTCTACGCCGAGCTTTTTGAATTCCTCCCGGGTCCAACCCAGCTCCTGGTCAACGTTACTGGCAGAGATGAGAGGACAATTGGTGTACCACACCTCTTTCCAGTTCAATTTTACCGTGTTCAGTTTGGTGTTTTTTAAAGTTGTAGTTTTCATTTTTTTGCTGGGCGATCCAGCTTTTTTGGCTACCCTAGCCCTGGTTGGCCTTGCAGCCTTGGCTAGTGAAGCCGATGTTTCTTTCTTCGTCAGCTTGCCAGTGACCAGCTCAGCCATTCCACCAAGGTCTTCTCTCAGGTGTGGTTGAGCTGCTAGCAGTTCAGCAATCAGCGCAATCCCGTCTGTCAAGTTCATCTGAGCTGAAACGTCTGCGGCTGCCTTTTGGCTCCTGGTTGATGCCTTCTTGGTTGCCCCAACCTTTTTTGTGCTCGTTTTCTTTTTTGATCTAGCCATGTTTTATATCCTCTTCATTACTCATTGATCATCATCTTGCGATGATGAGGACTAATCTCGAATAGCAGGTCTGGATAAACGTGATTCACTGCACGGGGCCGTCATCTGCTCAATAGCCTGGCCGTGTATAAATCCACGCGTACATCACATCCACTATTGTGTTTGCTTGGTTGCGTAGTCTTCGAGGATGATTTTCTCTGGGTCTATGTCATAGACCCAGGGGGCTGAATTCTTCCAGCCGTTCCTCATTCTCTTCCCGTTATAGACGCTTCCTGGATCCTTCACCTTATCGCCTTCAAATCCATCAGTGACAGTGTAGGCGTTTTTAAATCCGGCTGCCGCAAGCTCGTTGACAGCCTTGGCGCTGCGGTCACCTGACCGACACATGACCAGCAGGGTGTCGTTCAACCCGGCCAGATTTTTGACCTCGGCGACAAAATCCGGATTCCACTTCGGGCCGTATTCGGTTTTGCCGTTTTTTCTCTGGTAGGTCACAAAGGCCAAGGGAATGTTCCAGGCTTTATCGGGGTGACCAACAAAGGCATACTCCTCAGGGGTCCGCACGTCGATGATCATCACCTCGTCCGGTGTGGCTTTCCACTTTTCGTAGGCCTGCGCGGCGGTCAGATAGAGACCAAGGGTGGTTTGTTTGCGTTCGGGAAGTTGACTGTCCTCGGCTACCGCAAGTGACATCGTAGAAGCCAGCAGGATGGTTACAAAAGCGAGACTCGAGAACCATTTTGTGATCATTGTTGAATCCTCCTCATTAAGTCAATGTACTAAAAATATGCATGTATGCGCTGATTTCTCCTTCAAGGGATCAGAAGCGGAATCTTGCGCCCAGCGCCGGACCGCTGATATTCATATCATCAAGTAAAAAGTCCGAGTCGAAGTTGTAGTCAAGATAACGGTAGGCCAGCAGCACATCGCCCCACTTGAACTGGTAGCCGACACCGGCCAAGAGTTGCCAGGTAGATTCGGAGCCACCCGTCCCGATATCGGCGTAGTAAGGCAGGTACCAGTTGTTATCCAGATTGATCCTGCCCCTGACACCGACTATGCCGTCCCAGACATGGTCTGACTCGGAAACCTTTTCCTTGCGCGACGTATTCAGCTGTCCCCCTGACCCCTTGAGGCCGAGATCCAGCTTGATACCGACATCGAGATATAAATAACGTGCGCCGCCGATGAGATCCAGCATCGCCCGCTCATTGTTGATGACATTGTAGCCAGCGCCAAACGTGGTAATCCATGCTTTCAAGGTGACATCCGTGTCCACTGTCTTGTTGATGGTAATGGCCCCATCAAGAACCGGGATCGTCTCACTGCCGCTATCACTCTGCGAGAGGTCCATGTAAATCGCGTCGGCCAGTAGTGACCACTTGCCCTTGTGCGCCCCGAAGCTGCCCATGAAGGTCATATCAAGATCCTTGATGATATCGCTAAATGACAAGTCGATATCACCACCGGTTTGCGTGGTAGCGTCGATAGCGGCCCCCCACAGGTAGATTGTGGCGTCATATTCCCACTTATCACTGTCGGTGGCTACGGCTGTGGTAGGTAGCATGGACGCGAGCAACATCAGGCTTGCCGCAAGCCATGCGACCTGCTTTCTTTTCACTCGTAGCGTACCGTTCTCAATTGTTTTATCGCAGTCGTCACTTTGATCCTTCCCTGTTTCACTGGTTTCACATGTGTATGTGATTCCCATGCTGGTGTGCCACTATGTTAAACAGATCCTGCCACGCCGCGGGTTAAATTGCACCTGAATAGACAAAGATGCTGGAATACCTTGAGACACATGCCAGTTCCATTTATGCAATTGCCTTTACCGGCGTAATGATTGGTATCGTTTTCTGGGAGATGCAGGCTCCTCGTCGTCAATCAGTCTTCTCACACTGGGTTCGCTGGTTTAGCAACTTCGGCATCTATGTTCTGAGTGCCTTCATACTCCGCCTACTGATACCGCTCAGTGCTATGGCGATTGCGGCCACGATGGCGGAGAGAGGCTGGGGCCTATTTAATAATATTTCTGTGCCTCTGCTGGTTGTTATCACTGTTTCTGTCCTGATACTGGATGCTGTGCATTACCTCAAGCATGTTTTGTTTCATAAGACCCTCGTATTATGGCGCATCCACCGTATGCATCATACCGACCTGGATTTCGATTTTACTACTGGCATCCGTTTTCATCCCTTAGAATTGATAGTAAATGTCGTGATCACCCTGACCGCGATTGTGGTTCTTGGCATCCCGGTCGTTGCTGTTGTTATTTTCGAAACATCACTGGTGGTGGTAACCTTCTTTGTACACGGAAATGTCAGGTACCCCGCGTCTCTTGACAAGGTTATCCGTACGCTTCTGGTGACCCCTGACATGCACCGCATTCACCACTCAGCGAGGATCTCGGAAACCGACAGTAACTATGGCCTCATCTTTTCTTGGTGGGACCGACTCTTCGGTACACATGTCGCACAGCCTCTCAGAGGACACGAAGGGATGACTCTAGGCCTGCTCGAATTTCGAGACCGTAAACACCAGACGTTGCCCTGGATGCTGGTCTGCCCATTCTTGGGTATCGCCAGGCATCAGGCGAGTGCTGAACAAGACAATGTGACACTTTAGGTATGTAGGGCTAACTAATCTGTTGGTGGATTATTCAAGGGAATGAATAAGTTTACGAACCAGGACGGTTTCACCTGTCGCCATAAAGGTCTGAGAAGGGTCGGGAGCACGCGTTTAGCTGAAATTACAGTTACTTGCTCTAGGAACGTCCTGTCTTGCCCAGATACTTGCCGTTCCCTGACCCTTGAACACCGGTTTGTTGCTGGGCCGACAAGGGGTACTACCGGCCAACTCCGGACCTACACAGACAATTCGTGAACGGCAGGAGTGCCGCAACTTCAGACATACAACGGCTGAAGCCATCCGCGCCTGCGCAGCAGGCGTCGGACTGGGCTGTGTGGTTAGAATCACTGTCAGATCACGTCGTGATTCCTGCAACTGGAGTAGTTCTGTCCCGGACTGTCAGGACCGCACGGTCCAAACGACAGCAAAACACTTACCAGTGCCAGGCGACATCAAGTGCCACTGCCCACGGATTGCTGGTTTCACCCACTACCCGGCCCTGCACAGGATTAAACCCCGTATCGACCGGTGCCTTGCCCAGGTAGTAGAGGTTCAGATTCATGTCCAGCAGTCGGTCTCCCTTTTCAAATGACATGCCCGTGCCAACGCCCCAGATGGAATCAAGTCGCAGCGAGAGCGTCCGGTTCTCGTCATTGACTGCATTGGACACATAAAGCGCCCCGAATTTCAGCGTCCTCCCGTTCCCGAGCGGTACCCCGTAACCGGCATTGATTGCCCAAATGTCATCGTAGATACCTTCAGGTGCAACCTCTACCGAGTCCTGAATGGTCACTGCACCCGTCGCGAATTCCGAGAAGTCAATCCACGCACCATCAATGGTCAGGTAATTGCCTGAGCTGAATTCATGATAGAGCCCGGCCTGCAGTCTCTGTGGAAGAATATTTTCAACCGTGATATCGGCTTTCTGATTGCCGCTCCCCACCGCGTTTAATTGCGGCGGCAAACTGGCACCCTTCACTTTTAACTCACCATCGACATCCGTCGAGACTTCACTGCTATAGACAATGCCAAAGCGTGTTCTGTCGTTTAATTCATACAGAGCGGAAATACTGCCACCGAACGCAAACCCGTCTCCTTCAAACTCTGCCCTACCGTCAGGCGTATCTGAGCCAGGGGTGTTAACCGAATTCTCGGACAGGGAATAGGTGTAATTGATATTGGCGCCAAGGCCAAGTGACCATTTGTCATTAAGCCGGTATGCCAGGGACGGATTCAGACCGACGTATACCAGCGTATACTGATCGCTGTAGTATCGTCCAGCCCAGTCATCGCCATAGTCGGAGCCGAAACCACTGGGAATATTCGCAGAAATCCCGAACCACCATTCTTCATTCAACTGTCGTGTGTAGTAAAAGCCCGGGATAATGATGGGTGAATGATCTGTATCGGGATCACCTCCATCAACGCTTGTCTGATCGTCGTCCACTTCGAACTCGGCGAACGAATAGACCAGGATGCCCTGTAGCGTCTTGTGACTGCCTTCCAGCCGCGTCATGCCCGCTGGATTCAGGTAAGCAGTCTCTGCGGTATTGGCTGTGGCAAATAAACCTGTATTGGCAGGTGACGATGCCAGTGCCTGCATGGACAAACCCGGCAGGGGAAGACATACAAACACGAAAAAACCAGCCCTGCCATTCTGCAGGACTGGTGGTTTGACGTACCAAGGACTTGTGTGCAGGGAGCTTTTCAACACCTCCCACATCTACTGTTCTTTATAGCTTTCCAGTATCTTGCAATCCTCTCGCTTTGATTCCGGTAATTTGTTATTGCGGAATCTACAATCCAGCTGTTTACCCATGCTATCGAATCTGTACAGCGTATTCTCCCAGGAAGCCTGGTCCGATGTTGCCTTTTCAGGCGGGGCAAGCTTGATGAGAAGCGATCCAAGATACTCGCCCGTCTCCGCATTCAGGGATTCACCCTCGATGGTCACACCTACCAGGTCAACCTTTTTCATGGCATCACTCACAATCACGTTTTTGGCCGTATGGGCAACAAGCCCCACAGGCGTGTAGGACAATACGTTTCGCTTCTTCTTCTTAAGGTGAACATCTGAAAGTGCCAGCCGCATATAAAGCACATCGGGCCCGGGTTCATCAACAATGGTTAAGACGGTCATATTATCAGCAATCGCTTTTCTCAAGGCCTCCGCTATCGCAAAGGCGTCATCAGGTTTCATTCCCTTGTATGCCGAGTCTTCGGCAATAAAGATTTCCGGTTGATCGATCATTATCTTGGTATAGTCTGCTCTCTTTGCAGCTGCTCCAGGCGTCAAAACCGTCTTGCCACCATATTCACCGGGTGCAAACTGCAGTCCTTCGTAGCTTGGAAGAAAACCTGACTCACTGGCCTGAAGTGCCATCGAACAAATAATTGCCATTGACATGACAAGGCCTGCTTTATAAAAGTGTTTCATATTATTACTCCCATCTGATTAACATACTGTAATTCCATTCTTATTGCCCTTCCTGACTGATTGCTTCAACAAATGCCTGAAACTCGGGCGAGTCCTGCAGCAGCTCGTGACCGGCAGCAATCAGGCTGTCTACCTCGTCATTCGGCAGGGAAAAACTCGTTGCCATACTATTGAAATACCGCCGTTTATCCATATCCATAATAGTATCGAAATCCAGATAGATGAGAAAAACATTGACCTCGTGTTGCTGCGAAGAAAGCGCCTCTTCCCATTTCCGCACGCTGTCTTCCATCAGTGCCCGTGACTCAATGTTGTAACGCGCGATCTGCGTATTGGTTACCGCGCCCAGGACCTCTCTGCTGGAGGGTGGACTGGCACTGCGATCCATGGGATTTTCCGGGTCTGTTTCAGCATTGACAACAATGAAGGCGATATTTTTCGGCTCGTTACCCAACCTGTTTACAAAGCCTAAAGGTCCACCTGCCCCTTGCACCCGGTCATAGGCAGTCCTGATACCCAGGTTATCCGAGATCCCACCATCGACCAGGTGTATATAGGGTCGCTTTTCCTTGTCTGTGTAGGATTCTGCACCTTCAAGCAGCATGGTACGCCGGGCATTACCTTCCGCAGAAGAGTGCCGGGTTTTCATGAGAGAATGATCAGAAATATCGCAACTACTAAAGTTTTCCAGCGTGATGGGAGTAAAGGCAACCGGGACGGCGGAAGAGGCAGCAACCGCCCGGGCAACACTGAAGGTATCGAGATCAGAACACAGCAAGTTGAATTGATTCTGGTTGAAAGAAAAACGTCCGCCAATACTCAAATCCGTAGCATTGATTTGAAGTGCAGGACCACCCGCCGCATGCACGTCTGCAAAGGTGCTGCCACGGAATATATTCTTGTCATAATAGTCGATCGCCATCTCGGTACGATTCAAGCCGGCAAACAAGCCACGAAACCAGTTCACCGGGTTAAAAAGGCTGGCTATCAGAGTCTTTTGAACATTGCGCCGCAGAAAGACATCTTCATAGTCCTCGAATATCTGGTCGCCAAACAGTCCATAATAGGCGGCCGTGAAACTCCCCCCGGAAACCGAAGCAATGCCATCAATCTGATCGATAAGTCGACTTTCCTTACCGTTCTCCATGTAACGGGTGTCCCGGAGTTCTTCGAGTACACCGTAAGAGAAAGCGGCTGCCCGGGTGCCGCCACCCGAGAAGGCAACAAAAAGAGCCAAGTCGGCTGAGCGCTGTTGCGCGCGAGCCGAGCTGACCTGGTCACGTTCAACGGGCTTCATTTCGTTAATTTGCGTATTTTTGATATGTGATGTGGAGGCACACCCGGTCAGTACCGCGACCAGGAACAGGACTGCTAATTGCCGGTATGCATCTGGAATTAAATACATGGTGAAACATGCCTCTAAATACCCTTGTTTCGTTAAGACTAACATCATGAATACTTAACTGCGAAACATATACGACCAGGTAGTTTTCTACTATAGTCGCGCACTATCCGCAGTCAACAAACAAGGAGAACTCCATGATGAAACCTGTTTCCATTGTCCCGCTTATCGGGCTATTGCTGCTCGCGCCTTTCGCCAGCGCAGGGGAGATCATCCACGACGCTGAGTACTACATCCTTGAAAAACAGAATGGTGAGCGCTGGTCGGTGGAGGACAAGGATCTCGACAAGCGCTTGGCCAATTTTCGTAACAAGAATGGCGGCAAATCCCCCAATATTTTCTACATATTGATCGATGACATCGGGTTTGGTGATCTCGGCAGCAAAACACTCAATGCCATCCGCGGCTACAAAACTCCCAATATAAATGAGTTCGCGCGCGAGGGTATGCGCCTGGCCCGGATGTATACCGAGCCCTCCTGCACACCCACCCGGGTCGCGTTTATGACGGGTCGGCATCCGTTCCGCAATGGCATGGGCAATACCGCAGTCGACATCTCGGGGTTCGGGCTTGCCGATAAAGAGGTGACGCTGGCCGAAGTACTCTCTGCTAAAGGCTATAACACGGTACATATCGGTAAATGGCACATGGGTGACATACGCGAGGCCTGG
>Ga0316192_10004286_pt1 | contig 10374 bp, 7 predicted proteins | sample MerIslwburrow_MG_FD_204931 | JGI IMG/M metagenome (GOLD analysis project Ga0316192, IMG submission 204931) | Coastal sediment microbial communities from Maine, United States - Merrow Island worm burrow | ecosystem: Environmental > Aquatic > Marine > Coastal > Sediment | place: USA: Maine...
GAAACCAGCACTGAATCGCTTTATGATTGAGTTTGAAGACCGATTAGCGGACTATATTTAAAACCGGCAGTTACACAGAATTATTTACAGGGTCCAAAGATTTGTAACCAGGTTTAATTCGGTGCCTAAATCATCAGGGAAACTGCTGTGCATTGCTTTGGCAAGCTCAAGCGATTTGTCTAGTTTGTTTGTTTTTAATTGATGCACCATGTATTTGGTGCGTGCGCGCACTGAGCTTGGATATTCTATATTCCATGCTTCGATCAGTTTTGATGGATCACCCCAAGTGTTGCTGTGTTTAAAAGTCATCACTGACAGTGTGCTGATGACAATGAGTGTGGTAGGAACAAAAACTTTCGGTTTTTTTAATATAACCGGCCAAGCATAGTATGCCATCGCCAGTGCCGGCCCAATCAGGGCGGGATAATTTCTATGTTCAAAATATATTTCCAGCGGCAAGACGGTCGATTCCAGCAAATGGGCGCCAAAGAACCAGAAAATGGCAAAGCTTAGTACTGGTTGGCGTGAGCGCCAGATAGCAGCCAGGCCAAGCAGAATAATGAGCGAGACGACAGCAAACAGCGTGGAAATGGGTTCAAATAATCCTTTGGAAATAACAAAACCATCGTTATAAACCGTTGGTGTCTGTAGTGGGACAACGACGTTATAAAGATACTCAAACAGCACTCGTGATTCGGTCAACAGCCGTTCATAGAGACTGAAGTCGCGCAGGGCAAAGCGGGCAGTGCTATCGCTGATGGTATAGCCGAAATAGGCAATGATCACCAACAAGGGCAGGCCAAGAAAGGGGGTTGCCCAATAACGCCAATGCTTCGGTCGTGGAAGTTTGTTCAGTAGGGTGAGTTCAATAATCAATACAAACAGCGGCAGCAGAATGCCGGTTTCTTTACTGAAGAAAGCTAATACACCACCAATGATAATGGCTGATGACATCCACAAATAAGCCAGTCCCGGATTCTGCTCCAGTCGCCTGCGACCATGCACATAAAACCATAGCGCCGCCAAAATGAATAAGGTCGACAGCTCAGCCATACGTTGGATGACATAAAGTACTGTTGAGGTGTGCAGCGGTTGGATAGCCCAGATCAGGGCAGTGAAAAATGCAATCGCCAGTGCCTCAACGCGTTGCCTGTGCAAACTGTGAAACAGGGCAAACACGAAACCGAATAGCAGTAATGTGTTGGCGCTATGTAGCAGAATATTGGTGCGTTTAAAGGAGTAAGGCTCGGCAGGCCAGTCCTGAGCATCAAGGGTAAAGCTGAGTAGCGAGATAGGTCGGCCAAAAGAGGACGCGACGCCACTAAAGGCAAACTGGCGCAAGCTGTCTAGGCTAACAACTCCGCCCATGTCGCCTATTGAAGTCAGATTGGCTCTGTCATCGAAGATATAGTCGCCCGAGGTGCCGGGCCAAAACGGTACAATGCTAAAAAGTAGTAGCAGGCCAATGAAAGCTAAGGCAGTGAACTCTGTCTGGCCTGGTTTTGGCATTGGTTCAGAGCTGAACGAGGTTGCCTACCTTGCTGTTAGTGGTCGTCTGATGTGTGGGTCAGGTAAAGAGCCACGCCTATTAGAGCGATACCGCCGGCGAGGAAGAGCAGGTCAAGCGCATCGTTAAACTTCATCGCTATGGCGTGTTCGAAAAACTTGACGATCAAGATCATCAGGATGACCTTGGCCAGCCTGTTTTTGAGATCATCCAGGCTATGTATTAGTAAAACGCTGGACGAAGTTTCAGATTGTTCCGCTTTTTCTATCTTGCCAATGAATAATTCGTACAGCCCCAGAGAAAAAATCAACAGAATGGTGGCGAGTAGATAGCCATCGACAATCTCTACCACGTGGGTCACTGTGGTGGCACGCATGACGCTACGGGCCTCTTGGGAAAGGTCGGATGAGATATAATCTCCAAGGTGGCTGATCATAAAATAGGCGTCTGCGGTGGCGATATAAAACATTGCCAGGCTGGTGATGAGGCTGGTGACAACCGCGATGATGACAATTAAACGGCTGTCCCAGAGTAGGGATTCAAAAATTCTTTCCAGGGCTTTCATTATTTATTATCCATGTTGAGATTGTGGTCATTATAGCTTGATTGTCGGTTCTATGCGCTGGTTTTCCGCTGGTCTTGGCTGTTGTTGTTTGACGGTACATTGAAATAGCGGTTGTAGCGGTAGTGCCAATGCTTTATCAATCATGTGATTCGAGTTTGATAGTGCCTCAGCCAATGCCTGTTCAAGAGGGTCAGAGCTAAGTTGCTCAAGCTTTAGCTGCGGCAGTGCGTGGTCCTGCGCTGTGTAGAGATCTGCCAATGTCAGCCGGGCGCTGTCCTTTGAGAGAGCCCATTGAGCGTCAATGGTTTGATGAATCAGTCCGGTTTTCTGCATGCGCTGCAGACTGGGCTGGATGTCAATTTTTTCCACAGACGAGTGCCCGACAATATCATCTTCATTCAGTAGCCGGTCTTGCTGTTGTGCCTGCCAGATCAGGGCAATGACTTTGAAGTCGTTAAGCAGCTGATCGCTGCTGCTAAGCATCTGCTCTTGTGGGCTGCCTTGTCTATGGTAAAGGCAATAGCTGATTTCCGCGCCGAGCATGACAACCATCCAGGAGATATATAACCAGATCAGGAACACCGGTATGGTGGCGAGTGCGCCATAGATCATTTCATAGGTGGGGAAGGCGGTGACATAGAGGGCAAAGCCTTTTTTTGCCACTTCAAACAGTGCCGCAGCAACCAGGGCGCCAGTGACTGCATGTCGCAGTGGAACGTAGGTGTTGGGAACCACTGCATATAACAGGGTGCAGGCAAGGGTGGTTGCCAGGAACGGTAACAGCATTAATAACTGGGATTTTACGCCGCTGATCAGGACGGTTTCACTGAACAGCGGTAGTGAGGTCAGGTATGAAGTGAAAGCAATGCTGGCGCCGATCAGGATGGGACCAAGCGTCAACATGGCCCAGTAGACCATGAATTTTGCTATGGGCTTGCGGGTGCTTTTAATATGCCAGATGTCGTTCATGGCGCCTTCAATGGTGTTCATCATTAGTAGTGCCGAGATGATTAAAAAGGCCGTGCCTATAGCGGTTAGTTTTGAGGTCTTGCTGGAGAATTCCTGTAGATAATGCTGAATAGCATCGCCCGATGTTGGGACAAAATTTTCAAAGATGAAGCTTTGGATTTGACCTGCAACTGAGTCAAACATGGGAAAGGCGGCAAATACTGAAAAGATGACGGTTGACAGCGGAACCAGCGATAGCAGCGTGGTATAGGTCATCGCGGCTGAGCTTCGCAAACAGCGATCATCATAAAAGGCCTGACTCACCGCCTGGCTAAAATTGAAGAGTTGTTTGAGTTTTATCATTGGCGCATGGCCAGCTTATTGCGCAGTTGTTATTGAGGGTTGTATTGGTTCAGGTAGGATGAATCATCCTGGTACTTGGCTGATGTGCTGTTACGATGTTTAGCGTGTTGTATAGCTGTGTTTACGTCAGTCGGGGATGGTTCTGTTTCAATGGTTAGAGTCAAGCCGGGATTAATTATATCGGCTTTTTTGATCACGTCAGCGTTGTTTTTAAATATCAGTGGCCAGAGCCATGGATCACCATAAACCGAATCCTTGGCCGCAATTTTCCACAGGCTGTCATTCTTGTTGACAATATAGGTGATTGGTTCGGCTATTGCTGCTTGTTCTGGGGTGGGATCGGGCTTGGTTAGTTCGGCTTTGTTTTGTTCTGTTTGTTTGGTCTGTGAAATGGTGACAGCCTGTCTTGCTGCTTCACGCGCGGCGATGGCCTCTTTTTGTGCTTCTTCAAAGTCACCGGCTTCAAGGTCATTTTGTGCTCTGGTTAGCAGATGCTGTGCGCTATCCAGGGCGACCGGGGCGTGTTCCTCCGCGCCGACGCTTTCTGCAGCCTCTACGCTTTGACGAGCGTCACTCATCTCCTGCATTGGTGGTGCGGTGGCACAACCAATGATCAGGCTACAGGAGAGGGCGCTTATCCCGTATTTGAAAATGCGATTTGAGGTGTGAAATTTCACTATCTGGCAAGACCTTTGATGTTTCACTCAAATGAGCGAATAGGCTTATACTTCAAGGCAAAATTAGCATCGCCATGAAAGCCCTGTCAAGGTGAATAGTGCTGTATGCCGGTGCATATCCAGGAGAAAAAATGTCTGAAATATTGGTGCTTTATTATAGTCGTGATGGCAGTGTTGCGAGAATGGCGCAGTTGATTGCGCGTGGTATTGAAGAGGTGGCGGGGTTTGAGGCTCGGGTTAGAACTGTGCCAAATGTGTCTACGGTTTGCGAAGCGGTTGCTGAATCGATCCCGGCGCAGGGTGCACCCTATGCCTGTTTGGATGATTTAAAAGAGTGTGCTGGTCTAGTCCTGGGTAGTCCTGCCTATTTTGGCAATATGGCCGCGCCCCTGAAACACTTTCTCGATAGCAGTGGTTCGCTCTGGCTTTCAGCTGCATTGAGCGATAAACCCGCCGCAGTTTTTACCTCTAGTGGCAGCTTGCATGGTGGTCAGGAAAGCTGTCTGTTGTCGATGATGGTGCCACTGTTTCATCACGGCATGTTGCTGCTGGGTCTGCCAAGTAGCGAGAATGATTTAAATACCACATCAAGCGGCGGCAGCCCCTACGGTGTTAGCCATTGGGCAGGGGCGGATGGCAATCGAGAGATTAGTGACGAGGAGGCCCGCCTGTGCCGGGCGCTGGGGAAGCGGTTGGCACAGGCGGCAAAAAGATTGGTCTAGTAGATAGTTCTGAAGCGACGGCTGAGTAGGATCAGGGCTGTTAACAGCAGGGTAAAAGGGTGGAAAGCGCCGCCACCGCCACCACTGCCACCACCGAAATTGGTGACACTTTTATCTGGGTCTATCACGGTGTCTGCGGTGATGTTTACATTGTTTTGAGTGAAAGATTCAAGTGTGTTGCTGGAGACGTCCACTCTGGCGGTGATAGTGCCTTCAAGCAGTGATGTGCTGCCGGAGATAGTTATCTCAACACGTCCCAGCCCTGATATGGAGCTGACGGTGCATATAATGGTGTTGGTCGCAGCGTCTGGACCGACGCAGTCTGGTGTGGTGCCGGTTGCTGTACTGTTAATACCGTTAGTGTTAACGCTAAAGCTGCTGGGCAGGGCTATAGAGATACGGACACCATCTGCCGCAGTGTCGACATAAAGATTTGAGACCGTGATGCGGTAAGTCAGGGTCTCATTGGGCCCTACGGGGTCTGGGGTGTCAGTAATGGTGGCCTTGAGGTCAACCAGGTTATTGGTTTGTTGTACTGTGGCGCCATATTCATAGGCACCTATATCGCATGGTGCTATACGTAGCATGTAGCGTTGATCTACCAGTGGGCAGGAGTCGTTGCCACCTCTATCTATCGCTGTGCTGGCTGCTTCCAGGGCATTTACCTGGCGTGCGGCAAATAGTGTGTTGTTAAGGTCATTGCCAATTTTTTCTGTTTCAGTTGGGCGCTCAGGGTCATTATCAAGTGCTGCCAGGTGTAGATCGGCGACATCTCTTTGGTCTGCCGCATGTACCAGGCCGCAACTGTTGGCACTTTCCATGTTATTGCCTTGAGAGCTAATGTAGTTGAGGTAGCCAGTGCTGCCTGAACAGGGGGGTTCGGTCCCGTTGCTGGCTGGGCCATTACCAATAATGGTGTTGCTTAATGCCATTGTCGGGTTTGAATTATTTGAGTTAAACAGGGCTACTTGATTGCCGCCAATCTGGCTGTTTACCTGGCAATTGTCTTTTTCTTTCTGTGTGCTGGATGGTGTGATTATGCATGGCGTTGCTTCATTGTCATAGATGGTGACGTTGGTCAGGTTAACGTCACGATAGCTGAAAATACCGCCACCGCTGTGGGCGCCCGAGTTATGACTGACGGTGGAATTGACCATGTCCAGACTGCCAATCAAGTTGAAAATGCCGGCACCATTACCGCGGCTGCCATCTGTTTTTGTTGACAGCGCGGTGTTTTCGACGATGGCGGAGTTGTTGATTGACAGAGGGCCGATGTTGGCGATGCCGGAGCCGCCGAATTCAGCGTGATTGTTGAATATCACACTATTGCTAATGATGACATTACCGTTGTTCTGCCCCAGATTGGTGATATTCAAACCGCCACCCAGCTGGGTCGAGCTGTTGTTGGAGAGGGTGGAGGTTCCCAAGGTTAAAAAGCCACCCTGATTATTGATGCCACCACCACCACCACCGCTTGAAGAGGCCTGGGTGGGGTCATTGTCATCGGTGGCTTTATTCGCGTCAATCAGGCTGCGGCGGATATCGGCGCGACCGGCATTGTTGATGCCCCCACCCGATGGCGCCTCGTTTTTACTGATCACCGAGTCGTTGATAGTGACCACTGCGCCATCGGTGATAAAGATGCCGCCGCCAACAGTGCTGAAGTTTGCTGACGAGTTAGTAGTGATGGTGTTCTCAGTGACCTCAACATTGTCGAGTGTAACGGTGCTGGAAGCCTCAATTAAGATACCTGCACCGGCTGGCTTGCCGATAATAGCGTCATTCACTGTCTCAATGGACAGTCGGCCACCCTTGATGCTGATATTATTGAAAGTTACCTCAAAGCCGTTGTGTATATGAAAAACACGATTGCCAACCCCTTCAGTAAAGCTGGCAGCAATGATGTTTCGACCAGAACTGCTTGCGCCGATAATGGTCAGGTCGCCTGTGATGTCCAGGTCGCCCAGTTTGGCTGCGTTTTCATCTGCCGCTTTAGGGTCTGCGTCGAAGTAGTTAAGAGTTATTAGGGGAAAACCATCGGGAATGATTATGGTGTCGGCATCCGGGTTGTTATTGGAGGCATGGATAGCTGCACGCAAGGTGCAAGGGCTGTCACAGGTACTTGAGCTGCCTGTGACTGAACCATCACCGCTGGAGTCGACTGTGTAAGTGATGCTGCCGGCATGACTGGCAAACGACAGACTGGCAATGGCCAACATGTTGACCAGAGGCCAGAGACCTCGGCTCAAAAATGGCTTTTTCTTGCTGTCTGGCTGTAGGGTATTCATCTGTACTGACCTTCGCTTGTGAATCGCGCGATGTTAAATTAACGCTAAAATGTATAACGTTTGCTTGTTATGTTATACAAATATTCCTGTCAATAGTCAAGATCCTACCTTATATAGCTATATTGGTAAATCATGCCATTGCGCCCTCTGATGTAGCCTGAAATTTGAAATGAATCAGGCTGTTATCATTTATCCTGGAGCGTATTTTAACAAGCAGCCAAACCACTGCATCATTTTAGAGGTTTCTTATGCGTAGAGGTTCCGTTTTGGATGGGATTGCGGCGGCGAAAAACTTTGTGACATTCCATCACTAGAAGCAGAATCAGGGCCAGGCCGAGCAGTTGTAACCACAACTCAAACGAGACCGGAGAGGTCCCCAGAATCGTATTCAGACCGGGGGTGTAGAGTGCGGCAATATGTATCAATTGCGCCGCTAGCGTGCCAAATAGCAGCAGGCGGTTTTTCATCGGTGAATGTTGAAAGGCGGAGCGCAGCTCGGAGCGGCAGTTGAAGACGTGGACGTTTTCAAATAACACCATCAATAGCAACAGCGCGTTACGGGCCTGATCAACTGAATAACCATTTTCTAGCATCCAGTAAAATGCGCTAAATGCCAGTATGCCGATGGTTATTGCCGACAAAATAGTCCGTTCTAGCATTAAGCGGTTGAATATGGGTTCTTGAGGTGGGCGCGGCGGTTGTCTCAGCTCATCGCCTTCACCGGACTCAAAGGCTAGCGCGACATCCTGAATACCGTTGGTGACCAGGTTGAGCCAGAGTAGCTGCACTGCCACTAGCGGCAGCGGCAGGCCAAACAACAACGCCAGGGTGAATAACACGATCTCGGCGGCACCAGTCGATACCAGAAGAAAAATCACCTTGCGGACATTGGCGTAGGCGATACGGCCCTCTTCTATGCCGGCAACAATCGAGGCGAAGTTGTCATCGGTAAGCACCATATCGGCCGTCTCTTTGGCGACATCGGTGCCCTGTTTGCCCATGGCGATGCCGACATGGGCGCTTTTCATGGCCGGGGCGTCGTTGGCGCCATCGCCAGTGACGGCGACAAAATGCCCTTGTTGTTGTAGCGCCCTGACTATTTCCTGTTTCTGTTGAGGTTCGACCCGGGCGAAGACGCGTGCCTTTGCGCTGAGTTCGACCACGGCCTCGGGGCCTTTGAGTTCGGCTTGTTTGAGTTGATGGCCACTGACGACCTGATCACTGCTTTCGGCCAGTTGCAGCTGTTGGGCGATGGCCAATGCGGTGGCGGGATGGTCGCCGGTGATCATGCAGACCTGAATGCCGGCACTGCGGCAGGCGGCGATGGCGGCTTTGGCTTCGCTGCGGACCGGGTCGATCATGGCCACCAGACCGAGAAAACAGAGTGATGACAAATGTTCGGCAGAGAAGACTTCGTCGTCTCGCAGGCGCAGCTTGCCATCCGCCACCGCCAGCACCCGGTAGCCCTGTTGCGCCAGTTGGTGAACCTGATGTTCAATTTCGATTGGCTCGATGGTTATTTCGCCGTTGCTAGTCAGCATGCGGTTGCACATGGGTAATATGTTTTCCAGTGCGCCCTTGAGGGATACCCGGCTGCTGTTGTCGTCACCATTGCCATCACGGTTGAGGCTGGCAGCGAAGCGATGTTCGGCCTCGAATGGAATTTCAGCGATGGCGGGATAGGTGCCAAGCAGTTCCGGGCGGACGATGCCGGCCTTGTGGGCCATGATCAACAGCGCCACATCAACGCTGTCACCGTGGTGTACCCAGCCTGAGTCATTGCGACCGAGAAAGGCCTCGTTGCAAAGACTGACGCTGATGCAGAGGCGATCAAGCAGTGTTTGTTCCTGTAGCGAGGGGCTGCCCGTGGCGGTGATGATGCTGCCAGCGTCAATATCCGTCTCGGCGCTGATGTGCCACGGCTGTTGTCCGGGAAAATAGATTTTGTCGGCGCTGAGTTCGTTGATGGTCAGGGTGCCGGTTTTATCCGAGGCGATATAGGTGCATGAGCCAAGCGATTCAACCGCCACCAGACGGCGAATAACGACGTTACGTTTGGCCATGCGATTCATGCCGATGGCCAGGGTGATGGTCAGTGCAACCGGTAGGCCCTCGGGGATGGCTGAGACAGCCAGCGCCACCGCCAGGATAAAGATCAGGGTCAGGGGCGTGCCTTGCAAAAAGGCAATGGTCCCCAGCAGGATGGCGGCCAGACCGACGAAGGCCGAGATGCGATAGGTAAAACGCTCCATCCGTAACAGCAGCGGTGGCTTGGTGGCTTTTTCACCAAGCACACTGGCGGCAATGGTGCCGATTTCGGTGGCCAATCCAGTCGCCATCACTACGCCTCTGCCACGGCCCTGTTCCACCAGGGTGGCGGCAAAGGCCATATTGCCTCTGTCGCCAAGTGTGGCCTGGTCAGCCACGCGGGCATTGGCATCCTTGCTGCTGGCCTGGGATTCGCCGGTTAGGAGTGATTCATCAATGCTGAGTCGGCGGCTGTCGAGCAGGCGTAAGTCGGCAGGTACTCGGCCGCCAGACTCAAGCAGGACGATGTCACCGGGTACCAGTTCACGGCTATCAATCTCATTGGCCTCGCCCTCACGCATGACCCGAGCGCGGCTGGAAATAAGATTTTGCAGCGCGGCGGCGCTATGTTCGGCATTGTATTCCTGATAGGTGCCAATCACTGCGTTAATGATTAAAACAGCGAAGATAAAAGCGGCGTCAGTCCACTCATTTAATGCCATAGAAACAACGGCTGCCAGCAGCAATACGTAGATAAACGGGCCTAAAAACTGGCGCAGAAAAACCTCTGTCAGGCCGGGTGGTTTTTTTTGTGGCAGGCTATTGAATCCGTATTGTTGCAGCCGCAGTTTGGCTTCAGCATGGCTCAGACCGTGGATGGATGTGTCTAGTTGGGCAAGGATGGTGTCATGCGACAAGCCGTGAGGGTGCGGAATGGCTGGAACAATGGGGGTGATATTTGTTGGTTCAGCTGCGATCATTACCATTCCGGTTGATTGCTGTTGCTTCAGTGTAGAAATCTTTGCCGTAAACGAAAAGTTTGTATTTCGATTTGCGCCACCGGATAAAATACACTGAAACTCAATAATAATGATAATGGCAGAAATTTGCTCAACGCTCTAAAACCATTCCTGGAAAGTTCCCGTGATCTAGCACCGATTGTGGTGGTCATAGCGTTTTTTCAGCTTGTCGTGCTGCAACAGCCGATTCCCAATTTCATCGATATCATGATCGGCATGCTGTTTGTGGTGGCTGGCTTGACCCTGTTTATTCGTGG
>Ga0316192_10004287_pt1 | contig 10373 bp, 11 predicted proteins | sample MerIslwburrow_MG_FD_204931 | JGI IMG/M metagenome (GOLD analysis project Ga0316192, IMG submission 204931) | Coastal sediment microbial communities from Maine, United States - Merrow Island worm burrow | ecosystem: Environmental > Aquatic > Marine > Coastal > Sediment | place: USA: Maine...
GCACTCAATCTCTTTTTGGGTATAACTCGAGAAATATTGGTCGGAACTGTTTCAAATTTTTTTTTTTACAAACACTCAAAAAATGTTTAAAAAATGACTTAAAAATAAATTTGGTGACAAATAGTATCCAAGCGGATGAGGACAATTTTTAATTATGTGCATGTTACTCTAAGACGCCTTGACTGATTTGTACCAAGTTGTGTGTGGTGACAATGATTACCCCAGCAATTACATCATCGTCACTATGTAGCAGAAATACAGCCATTAGTTCGAAACCCGTTTTTTTTTTTTTTTTTTTTGTGTGGCAGTGATTATAAAAACTTTAATTTCATTTCAGGAGCTGGAAAATGGTAACCTACATAAATTGGCCAGTTCGTTCTATAGCGATAGTTTGAGTATATTTGTGGGAATCAGCTACGACGATATTGATGTGGAATCTCTTCCGTTTGCATGCAGGCAGAATAAGGAATGTGTGGATGTTATTTGGAATACCAAGTCGTGTGCAGCTGAGCCTCTAAAGTTGAGCGTGATTTTCGCTGCTGTAAATGATTTCAACCAATACCGCCTCTGCTGTTATTAATAAATATCCTAAATCTATAATCAGTGTGTGTGTGTGTGTTTTTTTTATACACAAACAACTTTTTAAATCAAAGTAACTTTATTTTCAACAATGAAGATACCAATTTCTTGCTATTCTTACAATCTGAACAAAAACCAACATCGTCAGTTTGATCAACATCTTTTTCTTCTTCTTCTTCTTCTTCTTCTTCTTCTTCTTCCTCCTCCTCCTCTAGTTGTTTACCTTCATAGTGTTTCCCACAACTGTCACATTGTACAATGCATGTAGAACATTGAATTGATCCGTCCTTGGTATATATCTGATGAAAGTGACATAAAGGCGAGTAACATATATGGCACATGGCGTAGATCGATTGCTGGCAACAGGAACAAAAGTGCCCAGTGTCACGCTTTATTCCTAGATTATCCAAAGTATAATGGCGATGAAAATCAGGGCATTTCATCAGGCCGCAACCATCGCAGAAGCACATACACTGTCCATAGATTGTCGACTGGTTACATTCTTTACAATTTGGAGTAACATCGAGCTCACACGTGCAATTCATTTTGACGAACTACTCGAGGTCGGTCCACTTTTATAGTCGTTAACTTGCCCATAAACCGAATGTAACTCTGTCTGTAATGTGACTCCACTGCTTTTCTGTCTTTACCCGTCATATTCTTAAATCTGCACTCTTTATATACTTGACAATCTCTCACAAATTCGCACAGAGAGTCCCCGAGATCAGCTTTCATCATCGCAATGACGAAGGTGTCCACCGTGTAATGGTTCAACGCCCCTTTCAATTTTCTGTTCAGATCGTAAAATGTTTCTTTCACTATAAAACGAAACCATTCCGATACGCCATAGATGACAACGTTGCCAGACGCGCGGTCTATTTTCCTGTTGTGAACCTGCATGTTGTCCGTGTGAAAAAATTTAGCGAACATTTTGGCTAGTGATAACATGCTGTCGTCGTCATCGTCTTTGTCTACTCCATTGTTTGTCTCATCTACTGTCACTTTATTTTTTTTTTGTTTCAATTCGCCAAGTTCTTTCTCCAATATGGACATATCTCGGTGATGATGTTTCTCTTTCGTTTTAATATCTATCATTTCAGTTTGTAATCTAGTCACTGTCCTATTCAATGTGGCTCTGTCATTTTTCAATGAATGTTGGTCGGACGTGATGTCTCGCAATTCATCTTTCAATCGTTTTTCCTCAATTTCCAAGTTTTTGGATTTTTCTAATACTGCGCTATACATATCATCCAGAATTTTATATTTTTCATTCATCAATTCAGTTACTGTGGGGTCAGTTAACACTCGCCCTTTCAAAATACGACCCTTTCTTTTCTTTGGTCGGGTACGTTTCATTTTACTGCCGATACCACGAGTTTTACTCGTTTTAGAATCACCCACAAACGCGTGTCTAATAGCACTCAACATAGTATATTTAACAACTTTATTAACAGTCAACGATAATACATTAAAAAAAAAAAAAAAACATGGACGCTGCCGAACTCTTTTCTTCTAGCGTGTCAGTCAAAGACATCATCGGTGAAGATGTTGATTCATACGACTCACAGTATCTCCAGGCTATAGTTCGTAATGTTCGCCGAATAGAGGATGACCTTGACATTCAAAAAGATATAGTGGATGAACTAAATTGCGCATCTATGAGCAAAGGTGATGTAGACGATAAGAGGACGAGGACAATATGCAAATTATTGGTGCCAGTGCGCAAGATGAATGATGGAACTCTTATCGGGTTCATGTTCGAGAATTGTACTAATGGTTCACTAGAGAGAGAGGGCGTGGTAGTTAAGGCATCTGTTCGCAAGGGTGCATACTTTATCAAGCACGTTCCCTCAAAACTTCCGGGATTGGCGCAATCTAGTATACATATCAAATTCCTTATTCGTTTGATGTCATCTCAGAAAGGGTGTTGGTTGAACATTGGGGAAGGCACTCAAACAACTTTCTCTTTCTAGCGTGACATTGCGTGATGTAATGTTGGCGAGCATTATCTGCACTCGAGAATGGCACTAGACAGATACCACAGAACTTGTTATTCACTTCTCCCCAATTGTCTATGTTTCGTTTGAGAAACTCCCACTTGGAATTGTGCATTTTACCCTTCAGATGATCTATTAGAGTCGTTCTGCTGTTACTGTACACCAGACATACATCGCATAAGAACATGCCAGTTTCCATACTGACTCGCTGATGACTCTCTTCATCAACTATTTATAGCATGGGTACATCGATGATGACGTCATCATCATCGTCGTCGTCATCGTCATCGTCATGATGGATTGCAACGGGCATTGGTGTAACTACTGCTTTCGCTTGATGGTTGCTTTCTGAATGCAACAGAAAAGATTCCATTTCCGACTTAATATCTGCATCATTGTACGGAAACTCCTGCAGTGATCGACTGTCCATGGGTAACTCGAGACGACTGGCTACATTGTCAACATAATCATTGTAGACCGTGGTCAGAGTGAGAGCTTCTTCGACTGGTTTTTGATTGAAATTACGCGGTACAAGATCGAGCGTGACTCTACTACTGTAGCATATTCGATGTTTTTCTAAGGTCAACATGACGCGGAATAGATTATTTTGTACGTTATTGAGATGTTCGTAAAAAGTATACATGACTTTGCGTTCCTTTATTAACGTCATAATATCCATCTTAATCAATTCCACGTCGATTACGTCCGTGGATTGCGAGTGTGTAAAAACAACTCCCTGACCATCCTGTATCACGTTATAACTAGACAAAAGTAAATATTTTTTACTCATCTGCTTGGCTGTGTGTTTTTGAATTTCATCGCTAACGTGTTCCTTCTTTTCTCGAATCAAGTTGAGAACGCCTTCTAATCGGTTATACAGTCTCGCCAGCGTTGCCCTGGCTTCATCGTCGTCGACATCATCATCTTGCTCATCGTTTTTCAAGAAGGACCAACTGGGTCTACATAAGCTGAGAATGAACACTAGTACTTTTTTTACCCTACTGTTGATTGTCGACATGTCGACTTGCATGCATGATCAAAACGTCATTAATGCTAGGCTAATGAAAGCAGGATGCAACATCATCGTCAATGGTTCGTGTTACAACCTTCAGAAACGGGAACGAAAAAACATCCCTTCATTGCCTCCGAAAACTATCGTCAAAGACGAATACACTTTCGTTTACAAAAAGTCACTGACTCCTCACTATAGGCCGCGGCTGTTTTGCCAACTGGCATCTGACGGCGATAATTATGTGTACAAGGCTTGCAGGAAACAATTGTATTTGCTCAGGAAGAATGCTTTGGTGCATGTGTCCACCCTCTATTTGGAAAGAAAGATACACAAGTACCGATTAGCAGATCCATTACAATCAGTGCGCAATTTTTTTTATTCTTCTCCATTCAGGATAAAGTCGTTGAACATCTTATTGATTCTGGGACTTTTGGTCATTGCTGCGTGGCTGATGGTGGAGCAGTATATGGAGGATATCAACAATATAATCAACACTATGCACAGAAAAATCACAAAAGAATTCAAAGCGCAATAAAGTATTCATTTATTTTTACGTGAAAAGCGTGATAGAATAATTCCAAAAATTAATAACATAACAATGATGCACGTTGAAACGAGTCCACCTATTATTAAGGCTCGATCGTTTTTCTCCGTCTTGACATCAGTAGCCAATATGCTGGGACAACCAACCGCTCGGACGTCCACATTCACACTTTTATCGCATTTCCATTTCCTGTCCCTGCAATTACAGGTACATTTTGTAAATGCGCAAGCAATGTCCTCATTAGGTTTCTTGCGACAAGATGAAGTAATGTCCTCTGGGAAGAGTAAACATTTGTCATTGCAATCACAATCTGACTCGTGCGTAGGACATTGATTCTCTTTCAAATTTTCATTATCTCGTACGTATAGTTCACATTCAGCTTTCGGTGTATCAACTGTGGTTAAGGCCGTGGTGCATGTATCCTCTATCTTTGCTCTGATCTTACGCGACTTTTTGCATTGCATTACGCCTTTGTGTCTACCATTTTCGCAGTTACAACCACATTTTTTGAACTTACACACGTACTTGCCACCACCTGTATCGGTGCATGTGTCTGTAATTAGTTCCGGTTCAAAGTCGTAACACCACGGTGTAAATCCTTTGCAAAAACACTTGGAACCTACCCCCCTATCGCACTTTGGAAAACCGATTAATTTATTCACCCATATGCCTTTCTTCATCTCCCATTTGACTGACCTACATTTTTCGATAGGTGTAGGTGTAGGTGTAGGCTGTGGTCTGCAATCATTTTCTACCGTTGTTATTTTAATAGAGTGCGGAAGTTGTTCGTCGCATTCGAGGTGACCTTTGTACACCTCGCCATCATCTGGAACCTGATTACAAACACAATGGCAATTTTTGTATTGACAAGTTTGAGTTCTATCGTTGTGAGTGCAAGAATTATGTATCACTCGAATGCAACCTTCGAAACCTTTAAAGCATTGACATTGCTCCCCGCTCGATAAGTTGCAGCCAACAACGTTCGCACTCTTCCATTGTCTAGCATGTGGGGATCTGATCTCATAGTAAGTTTGTCTATTTACACACTCATGTTGACCAGTTGCAGTTACGACCACAAGGAGTGGAAAAAGAATGGTACAGATTATAAAATGCATGTTATGACGAGGAGGGAAAAAAAGAACGCTAATACTGTTTGGCAGTCCATTTCATCTTATCGTACACAGCCACTCTATAACGAATTCGCACATGAAATTGTCTCCCCTGAGACCTCAGTCCAGTGTCTGTAAACTTGTTCAGTCTCCAAACTAGTTTCTGTCCACGTACGTCCATCACTCGTACTCGAGTGTGTCTGTGGCGCATCAATTGCACGTAATCGTGCAATGCTTGAACTGGCACGAGCCTATTTTTCTCCCCCGTGAGTTTGTTATAGCGTAGAGGATAACTGTCGTAATCATCCAAATGGCTGCCATCATTGAGACTATTCAAGGTCTTGCGCATTGAGTCTTCCGATATCGCCCTTATTAACATCTGCGATAAGCATGGGTCCTCATCATAGTCTTCGTCATCTTCTACCATGATATAGTCCGTACCATTATCCTTACAGATTCCATAGTGGTGTCTCAGTTCGGCCATGTCTAACTCGTAATTGTTTCGTTCCAATAGCAAGTGAATAGGAGATCCGAAAAAATCATCATCATCATCATCATTGTCATCTTCGAGTCTCGTGAAAGCAGAGGATTCGTACTGTTTGCTTATAATACCCATTGGTTGATGCCGTTTCGATTCCTTGACAGTCGTTCTCAACAGCCGATTGTTTTCTCGAACGGTTAACTCTGGGAAGTGGTACATAATAATAGGGCAATCATCATTGACTAGATGTTGTTCAACTTTATTTTTTGAATCGAGCATGTATAAATCCCAAGTGTAAAAATAAGAATCTTCTGGATCCTCCTTACCCACTACAGTAGAAGCGTGTATAAGATCGATGAAAAACCAAGTGGGATTTTGAACATTCTCAGAATGAAAATCCTTATTGGTTTGTGCATCGCATAGTACAAAATCAACTGAAAGACCATTCATCAATGAAACGTCAGCTGCGTTTCCTTTCGCATCATGCTTGGTAAGAAGATGTTCACGCTCTCTCTCGTCGAGCAAGTGACATGAAGCGAATGGCGTAGTGGAATTAACATACACCACGAAATTAAACTGACGCTCTTCCCAACCATATAGTTGCGAAGCCATTCCATCGATGGATGGAAACTGTATCCATTAATACACAGTAAAAAATAAATCACGCACACACTCATAATATAAAACAAGACGATTATCTTAAACATTTATTAATCAAATGTTAGTGTAATTTCTGACGTGATACAAAAGGTGTGAGATAATGGCCATATTTGTCAAAGCCATATTTACACGCTGTATCCGCATCTCTCTTAACTAGTAAGTCGATTTTCGTATCGCAATGGGTCATGTACTCTATCAAATAAAAATGTCTCCGGAAATTATTTTCCAATTGCCCTAGAAGAGCCTCATTGGCCACACCAGCTTTCAGTCTGTAGCCCACTTTGGCGCCCTTTTTAAAGTCAGCCAAGTGTAGTAGAAACTCGCCAATCAAAGCAGAATTGAAAATAAAAAAATACACTGTGTCCTGGAATCGGAAACAAAACACATTTCGCTGGTCACGAATTTCACCGTACAGGCGATGCTTTTCAGCTATGCTAGCGTTGATACAAACGTTTCCCCTCTCTTCATCGAGCGTGATGAATGGAAATAGACGCTTAGTATCATGAAATTCTCTATACAGTGACAACTGCGCCCATCGGGTAATTTCGGGGATGGCCTGGTGATAGTCCGAACCAGCGATACTGATGAGCAAAAGAAATTCCAAGCATCGAATGGGCGTGTTTGCCAATTTACAATTTCCAAAGTGCAAACAACGAGCTTGCCTAGACAAGTGACCCGAGGCTGTAATGAGAGGACGTTTGTCCATCAACACTGTGTTCGTTCCACTACTCAACAGTGTCAAATAACAGTCAGTATCGGACGATACCACCATTTTTTTTCCAGACGATTTCACATCGACAACCATGGAAATGGCTATATCTGCCTCCGCCGGGGCAACCTGGTGCGTATCTAGTGTTCTTTCCAGGTTCGTCCATGCACCACTTCCATAGATTTTGCTCCACCACTTCGTTGAGGATGAGGTGCGATGAAGGAGATAGATGCGAAATGGTAGAAATAGACCAGTATTTTGCAACTTGTCTCGCATGGCTCTCAGCATTCGCATTCTGAAGCCCTCCAATTTTAACAGGCGGAACAGACTGCCGGTGAATGGGAACTCGATCTCCTTGACAGCCAATTTGTCCTTGAATTCTCTCTTCACTCGCTCATCTTCAATTGTATCCAACCATCTTTGTGCCAAGTTGCCCATTTTTCGTTTTTTCAGCGTGGTTTTCTTAGCAAAAGGTTCGCTGTTGTCCAACGAAAGAATCACATCGGATATCATACCGTCACTCATTGCACCACTCCTTTCTTGCATATGCTTTAGGCCTACTGCTAAATCAATTGTGTCGTGGAGAAGGGCGTTTACAACGCAGCTTTCACTCTGGATATGGGCAACAGTGTTTTCAACAGTACCATTTTTCTGTAGGCGGATGTCACCTAAAACGGGAGCATTAAGAAAGCAATCGGTGACTGTTTGATAACATTCCGTCGTTTTTGTTCTGAGTAGGAGACGCTGAATCCTATAGAAAGACTGTGACATATCCATAATGAAGACGGTACATCCGTCGAGAGCTTGTGTGAGGTTCTCCACGCTCTCTAGTCCATCGCTGGATAACCGGAATACGCCCGATGTAACAACGTGCTTTAGGAACTCGTTGGCTATGCCCATTATTTGCAATGAACTCGACCAATAGGTGGTGGACTACATTTATAGACATTGTACCGCGTCAGCACATATAAATGGGTGGCTAGCTTTAGATCTTGAAACATTTGATCATGTCTTTCATCGAGACTATCGACAGTAACAAGGTGGACAACACGCTCGAAGCACTGATGCATAACATTCGAACATCTTTTTCCTACGCATTGCCTCATCAATGTCCCAGAGATGTCACTTCTCGTAAGATGTCAAAGAAGGTGGCTGAATCTTTGAAGGCGACGTTCGGCAGAAACGATTTCCGTCATACTATATTTTTATACAACGGATGTGAGCAAGATAGACAGCTGGTGTCTACGTTGACCTGTGATGGAGGAAATGTCATATTGAACATGGATTGTAAGATGAAGTTGAATGATATCCTCGGAACTGTCAACAAACTCAACGACTTCATGATCATGCATATGCCACCTGTGAAAAAGTTAGGAAAATATATGAAGAACAATGTTCATTGCATGTCGCCTGGCATGTATATTGAGGAAGTGTTTGAAATAAATTAGTTCATAATGTAATTCTTGTGTATCGTCTCCTTTGAACCCATTTGCCATCCGAATTCATGCACGCTTGTGTCAAAGGCACAAGGTCGGATTAATCTTATCAGACAAAAGTCAATTTCATCTAACAAATCAACATTGGCGCGCCTTTAGTCTGATAAGATTAATCTGACTGTGTGAAATTTGCATCAAGCAAAAAAACTAGAATGAGTAGGCTCTCTACAAAAGTTACCTAACCAGAATTACTTTCCACTGTGTGTGAATTTGCTTCATCAGCGAAACACTCGTCATTATACGCCCTCAACGCCACAAGCACAGATCCGTGCTGGTGATATTTTCGCGCTTATGAAAAAAGTATATTTGTTACGGTAGTTCTCTTTCTGGAGGATGTGGTGGCCCTGAAAAGGGCCGTTTTGCATCACATTAGTATGCACCAGTAGGATGTTGTCTGCTGATGTTGTCTGATCGGTGGACGTAATGGAGCCCACGGTCTGTCATCACGCTTGTAGGGCGCATGACGATTTGCTTTCAATTTCAAATACAACTCAGCAGGCATACTGCGACCATCAGCGTAACCAACAGTCATCGCCATTCTGTGTTTCTTGTTTTCAGTCACCGTTGCGTTGTTTTCAGACATCGTTGCGTATCGTAGTGTTGGCGTTTTTTTTTTTATATATAGTAGCCTATGTGATGTCACTGACCCTATGCGCGTGGCACTGACGCGTTCTAGGCTTTGTAGTGTTATAGTGTTTGACGTCATGATGTAATCAACTCTGTCAGTATGTTTAAGACTACACTTTGCAGTGACGTCATCTAATGAATTATATATAAGTGGTAAAGATTTGGGCAAACAGCAACAGTATGGAGAACATGGCGGAACTTGCTCTAGATGCGCTGATGCAAGAAAACACCACAACTTTTTGCTACCACCTTCCACCTCGATGTTCGAAAGATGTCGAAACTGCACTTGCATCAAAGACCGTGGCAGCATCACTAAAGACCATACTGCATACAAACGATTATCACCACGATATCCTCGTGTATGACAAAGAATGTAATGCGAAAAAACATATTATCGCTAAGTTTACTTTTAATGAAGGAATCATCACGATGAGCATGAAGCCAGATATGAAATTGAAGGATACCGTTGGAACTCTCAACATACTGGAGAACTTCGTAGCCACCTACATGCCAGCAGTGAATAAGGTAGAAACATCGATGAAGAACGATACCCCCATGCTGTCGCGTAACCTGTACATAGAAGAAGTGTTTGATGTATGGAACATTGACCGATAGATATCACGTGACCATGAAGCTTTGACACTTGTAATAATAACTTTTTAAAGAATGCTTTTAATTCGAATTACAATGAACGAAGTGATGACGCGTAGTAGCCTGTATATAGAAGAAGCGTGGACATTATTGTATAATAACTTTTTGAATAATGGTTTTTACCCGAATCTTTGCATTTAGTTGAAGAATTGTACAATAACTTTTTTTTTTTTTTGAAGAATTAAATATTTATTGAAAAAAAAAATATTTGTATTTAATTACGGTTTCTAGAAGCCTCCTGCACGGGTCTCAAGAGTTAAAAAATCAAACCCTCAAGCAAGATTTGATATTCTCTCTCAGATTGCGATATTATCTTGAAAATGTTTTTGTGTTCGGGTATAGAGAGCACATAATTTGGTAAAAAAAATTTCACTATGTAGACTTTCGACCATGACGTCGTATTCAAAATTGCTAAATATCTATTCATATTGCATAATGAGCAAATCATTTTTGTAAAAAATTATATTCATAATTCTAAAATGTCTGGGAAATAGGTATTTAGACTTTC
>Ga0316192_10004289_pt1 | contig 10372 bp, 11 predicted proteins | sample MerIslwburrow_MG_FD_204931 | JGI IMG/M metagenome (GOLD analysis project Ga0316192, IMG submission 204931) | Coastal sediment microbial communities from Maine, United States - Merrow Island worm burrow | ecosystem: Environmental > Aquatic > Marine > Coastal > Sediment | place: USA: Maine...
TTTCTTGAAACAAAAGATCGTATAGCTGTTCTGGGTACACCTGGCGGTAGCAGGATCATCACCATGGTGCTGTTGGCAACACTTGAATTCCATAACGGCGGTAACGCCGACGATATGGTCAATCGTGGCCGTTTCCATCATCAGTATCTTCCGGACAAGGTATTTTTTGAGCCGGGCGTGTTGACTGAGACTTTAATGAAGGCGCTGTTTGAACTTGGTCATGAGACCGAAATGCTGGATTCGACCTATGGCAATATGCATGCAATAATAATGGATAAAAAATCCAGGCAGCTGGATGCGGCATCGGACTATAGAGGCTCTGGCAGCGCTCGAGTCGAGCACTAATGTGAAATTACACGGGGAGTTTTTTATTTGAGTTAGCCTAGATTTGACCGCTCACCAGTCCAAATGAATCTTTATTTTAGCCGCAAAAAACGCAAAGAGCGCAACAGGGTTATTCGGTTAAAAAATAAAAATAGTTAAATATTTTGCGTCTCTTGCGTTGTTTGCGGCAAGCGATTATTGAGTACTGGTCTGGACCACTACTATCTATTCCAGTCCGAATCTCTCTTCTTGCGTTTGTGAGGTATATGATTCGGCATTCTTTGCTTTATCAATCGCCCTGATTAGATGCGTGAGTTCCCTTTGAGCCATCCCCATATTGCAGTAACGATCTGCAATTGCCAGCACATCTTCCATATGCTTGATGCGATAGTTGTGGCTTAACAGGCATTTCGCGATGTTGAACGGGTCATCATCATTTTCGCGCATCTCAACTGCCTTTTGCAGGGCTGCTTCGAGTTCTTCATCGGTTGGCTTTGGCATTGAACAGGTATCCCCGGGTGAACTGATTAAATTAGTACATTTCCATTTTAGTCTGATGATGATACATCGTGAGTGTTTTTAAGTTTTTTCAGTACACGCGGCATGTAAAGCGCGATAGCGAGTAATGCTATAGCTATAAGTATGTTTTGCACCGTATTCTCGCTGCCGCTGGCCGCTTCACTGCCGGCATGTCCCAGCCAGGTATAGGCAAATCCTCCAGGAAACATGCAGATCCACGTGGTCAACATATATGGTATCAATTTGATGCGCGTGAGACCGAGTGCGTAGTTGAGTATATTGAATGGGAACAGCGGGACCAGCCTGACAAAAGCAATAAAGCGCCAGCCTTCGGCATCAACGCCATCGAGTAATTTTTGCAGTAGGCCGCCGGCTTTTTGTTGTACCCATTCCGAGCCGATGTAGCGTGATAGCATAAATGCGAGCGTGGCGCCCAGAGTTGCACCGGTCAGATTGTACAGGGTGCCCAGCCAGGGACCAAACAGGGCGCCGCCAGCGAGTGTGAGCAATGAGCCCGGGAAGAAAAACAGGGTAGCGATTATATACAGACCGATAAATATGATGGGCGCATAAATACCCAGCTTGTCCAGGTTTGCTTTTATCACGCTGATGTCAAACAGGTCGCGATTAAGCAGAGCTGCAGTTATCCCGGCAAGTAACAACAGGAATAAGAGTAATCGAAGATAGTGTTTAGTCTTCATTGCCAGCGCTGCGGTTGCCGGGCTGGAGTGATCCCCGGTTCAACGGGTATAAGTGCTCTTCCCTGGTGAAGGGGATCAGCAACATAGCGGTAAGTTTTGTGATTTGTTTTTTCCCGGTAAATGTAACGAGACCGATGGTCATGTTCTTGTGACCGGCCTGCGGTTGTGCCTTGTATGTGCCTAAAAGGCGGTCCCACCAGGGTAGATTGAAGCCAAAGTTAAACCGGTTGAGTATACCGAGCTGGTTTGCACTGGCGTATTCAGCAACACCCACTGCTGCCGTTGGGAACATGATTCGCAGAATCAGGGTGTTTAATACAACAATACCAATGTTGGACGGCCATCTTGCAGCGCGTGGATACAGCTGTTTCCTTCTGGGCCAGAACACTTCCCAGACGGCTATTATCAGCAGTATCCCCAGAAAAAAAGCCAGCCGGATTTGGGCTTCTGTAAATGAGGTCAGGTCTGCTTGCATTGAAGACACTATTTGGCAGGGCGCTTGAAGTTCGTATGTTTACTACTATAACGTATGAAGAAATTTAAAGGAATTAATAATGATTTTCACAGATATAACACGAAAACAGGCCTTCCTGACGCATCTGTTAATCAGCATGGCCATATTTTTCGTATTGTTCTATTTGATTATCTTCAAGTGGTATCCTTCCTATTATTTCCACATCGATGGCGGTTATCGGGGTATTGCAACAATATTTTTTGTTGATGTCATTCTCGGGCCCGGATTAACGCTGCTGGTGTTCAAGCCGGGAAAACCCGGCCTGAAATTCGATATGTCCGCTATTGTAATTCTGCAGATCATTGCCCTGTCGTGGGGGGTCAAGAGCGTTTTCACTGAAAGGCCGGCTTTGACGGTGTTTTATGACGGCAAGTTTTCGTGTATGAATCATTCTGAAGTGTCTGACTTTAATCTTGAGAGACTGCTTCTAAAAGATGAAAAACCGCCGCTGCTGGCGGTTTTGCCGCGACCGAGTACACATAAAGAGTATCAGGATATGATGCTTGAAGCATTCAAGCATGGCAGTGCCGAGATATATGTGTTCAGTGAAAAATTACTGCCAATGGATGTTGTGGGGACTACACAGGTAATGAATTATTATCTTGATGTGCCCAATAACTTTACCGGTAGTCAAGATGATGTAGAGAAATACAGTCAGATATGGTCTGACTACCTGGAGAAAAATCCGGAAGCCGGCAAGCACTATTTTTACTACCCGATGTCATGCAGATACCAGAATGTGCTGGCCGTGTTCGATCCCGCAAGCAGCACGATCGTTGATTTCGTGCCGGTGTATACCAATCGTGCGGAATCTAAAATAAAGCTGGGTTTTACGCCTGAGGAGCTTGAATATGACAGGGAGTTTAAGAATAAAATGAAGCTTGAGAACAACAGTGATGAATAGCCGGGTATTCGCCATCTACTATCTTCAGGAGAAAGGCTCTGGGACAGATGAGTGCATCAGAGCCAGGTTTCAAGCATATTCCCAAGTTGTTTCAGGTTAACGGGTTTCACCATCCTGGCATTCATGCCGGCAGTCAGGCACTCCTGTTCCCGTTCGGGGAATGCGTCAGCGGTGAGCGCAATCACGGGTATATGGTTGTTGTTTTTACGAATTTCAGTTGTGAGTTCGTAACCGTCCATAATTGGCATGTTGCAATCGGTAAGAACCAGTGCATAGTCATTTGTCGCTGTCATTTGTAAAGCTTCTTTGCCATTGCTGGCGAGGTCCGCCTTGTAACCGAGAACGCTGAGCTGACTGGAGATCAATTTCAGATTTGATGGATTATCTTCAACGATAAGTATTTTTTGCTCGTGTATTAAATCGCTATTATCAGCAGCAAGCGTGCTGGCCGGGTCCGGCAGGTCTTCATGCGTGTCGTTGCTGATATTGTTTCGAGAGCTTTCCAGTTCGATCCAGAAAGTGCTTCCCCGGCTTATTTCGCTTTGTACATTCAGCGTGCCCTTCATCATTTCGGTAAGCTTTTTTGATATGGTCAAGCCTATGCCTGTGCCCTCGATTTTTTTGGGATTGATGTCGAGCCTGTTGAAAGGCTCAAACAGGCTGTTCAATTTGTTGCCAGGTATGCCATAGCCGGTGTCCTTGACTTCAATACGTACGCAGTTCTCGGCAGCATGGCTGCACCTGACTTTAACCATTCCATTATAATGATTGTACTTTATGGCATTTGACAGCAGATTGAGAATAATCTGCTTTAGTCGAGTATGGTCTGCCATGACGCAGCCGGTGAAGTCTGTGATGAAGTCAAGACGGATATGGTTCTTGTCTGCCAACGGCTGAATCAAAGACTTGCATTCCTGCAGAACGTCTTGCAGTACGACGGGTTCAATGGAAACATCCATGTTGCCTTCTTCTATACTGGATAAATCCAGCACCTGGTTGACGAGTTCGAGTAACAGTTCACCGGCATCGTTGATCTCCTTGATATTACCCCGTTGCTTTTGATTAAGTGATTCATCATGCCCGAGTAGCTGGGTGTAGCCGATGATTGCATTGAGCGGTGTTCGCAGTTCGTGTGACATGTTGGAGAGGAATATGGATTTTGCCTCGTTTGCATGCTCGGCTTCGTTTTTAGCTGCTCTTAGTGCTTCTTCCCTGAAATCAGCTTCGATACGAAGCCGGATATTCTGGTTCGAGTTTTTATAGGCGCGCCTGGAAGTTGACAGGGTAAACAGTATAAAAACAGCCAGCAGGTAGGAAACGATTTCGAAAAATTCGATGTGGTCAAAGATCAGACGAAGTTCGAGTATCAACAGTGCCGGCATTAGAAACAGGACGATCGTACTCCAGCGGTATGACAGCGTTGCCAATGAACCGCCGGCAACTCCTACAATGCATACCACGATCAGGGTCTGGTACTCGTTTTCCGCGGAATATCCCAACCATGAAAGCATGCCCCACCAGAATCCGGCAAATGTGGAGCCGATCAGAAAGCGTGTGCCCCATGATTTTTTACTTTGTTCGTCAGGTGATGCCTTGATGAAGCGATAGGTGTCCCAGCTGCGCAACAGTATGGACGCCGCCATAACAGCGAACCAGAATAAAAGGTATTCAGTTGATCTGGCATGGCCGAGCAGCACAAGAAACATGATCAGGCTAACGGCAAAGGTCGCCAGCATTGAAAACATCATGCTTCCATAGAGCATGCGAATTTCTTCAAGCTGTATGCGGGATTCCATGGCCTTGTCAGGACCGAGGTCCATGTGTATGTCCTTTTGCTTCATTTGATTCCAGCAGTCAACGTGAATGTTGTCAGAGATTAAGTCAGGTTGGTTTAGGAGTCAAAAGCTACTTTATGGTTTACAATTGTTTTTACAATATTTTACTTTCAATAATAAAACGTGAATATTGATAAGCTTGGGAAAAGTATATTCTATGATTAAACAGGACAGTTTGAAGCAAGCTGATGACAACAGGATATATGCTGTTAAGGTGATAGCATAACCGGCATCGGCTGCAAGCATTAGTACTTAGCACAATGACCACTATCGTTACAGAAACTTTTTTTCTGCCAAAAGAGGTGGAACGCAAACAATGGTCGGTACCCGCCAATATCTACAATCTTTACCGCGCGCTACAGCTTCGCTGCCAGACCGGACATGTGTTCGTACCCATTCGTACTATGCAGTTCATGGCTGTGCTCGATAAAAGCGAAATCGTGTTTGTCGATAGCCAGTCCTATGCGGTATCTAAAGATGAAGGCGGGCGCTTGATACTTGTCGCATGGAAATTTGCCGAATCAATAGATCGTGATGCGCTTGCCGACCCGGTGCCTTGTGAAGTCGTGTTCTATGAAAAATATGACAGCGATCTGCAGCTGCGCCTTATTTCAGAATTCAGGCAGGCCATGGAGTTACTGGATCAGCGCTACAGGAATGAGCAACTGCCCGCTAAAGGCGCGAAGATTCTCAGCTTGAAGTAACAGCCGCGCTGATTACAAACAAGTTCTGTCTTCAAGTTGAAATACTGTTAACCGGTAAGGGATGCAAACAAGGTTGGCAGTTTTTCCGGCAGGCGGTCTACATTGTCGACAATGGTGTAGTTGTTTTCACCAAAGATGCGTTTAACGTATGCGTCGGCGTTAGGATCCAGCGTCAGGCAGTAGGTCAATACACCGGTGCTGTACAGTTCCTCAACCGCTTTCTTGGTATCGTGGCGCAGATGCTGTGGATCACGTTCATCAATATCCGCCGGTTCACCGTCGGTCACCAGTAGTATTAATTTACGCCTTTCAGGCTGTTTTAACAGGTGATGGCCGGCATGACGCAGTGCTGCACCCATGCGTGTCGATAAGCCACCTTTCATGCCGGCAAGACGTGATTTTGCTTCATCATCATAGTGCTGGCTGAAATCCTTGAAGCGGTAGTACTGAACATCGTGGCGACCATCGGAGGCAAAACCATGCAAGGCAAACGGGTCGCCGATTCCATTGATGGCAGTGGCTACCAGGGTGGCGGCTTCACGGGTCAGCTGTAACACGGTCTTATCCGAGCCAGCCATGGCTTCGTTGGTGGATTCAGATAAATCCATTAACACCACTACGGACAGGTCGCGGCTTTTCAGCACATTACGCATGGTAATGCGAGTGTTGGGTTGTTCGCCCATGCGTATCGATATCATCGCATCGACGGCGGCGTTCAGGTCAATTTCGTCACCATCTTCCATGTTTCGCACCCGCTGTACGCCCTCGGGGGTCAACAGGTCAATAATCTGCTTGATGCGATGCGCGATCGGCCTGTATTCGGTCATGATCTCGTTGATGTCTTCCGGATCGCCCTTGGGCTGGCGACGCTCATAAACCGTTGCCCAGTCCGGGCGATGCAATTGAATCTGGTAATCCCATTCCTGGTAGTGGAACGGATCGGAAACCGGTTCTTTACCCCACATATCATTGAAGCTGACCTGATCGTCGGTCAGGTCATCCTCGTAAGGACGCATATTGGTGGAACAGGTCCAGATTTCCTGTGCGTCATCACCGGCCAGCTCACAGTCGACCTCGTTGGCCATTTCGATCACGCTCACCTGGCGGCGTACCTGGAGCTGACTGGCTGGTACGTACTCGGTTTCGACTCCCCAGGAGAATTCTTCGAATTCCCATACGTAACGATTGTCGTCGCGGTAAGGTATACGGATACGTTCGAGTATGCGCAGGCTGGGTACGGCCTTGCGGCTGGCGAACAGGTGGAACAGGTCCATGCCCATGTTCCAGCAGAACTGGTTGTTGTCCTGGTTTTCTTCGATTTCTGCGTGGAACTTCGCTGCGAAAGTATTCAGTTCTTCATCGTCCGAGGTTTCGCTAGTGTCCATCAGCATTAACGCGAGATGCTCGAGCACGACCATGGTCTCATGCTCCGGTTCATCATCGTCATCGGCAATTTTGAGCAGCGAAGTCCAGAGTTTTTTCAAGCCAGGGAAATCATTGATGGCCTTGAATTCAACGCGTGCATCTTCCACAAATCCGATAAAAAACATCTGCGCCGGGCTGAGCTGTTCAGCTGAAATTGGTGCGCTGGAATAGGCCATGTGCGATGCCATGTGGGCTGCTGTGGCACGATAAAGCTCCAGGCCTGCAATCCGATTGTCTTCCGGGCCCACATCATCAACCGCATCAGGCATGTGCAGGATGCGGTGCTCGATATAAGGCCTGAAGTCAGTGTAGTCGGCACCCGTCGGGCGCAGGAAGAAGTCACGGCCCCACAGGGCACGCAGGTAAAAGTTGAGCTTGCGCTGCACCTTGATAAACAGCACACCGCGGCGTTCTTTTTGCAGCATCGCCAGAGAATCGGCGGCTTCCAGATTGAAGTAGGCGGTCAGGTTGTTGTAATCACGTCGGTATGCCTGGGCACCGAAGTTTGCCCAGCGCCTCAAACCACTGAGTGTTAATTTACCCAGCAACTCGTCAATATGATTCAGCATGGGGCGTAAGCCGCGTGCTGCGGTAGACGCGAACTGGTGAATAAATGTCAGGTAACCGCGTAGCAGCTGTGCATCACCAAGGTTGCGCGCAGCCGACGGCAGGCTGCTGAAAAGCAGGGAAATCACTTCACCGGACGTCATTGACGACAGTTTCATTGCCGCAGTCAGGCAATCAGGAATAATGTCTTCACCGCATTCCTTGACGACCAGAGGCATTTCCTGGATGTAGGTAATAACGAGATCGTGGCCTCTGCCCAGCTTGCACAGCGCTTTAGCGCCATCCAGGTAGGATTCAAGACCTGTCGGCGACATGATGTGCGCCGCCTCGTGAAATGTGCCTTCCAGCACATCGCGTATAGCTGGCACATCTTCAAGAAATTCTTCGTAATCTTCGAGTTTAATACTCATATTAAAGGCCTCGCCACAGAGGTACAGAGAATTGATGATTGCTTGTAGGAGCGACTTTAGTCGCGAACATGTTGAATTCGCGACTAAAGTCGCTCCTACGCATGCCTGTTATTATCTCTTTGAACTCTGTGCCTCTGCGGTAAATAAAATCAACCAAAGAATGTCTGTACTGCGGCATTCAGGGTATCACGCATATCCGGATCATCCGTTAATGGAGTGACCATGGTCATGCTGCACGCGGCCACAGGCTCTACACCTTTGCTGATTAACTGACCGGCGTAAACAAGCAGACGGGTCGAGATACCTTCATCCAGACCGTGACCTTTCAGGTTGCGCGCACGGTGTGAAATCTGCACCAGCTTTTCTGCGGTTGCCTTATCTACACCCGATTCTTTTGACACGATAGCCACTTCAATCTCTTCAGCAGGATAGTCGAAATCCAGCGCGCCAAAACGCTGCTTGGTGGACTGTTTCAGGTCTTTCATCAGGCTCTGGTAACCCGGGTTGTACGAGATCACGAGCTGAAAGTCAGGGTGCGCTTCAACCAGCTCGCCTTTTTTATCTAAAGGCAAGGTGCGGCGGTGGTCAGTCAGCGGGTGAATAACAACCGTTGTATCCTGGCGGGCTTCTACGACCTCATCGAGGTAGCAGATGGCACCGATGCGTGCTGCCGTGGCCAGCGGCCCGTCCTGCCACTTGGTGCCATCCGCATCCAGCAGGAAACGACCGACCAGGTCTGATGCAGTCATATCTTCATTACAGGCAACCGTGATTAACGGGCGCCCCAGTTTGTATGCCATGTATTCGACGAAGCGTGATTTACCACAACCTGTCGGGCCTTTGAGCATCATCGGCATACGGGCATTATAGGCAGCCTCGTATAGCTCGATTTCATTCTTGACCGACTCGTAATATGGCTCATCTTTAATGATGTACTGTTGCGGATCTACTGTGTTTTCTGACATGACACACCTTTTAATTTTCTAAAGTTTCACTTAGTTTATCTGGTTAATAACAACTTTAAACCAATACCCATTGGCTACACGTTAACTAATGGGTATTGGTTCATTGATTAATCTTCATCGTCCGTTTCATGTTCGCCACGCCAGCCAGCTGCTCGCGCTACTCTTGTTGCTTCATCATGGATTCTCTGGTGGCGTTCAAATAGCTCTTCAGGCAGATGGCTCACCAGACAGCCATATTTGTCCCATTCCTGGTTCACTTTATCCAGTAATGCATCAATTCTCGCCAGGTTCCAGCCTTCGCAGGTTTCGGTTTCAGGTAAAACACCAAACACCCAGGCATCACGAATGAGCTTACCGATGGTCGTCATACCACCATTCACATCATTATGAATACCAACATATTTATCCGGTCTTGCCATGATCTAAATCTGCGCCTGAATATATTTATGGGATTAAAAAAGCCCCTGACCGAAATCGTCCGGGCAGGGGCTCGATTTTTATGGTGCTATCGAGCCGTTCTTACACAGCAACGCCGCGGTGAACAACCATTGCTGTTCCAGCAGACTGTGCAAAGTTATCAAAGCCCAACAGACGAACATGGTTGTCCGGGTGTGCTTTATGACAGGCTTCAATTTCAGCCAGGATAACGTCTACATCAGTTTCACCAAACATAGGTAACTTCCACATGTACCAGTAGTTGCTGATAGCATTTTCAGGTTCAGTATGTTCGATACCCGGGTTCCAGCCTTTATCAACGATGTACTGAATTTGTGCACGTGTTGATTCTTTGCTTAATGGCGGAAGGTATGAAAAAGTTTCATATTTACGGCTCTGAGCTGCATCGCCCAGGCTTGAATTGTAATCTTGTACACCACTCATAGTGATTAACTCCAAATTCAATGTTTAATATCTAGTAATTAATGCTGGATCGCACACTAGTGCAATCCAGCATGGATTAAATTACTTATGCGAAACGTCCAGTTTATCGACTGTGTCGAATTCGAACTTGATTTCTTTCCATGTTTCCATCGCAGCAGCCAGCTCTGGGCTGTGCTTGGCAGCAGTGGTAAGAATATCCTTACCTTCTTTCTCGAGTTCGCGCCCCATGTTACGTGCTTCAACACAGGCTTCAACTGCGACACGGTTAGCAGCTGCACCCGCAGCGTTGCCCCATGGGTGACCCAGTGTACCGCCACCGAACTGCAGGCAGGAATCGTCACCGAAGATGCTAACCAGCGCAGGCATGTGCCAAACGTGAATACCACCAGATGCGACAGGAATCACACCAGGCATTGAACCCCAGTCCTGATCGAAGAAGATACCGCGTGAACGGTCTTCCGGGATGAAGCTGTCACGCATGGTGTCGATCCAGCCCAGAGTTGCTTCACGGTCGCCTTCCAGTTTGCCCACAACAGTACCTGAATGCAGGTGATCACCACCAGACAGACGCAGTACTTTAGTGAGTACACGGAAGTGGATACCGTGGTGCGGGTTGCGGTCAAGA
>Ga0316192_10004290_pt1 | contig 10370 bp, 9 predicted proteins | sample MerIslwburrow_MG_FD_204931 | JGI IMG/M metagenome (GOLD analysis project Ga0316192, IMG submission 204931) | Coastal sediment microbial communities from Maine, United States - Merrow Island worm burrow | ecosystem: Environmental > Aquatic > Marine > Coastal > Sediment | place: USA: Maine...
TCGGGGCCAAATTGAGTTATAGCTATGGAGTCAATTCCACATTTGTGGATTGGCTTGTGGCGCTTTAGGCTGCGCGGCTAATGCCGGCCCTCTTCAATACAGCGGCGGGAACGCCTATTTCGCGGAATGCCGCGTATGTGATCCCTTTCCGCTCTGCATAGCCTTTAGCAACCCGAGTGAACTCGTCTTCGAGTTCGCTTAGGTCAACGCCGCTATCCATGTTTTCTAGTTCCTCGCTAAGATTCAGACGCTCTTGGGTTAGTTGGAGTCGCTTTAGGGCATCAGCTCCTTCAAGCTCAGCATCGATCTTCTCATGTCGAGAACCAATTGATTCTTTGGTTCGCTTGCGACCGCGCTTTGGCTTGCTTGATTCTAATGCTTCTAAGTAGGCCCTCACGGATCGTCCCTCAGCCCGTCCGACGGCGAGAGCTTCCTTGTGGTCCTGACTCATAGGGGTTTTACTTCCGGTGGCCATGTATTAGATTCTTTCACCTAGTTGACAGCTTTACAACGTACAGAACGGCCAAGTTAGAACACAATTTAGTGTTAAGTTGAATTTCGCTTAAGAAAATTCATAAATAACCGCCGTTCGCGCTAAAGCCAATGCCGTTTATGTTGAACAGCACTGGACATTAACCAGCGCCAGCGCACCCACCCGATCAGATCTGCAGATTAGTTCTGCCGACATCGAGTGATGGATTGGTGCGTGACGTTGTGGTCGGGACCGGCGTCGATCCGGTGACCTACCGCTTTTCAGGCGGCCGCTCTGCCAACTGAGCTACCCGACCGGGCATTGGAATCTATTGATCCCAATCAACAGCATCGCTTCGATTGATAATCTAACGATACTGTTTTGCGGTCCTGACGAGATTTGAACTCGCGACCTCCGCCTTGACAGGGCGGCGTGCACTCCAGGCTGCACTACAGGACCAAAATTGTGACACGTTCTCGCCCGATTAATGGACGATTGGGGCCGTGGCAAATCATATCAAGAGAGTTGGCGAACAACTCCCATTTTCGCACCCCCAACGGGATTCGAACCCGTGTTGCCTGCGTGAAAGGCAGGTGTCCTAGGCCACTGAACGATGGGGGCTTGAACCAGAACACGACCCCGAAGGGCCAGCGCTCTAGGATCGTTCAATCTATCAGGGCCACGAGGGAGGTGCACACTCTTTTCGCGCGACTTTGGTGTCTATTGTGCTCCTGGGTCCAAGGTGGCCGACATTGCGTCAACCATGTGGTGCAAAACGGCCCCCAAGTTTTCATACGCCACCCGCTCGTCGAAGTCGGGGCTGTCGAGGTCTAGTTCGGCGTCATCCTCACCAACGTCAAGGCGGGTGCCCAGTACCAGTCGGACGTCGTTTACGGACCTCATCCAGGCAGCTAGTTCGTCTTGGGTGAGGGTCGAGTTATGTGCTGTGTGGCGCATGACGGCAAGTGCATCATTGCGTTGATCCATCAGATGGCCACGGGCCAAAATCTGATATCCAGCATCGCGGTCGGCGTCGTCGGGGTAAGCAGTTGGAAATAGGCGACGTGTGTCGTCGGTGTCTTCGTCGGTGAGGATTTGAACATCTTCAGCCAGGCGGATCAGCCATTGGCGGACATCGTCGGAAAGGTGGAAGTCGAATGTGCCGGCCCGATTGGGGGCAAACAGTGGCTTGCGGCGAAACGATGGCATTTATGAATCGTGCTCCATGGTGGCCCATAGGCCGTGGCCGTGCAGTTTGTGGACGTCACGTTCGGCCTCGGTCCGAGTTCCGCTCGATACGTTGGCCCGGCCCTTGTGGTGCACGTCCAGCATCAGTCTGTTTGCCTTCTCTTCGCTGTATCCGAAAACTTTCCTAAACACGAACGCGACATAGTTCATCAGATTGATGGGATCGTTCCAGACAATGACCCGCCAGGGTTTGTCTTCGTCGACCACATCGTCAAGATCCGTTTCGCGAACCTCGATGGGTGAAGTCATAACCCTATTGTGTCGACTTCGGTGGCATTGGTCACTTCATTCACGGCGGATTTTCCATTGATTTGGCCCTTGAGGCGGGCATTGGTGGATACGCACAGGGTCCAGACTCCGATAGCGCCTGCTATATGGAATATCACCAACCCAGGATGAACACCCTGCCAGTACTGGATATAGCCGATAGAGCCCTGGGTTAAAACCAGCGCGACTAGCAGCCGGCCCCTGCGCGCTAGATCCCGATTGGCGGTTTGTTGCAGTCTGATTGCAAACGTAACCGCAATGGCAACAAGAATCCAAGCCGAGATGGCGTGGGCTCTGGCCACTGAAGCAAGGTCGAGTGGCAACCGATCTGCCCTCACGTCGCCCCCATTAGGGCCAGTGCCAGTAACCATGGTTCCCAAAGTGATTACTGTTAGGCCGACCAGCACCATCGATATGCCCAGCCTGCGGGTGAATGGGTCAGCAGGTGGATGGTTGGCAACATCTGTTGGCTGGCTGGCGCCAACCATGAGCAGGGTGGCTGCCCACAATAGGGCGATCGACAGTAGGAAGTGCCCGATCACTGAAACCGGATTCAGGTCTAGGGTCACCACGAATCGCCCCAGCACGATCTGACCGATCACCCCAGCCATGAGACCCCATGACAAAGCCACAAGGTCACGACGAGGCGTCTCCAGCCTGCGGGCTCCGATGATCGCCATTACTACGGTGGCCACTACGAACCCAGATAGCATCCGGTTGCCGAACTCGATGGCCGAATGGACACCCATCTGTGGGATCACCCGGTCCTGTGTGCAGGTCGGCCAGTTCTCGCAGCCGAGTCCAGAGTCTGTTAGTCGAACAGCCGCACCGGTTATGACGATCAGGGCCTGGGCCCACCACGCCACAATGGCGACCGACCGGTAGCGGTCAGTTGGCATTGGATTCACCAGAAAACGTTTCATATCCTTCTCGAACGTATCGGGGAGATTACCAAACTCGCAGTACAGCCACCGAGATGGATGTTAGGGAGCCAGTTCCGTTACCCTCAGTGATGTGGTAATGACCGTTAACGTCACTCGAAAACGATGGCTCGCCTTCGTGGCACTCACCAAGCCGCGCATCATCGAACTGTTGTTGGTCACAACTGTCCCCACCATGATCTTGGCCCAGCGCGGATGGCCGGGCACTTTACTTGTCATCAACACGGTTCTTGGTGGCACGTTGGCTGCTGGTGGAGCCAACGCGTTCAACATGTATCTGGACCGTGACATTGATGCCCTGATGGAGCGAACCAAAGGGAGGCCGCTGGTAACCGGCGAAGTCTCACCAACTGAAGCACTGGTGTTCGCTACGGCCGTTGAACTAGCGGCGTTTGGGTGGCTGTGGGCCACGGTGAACCTTTTGTCTGCCCTGCTGGCCGTTGCTGCTTGTGCTTTCTACGTCGTCGTCTACACGATCTGGCTTAAACGCAACTCAACCCAGAACATCGTGATCGGGGGAGCAGCGGGAGCGGTCCCGGTTCTCATTGGCTGGTCATCGGTGCTCAACACGGTCGGGTGGGAAGCGATCATCTTGTTTGGCGTGATCTTCTTTTGGACTCCTCCCCATTTTTGGGCCCTTGCCATCAGGTACGAAGATGACTACTCCACAGCCTCGGTGCCGATGATGCCCGTGGTTGAAGGCCATCGCCATACCACACGCCAAATGGTGGCGTATTCCCTGGTTGTAGGGGCATTGTCCCTTGCATTGTGGCCAGTCGGCGATATGGGATGGATCTACGGTTTTGCCTCTGTTGTCGTGTCAGTAGCGTTCATTGGCAAGGCAATCAGGCTCGCAGTTGAAACGGACCCCGAGGTCCAAGCCAGTATGGCTATAAGCTACTTCCAGTTCTCAATCACTCACCTCACAATCTTGTTCGCGGCGGTCGCTGTGGACCAGCTTGTTTTGTGAGGTTTGTGACAGTTTAGATATCCGACGGCAACCGCGGTTACAGTACGGGCCGCAGTATCTCGAAACTTCTGATCGACTTGATCGGAAGTTTTGGGTCAAACCGTCCCAAGCACCACTACCCTCTGGCGCGAGGAAATCGTGACATGGCAATAACTGAAACCCAAACCAAGACCACCGAGGCGCTCGACAACGAGCCACCACCGGCGTCCAAGCTTGACGTTGTACTCGGGTCGTCTGACCACAAGACAATCGGCCGATTATGGCTGTTCTCTGGCTTTTTACTGCTAGCGGGCGCTCTGATCGTGTCGACGGTGGCTGCCTATGAGGCCATTAGCCTCGGCAGCTACGACATTGTGGCTGACGCCGCCCAGTTCACTCAGCTATGGTCGCTGGGGCGAGAAGTCCTGTTCTTCGGCGGAGTCGTCCCCATACTGATCGGCCTGGCGATCTTTGTAGTTCCCCTACAGATCGGGGCCCCGACGGTAGCGTTCGCTCGAGGTGCATCAGCCTCGTTCTGGACCTGGCTGTTCGGAATCGGCCTGGTCATCGCCGCCTACATAGCGAACGGCGGAGCAGGCGGAGGTCGCCAAGACTTCGTTGTCCTGTGGGCTGCCGGCCTAGCAATGACAGTGTTCGCCATCTTGTGGGCGCTGGTAATCATCGCCACTACGGTCCTGGCGGCACGAACATCGGGGATGGCCCTGGATCGGGTCCCGTTCACATCTTGGGGTTTCTTTGTGTTTGCCCTGATCGGGATCTTGAGCCTGCCGGTCATGATCGCCGAGCTGGCTTTGACCTACACCACGGTTGCCAACGGGATGCTGGACTTGTCCACATCGTCGTCGCTCACTGGTGTGGCTGATATGACGAACCTAACACCAGCCCTTTATTGGCTAGCGGTACCATGCCTGGCCATGATGGTGGACATCGTTGGTGTTCACACATCCAAGCCAGTCGCTGCTCGCCGAGCGGTAATGGCGGCATTGGCCATGGTTGGTGTGATCGGCTTCGGTGCGAACTTCCTATCATTCGCCAGCGTGCGCCCTGTCGACTTCAGCAACGGGGTATGGGTTGTGGTCACAGCAGCTTCCCCTCTTGTTATTGTTTCGGTCTTGGCCTTGTCTGGTTCTTCGTTGAAAAACGGTGCACCCAAAGCAAACGCCGCACTCGGAGCCTCCCTCGCATCCGGCTTGGTCTTTGTGCTCGGCGCTGGTGTCGCGATAGCGGGTCTCGTAGAGCCGATCACCTTGTTCCTTGACGATAAGACCACCCTGAATGTGGATATTCGTGACACCCTGGTGCTCCATGGAACCACCTTCCATGACGCTATCCGAGGCCTGATTATCGGAGCAGCCATTGTTTCGCTAATCGGTGCGGTCCATCACTGGTCACCGAAACTGTGGGGAAATACATCCAACGGACTTCTCACCGCCCTGTCGGCCCTATCTGCGGCTGCCGGTGCATTGTTGTGGGGTGCAGGTTCGCTGATCGCTGGAATCGATGACCAAGCCGCGTACCCCGCATCTGAACTCTCGGGGGGAACAAGCGTGGAAGGGGCCAACGTTGTAGCCCTTATCGGGATTGCTTTGGTAGCGGTTGGCGCTGTTATCGCACTGGTCAATACCGTACGCTCAGCTTTCGCTGATGCATCTGGAGAACCTGAAGGTGATCGATGGGCTGGTCTTACTCTGGAGTGGGCCACGGCTTCACCTCCGAGTTTCGCCAACTTCGATAGCCAACTGGCAGTGGTCACCTCAGCCACCCCCCTGGCTGGCGTTGGTGCCAACAAGACCGAAGCCAATGGAGGCGCAACCGAAAGTGAGGAGGCTTGATGACTGACATCTCTCCCTTTGACGCCATACCTGAAGAGGCTGTGGCTCCTATCCCCGCCCGCCCCCGGGTCTTGCTAACGGGGACGGTTCTGGCCGCAGCCGCTGTGGCTATTGCCTACGCCGGCCTGGTAGGTCACTACGCGGCGCGTCGATCTGAAGTGCGTGCTGGCGGAGAAACATGGCTACCTGACGGGGTCGTGATACCGCTCACCCAGCCGAACTACATGATGTTCACCATGGTGCTGTCGATTATCTCGATCCTTTGGGCCGTACACGCTGTCAAACTCAACGATCGGACCAATGCATATTCTGCGTTCGGGCTGACACTGGTATTTGGAGTCTCTCAGATCTTCCAAACCTATTTCTTGGTCAGTATTTTGGACATGGCTCCTGAGACGGAGCAAGCTACTTTGATCTACACCTTGATCGGAGTGCAGATTGCAGTCCTCGGTGCAGCGATGGCATTTGTGGCAGCCGCCGCTATACGCACCATGATCGGGGGTTACTCCTCTCGCGACTATGAGGGAGTGGCCGCCGCTGCCATATTTTGGATTCTGGCCGTTGGCGTGTACACAGCCCTGTGGTACGCCGTGTACATCACGAAGTAGGTAAGTAGGTCAATATGTTTACCTGGGGTTCTAAATACCTAGCGGGAATGACACTAGCCTCGTTCATCGTCATGATTGCGTACGGCATCGTGACTGGTGGCGACCTGGTCGGGGTTATCAGCTCTGGCTACAAGGGCGGCGTTGGCGAACACGTCGGCTATGCGGTGCTACTAGCTATGACCGTGCTGCTGGCAGCCCTGACGGTCTTTGACCTCAAGGTGGACGACGGTGACGCCGATATGGCCTCCGCTCGTGCTGGCTCGGACCAGCCCTTGGCCGTGTCCGCCTCTCCCAAGCCAAGCTACTGGGGGCCCTTGACCGGGTTCGGCATCGCGTGCGCCGCTTTGGGCGTGGCAGTCAATGGAGCATTTTGGATCCTGAGCATACTGACGCTTGTCGTCGTTGGGTTGGAATGGACAGTCCAGGCCTGGTCTGACCGAGCAACCGGAGACCCTGGTCTCAATTCTGCAATGCGGGCTCGGGTGCTTACTCCCCTTGAAGTTCCACTGTTGTCGCTGCTGGCGGTGGCTGTGGTGGTTGTGGGAATATCACGGGTACTACTTGCGGTGCCTGCTGCCGGTGCGGTGGCTATAACTGCAGTGGTAGCCGCCACCTTGTTTGGAGTATCAGTTGCCCTGGTAAAGGGGCATGCTTCGCGCACTACGATTTCAGCAGTAGCTGCAGTCGGCGCTATCGCCCTTATTGCGGGCGGTGTCGTGGGGGCAGCTAGCGGCGAACGCGACTTCCACCATGGTGATGAACATTCAGAAGTCGATGATGGAGCCGACCACTCAGACGAATCCGGTGGCGACGAACATTCAGAAGTTGAAGGAGAAGGTGAGTGAGCACCGACAACGAATCAACCACGGCGGCTGGCGCTGGCGTGCGTAGCCGGAGTCGCTTGGTCACACTCAAATGGCTGGGCGCCCTAGGGATTCTGGCGCTGCTGGCTACTGGGTGTGGCGACGACAAACCCCTGAACACATTTGAACCGCGCGGGCCCCACGCCGAGCGGATCGACAACCTGATGACGGCTCTCGTCTACATCATGTTGATCGTTGGTTTCGGTGTGATGTTCGTAGTGCTGTACATCGTGTTCAAAAACCGGGTCAATGGCGACACTCTTGATCCCAACGACCTTCCCGAACAAACCCACGGCAAGCCGATTTTGGAAGTTGCTTGGACGATCGCACCCGGCCTCATCCTGGCCGCTGTAGCAGTGCCGACAGCCGCCACCATCGTCAAGCTCGAAGAGAAGAACGACCCCGTCGACGGGATCGACGTGATGGTCATTGGCCAGCAATGGTGGTGGGAATACCGCTACGACGTCAACGGCAACGGTTTCTTCCTTGATCTCGACGGAGACGGCAATACTGACAACGAACAACGCCTGCCTCTAGAGGTTGCTTTGGATCCAGAGGATGTTGTTGTTGCAAACGAGCTGGTCTTCCCTGTTGGTGAACAGATAGACCTGATCATCACGTCTCGAGACGTTATCCACTCTTACTGGATTCCAAGGTTGAACGGCAAACGCGACGCTGTGCCTGGCCGGCTACACACCTGGTCTATCGAGGCCAATGAACAAGGCAAATACACGGGTTGGTGCACCGAGTTCTGTGGGTTGTCTCACGCCCGGATGCGCATGTCGGCCATCGCCCTGCCGAAAGCGGAATATGAACAGTGGCTAGCGAATCAGATGAAACTGGCGGAGATCCCAACCGATCCCGACGCCATGGCCGGTCGTGCCATATTTGCCGATAATTGTTCTCGCTGCCACGCGGTCAATGATGGTGAGCTCGATAACCACGAAGACGGCATCATGGGTGAACTCAAAGCGGGCGCAGCCCCTAATCTCACCCACTTTGCCACAAGATCCGTCTATGCCGGGGCCATATTCTCCCAGTATTCCGGGCCCGGAACTGACGCCTCAGACGATGCCCTCGATGTGTCCCAGTATCTCAGGTTGGCGGAAATCGCCGCTGGGGCTCAAGGCCCCGACGACCTGCGCTGGGATACCGACGGCTTGAAAGACTGGATTAGCGACGCCCCGTCCCAAAAGGACATGGCTCCAGATGACCAGCGCGGCATGCCCGCATTCCCCCAATTTGATGATGAGCAACTCGACCAAATCGTCGCCTACCTGGCGACGTTGGACTGATCAGGAGCCCCCATGGCGATAATCGACGAACCTGTCGCCCTTCCAGCAGGTAGCCCGGTAGCGGCGCCAACAGTAAAGAAACCTCTGGGTATCTTCACTCGGCCCCGAAACCCAACCGGGGTAATGGGATGGCTGACAACGGTAGACCACAAGCGGATTGGGATCATGTATGGCGCATCCGCCATGCTTTGGCTCACCGTTGCCGGTGGTGCTGCTCTACTGATGCGGCTCCAGCTGGCGGTGCCAAACAATGATTTGTTGTCGGGTGATACCTACAACCGCATCTACACCATGCACGGCACTGTTGGCATTTTCTTGGTGGTGATGCCCATCGCCAACGCATTTGCTAACTATGTCATGCCGCTCCAAGTGGGGGCCAGAGACGTAGCATTCCCTCGGATAAACGCATTCAGTTTCTGGATCTTGTTTACCGGTGGGGTGATGCTGAATACGAGCTGGTTCCTGGGCGGCGCCCCTGACGGAGGCTGGTTCAACTACGCCCCCAACAGTGGTGTTGCCTTCTCGCCTAGCCACGGCATCGACTTCTGGAATATTGGTCTCATTATCGTTGGTATCGGATCACTGACCGGTGCCATCAACCTAATCGTCACCGTGCTGAACATGCGGGCTCCAGGAATGAGCCTGATGAAGATGTCGGTCTTCGTTTGGATGTTGCTGGTCACCCAGTTCCTGATCCTGTTTGCTATCCCGGTAATCACCGTGGCCCAGCTTCTGCTCAGCTTTGACCGTTTGTTCGATGCGAACTTCTTCAATGTGGCCCAAGGTGCCGACCCTCTCTTGTGGCAACACCTCTTCTGGATCTTTGGCCACCCTGAGGTCTATCTCATGGTGCTACCCGCATTCGGTATTGTTTCTGAGGTCATTCCTACATTCGCACGCAAGCCCATCTTTGGGTATCCGTTCATGGTCTTCTCCGGTATTGCTATCGGATTCATGGGTTGGGGAGTATGGGCTCACCACATGTTCGTTTCTGGCATGGGTCCCCTATCGGTCGGCGCGTTCAGTATGGCCACCATGTTCATTGCTGTTCCGACTGGAGTGAAGATCCTCAACTGGGTCGCCACCCTTTGGGGCGGGCGCCTGATCTTGAATACGGCAATGTTGTTTGCCATTGGGCTTGTTGTGCAGTTCACCCTTGGTGGTGTATCTGGTGTGTCTCACGCATTAGCTCCCGCAGACACCCAACAAACCGACACATACTACATCGTCGCTCACTTCCACTATGTGCTATTCGGTGGTGCCCTGTTCGGCTTCATGGCTGGCTTCTACTACTGGTGGCCCAAAGCGTTTGGCTTCAAGCTGAATGAGAAACTGGGCAAGTGGAACTTCTGGCTTATGGTCGTTGGTTTCAACACCACATTTGGTCCCCTCCATATTGTGGGCCTCCAGGGTATGGCTCGCCGCATGCAAACCTATGACGCGGCTATGAACTTCAACACCTGGAACCTTGTGGCCACAATCGGTGCCTTTATCCTGGGGACAGGGACGGTATTCATCTTGGTCAACGCCTTGGTGTCGTATCTCCAGTGGCGTTGGGACGGACGACCCGACGTTGGCCCCGACCCATGGGACGCACGAACCATCGAGTGGTCGATCCAGTCGCCCGCTCCCGAACACAACTTCGACGTAGACCCCGTGGTCACCTCAGTAGACGACTTCTGGTACCGCAAGTACGCTGAGGATGAAACTGGCAAGCTGCGTCAAGTTGCCACCGGCAAAGAGTTGGCTCAACCTGGCAATGGTGAAGGTGTTCATCTGCCTGCGCCGTCGTATTGGCCGCTGGTGCTGGCCATCGGTATTCCAATCGTTGGCTACGGTCTTATTTTCAACCTCTGGTTGACGATTCCAGGGGT
>Ga0316192_10004291_pt1 | contig 10369 bp, 9 predicted proteins | sample MerIslwburrow_MG_FD_204931 | JGI IMG/M metagenome (GOLD analysis project Ga0316192, IMG submission 204931) | Coastal sediment microbial communities from Maine, United States - Merrow Island worm burrow | ecosystem: Environmental > Aquatic > Marine > Coastal > Sediment | place: USA: Maine...
TCTGGGCGATGTTTATTCTTTCCGAGGGACTGACACGCACCGGCATCGCGAATATTATTGGCAACCAGGTAATGCGCATTGCCGGTCGTCGCGAATTCTCCATGATTTTCGTCATTATGGTTACCGCCGCCGTCCTGTCCGCGTTCATGAACAACATTGGTGTCGCCGCGCTGATGTTGCCGGTCGTCGTCAGCGTTGCGCGACGAACCCGGATCCCCGTATCGCGACTTCTCATGCCACTCGCTTACGCGACGCTGCTCGGCGGGCTCATGACACAAATCGGCACCCCGCCGAACCTCCTGATCAGCGAAGCCCTGACACAGAACGGCTTCGAGACATTCGCACTGTTTGATTTCACACCTATTGGTAGCATCCTGATGATTGTCGGTGTGCTGTTCGTTGCGTTGATCGGCCGCTTTATGCTGCCCAAAACGGAAGCGGAACGAAGTCGATACCGAAGCCAGCGCAGCTTGCGATCGCACTACAAGCTCCAGGAGCAGACCTTCATGATGCGAGTGCCGTCGGAATCGATCCTGATTGGCAAGACGCTCGCAGAAAGCCGGATCGGCACGTCGACCGGGCTGATCATCCTTGCTCTGGTTCGTTATGGGCGAAGCGAAACGCTGCCCAGCCGGCAAACCGTATTGCGCGCCGGTGACAGCATCCTGGTGCAGGGACGGCTGGACCAGTTCAGGGAGTTGCAGCGCTGGAGCGACCTCGTTATTGAACGAGAGGCGCCGGTTTTGAAATCCATGGTCGCGTCCAAGGTCGTTTATGCTGAAGTGCGTATCGCCGAGGGCTCCCCTCTTGTGTCCGAGTTGATCCGGCGCGTTTCGTTTCTAACCAAATACAATGTTGCCGTGGTCGGTATCCAGCGCGGCGACACTTATCGCCTGACGAATCTGGCGTACGTACCGATGCGTGCGGGTGACAAGCTGCTCGTACAAGGCGAGCAGGACGACATCGACAATCTGGACCGTTTCGTTGACTTCACGGAAATCGAGTTGCTCGAAGATGAGCGGCTAAAGGAAAAATACCGGGCGGACGAACGCCTGTTCGTTGTTCGACTGCCTAAGTACAGCGGCCTTGCTGATGCCACGCTGGGGAAAAGCCGTTTAGCCGACGTTTTCGATTTTCGCGTGCTCGGGATTTTTCGCGAGGGCAAGCTGATTGTCATGCCGCGTGGCGAAGAAATTTTGTGCGGCGGCGACCTGTTGCTGATCGAGGGTCAACCGGAAGACCTCGACGTACTGCGCGGTCTGCAGGAACTCGAGATCGAGACGCGTGTTGCATCTCACATGGGCGCATTCGAGTCCGAGCGACTAACATTGATGGATGCCACTCTCGATCCGCGCTCCACGCTTGCGGGCAGAACGGTAGGTGAGCTGAATTTTCGTGAGCGATACGGCATCGAGCTTGCGGGCATCTGGCGTGAAGGGGCGCCCATCGGCTCCGAGCTTGCGGACGAACAGCTGCAGGTTGGTGACGCATTATTGATGCTCGGCCCGCGGGACCGCCTGGAGCTGATCACCAAGGACTCCGATTTTCTTGTCCTCACTCCGCTGGGCCAGGAACCACCGGACACCCGGCGCGCACCAATGGCAGCCGCTATCATGTTCGGAGTCGTCGTGGCCGTCATGGCCGGTTATGCACCCATCGCCGTTGCAGCCGTGGTCGGTAGCACGATCATGGTGTTAACCGGGTGCCTGGATATGGAGCAGGCCTATCGGGCCATTGACTGGCGGTCGATATTCCTGATTGCCGGTATGTTGCCGCTGGGCATCGCCATGCAGGATAGTGGTGCAGCCGCTTATCTTGCATCACAAGTCATGGACTTGCTCGGCGACTCCGGACCCTGGCCCGTCATCATGGGGCTTTACGTTCTGACCGCCATGGCCACCATGATTATTCCGACGGCTGCACTGGTAGTGTTGATGTCGCCGATTGTGATCTCAGCAATGGGTGATATGGGATTTCAACCGCATACCGCAATGATGGCCATCGCGATGGCTGCATCCGCCAGCTTTACCAGCCCGATATCTCACCCGGCGAATATTCTCGTCATGGGTCCCGGCGGCTACCGCTTTGTCGACTACCTGAAAGTTGGCGTACCGTTAACGCTCGTTATATTTGCCATTGCCATGGTGCTATTGCCAATTTTCTGGCCACTGACACCGATATCGCCCTGATTCAGTTTGGTTCAACGATGGGCAAGCCGTAGAATCGTCGCTTTACTGACAAGGGGTGCCGCGTGGGTCGCGTTGAAAACAAAGTTGCATTGATAACAGGTGCTGCCCAGGGGCTGGGAGCTGCTATCGCTGCGATGCTGGCCAACGAAGGCGCAAGCGTCGTATTGACCGATATCAATATTGACGGAGCCAGGGAACAGGCACGCGCAATCAATGCCGCTCACGAAGGCCGGGCCATCGCCATCGAACATGACGTCACGGACGCAGATCAGTGGGCAAACGTTGTTAACGAAACAAAATCGACCTACGGCGGCCTGCACATCCTGGTTAACAATGCCGGCATCGGTTCAATTGGAAATGTCATTGAAGAAAGTCTCGAAAACTGGCGGCGTGTACACGCGATCGATCTGGACAGCGTTTTTCTCGGCTGCAAAACAGCTATCCCGGTGATGGCCGAAAGTGGGGGTGGCTCCATCATCAACGTCTCCTCAATCTCGGGCATCATCGCCGGCCACAACCTGGCAGCATACAACTCTGCCAAAGCCGCCGTTCGGCATTTGAGCAAGTCGGTAGCGCTGCACTGCGCGCGCGCCGGCAACAATATTCGTTCCAATTCGATACACCCTGTTTTCGTAGACACGCCCATACTCGACGGGATGTCCCGCGGTGGGGACCGGGAAGAAATGTTGAAAAAACTTGGGCGGCAGATTCCGATCGGCCGTGTCGCCCAACCTGACGACATTGCCTATGCTGTCCTGTACCTTGGATCCGATGAGTCCAGCTTTGTTACCGGTAGTGAACTCAAGATCGATGGCGGCATAAGTGCGATGTAGCCGTTCTACAGGGACGAAATCCAGAAATGCGTAAACAGACTGTAATCGTGGGCGCCGGCCATGCAGCTGGTCAGGTCGTCGCCAGTTTGCGCCAGAAAAAGTATGACGGAAAAATCGTTCTAATCGGCGACGAAGAACATTATCCGTATCAACGCCCGCCGTTATCCAAGAAATTTCTTGCCGGAGAGATGCCGGCCGAACGCCTGTACGTCAAACCGACTTCGTTTTACGACGATCCGAATATCGACGTCCGTTTGCGTACCCGCATCACCAACATCGATCCGGCTGACAAGACTGTGACAGATTCCGACGGACAACAAGTTGAATACGATGACCTTGTTATCGCAACCGGCGCGAGAGTCCGGAAACTTGACTTGCCAGGCTCCGAGCTACCCGGCGTGCATTACCTGCGCACCATTCAGGATGTCGCAAGCATGCAGCGTGCCATGAAAAAAGGGGCACGACTCGTCATCATCGGTGGCGGATACATCGGCCTCGAAGTTGCCGCGGTTGCCACGACGCTTGGTTTGCAGGTAACGGTCGTCGAAATGGCTGAACGCGTGATGAGTCGCGTTGTGTCGGAACAGGTATCTGATTTTTTCCAGGCGGAGCATCGACAGCATGGGGTGAATCTCATGTTGTCGACCGGTCTGACCGGGTTTTCAGGCGGCGAGTCGGTAGATGGCGTCATGCTCTTGGACGGCAGCACCGTCGCTGCCGACCTGGTGCTGATCGGCGTCGGCGTCGTGCCGAATGTCGAACTGGCAGAAGACGCGGGTATTCACGTCGACAATGGCATCCGTGTTGACGAGCGATGCAGAACCAGCAAGCCGAATATTTATGCTGTCGGCGACTGCACCAATCATCCCAATAATCTGCTGGGCCGGCAATTGCGCCTGGAGTCCGTGCACAACGCGCTCGAGCAGGCCAAAACTGCTGCCAGTAATATCTGCGGCGACGATCTGCAGTATGAACAGGTGCCATGGTTCTGGTCAGACCAGTATGATTTGAAACTGCAGATAGCCGGAATATCAGAAGGGTATGACCGTACCGTATTGCGCGGCGATCCTGACGACCGTGCGTTTTCGTGCCTCTACCTGAAAGAAGGACGATTGATTGCTATCGATTCTATTAATGCGCCGCGGGACTTCATGCAGTCCAAAGCATTGATCGGTCACCGCACGACGATCAGTCCGGACACGCTGGCGAACACGGACATCGCACTAAAAGATATGGTGTAGTTTTCATCGCGGCGCTAGCCGCAATTATTCGCTGTCGCTGGTGTCCCGGACATCGGTATCGTCAGAGATAGCCATCATCAGCATGCCGGACATGGAAACCGGTCCTTGCAAGACGGAATACGCACGCGCATTCAGTGACTCAACAGCCTCACTTTGCAGCCCGTCGAACTCTCCACCCAGGCCGGTAACACGCGCCGTGCCCAACTGTCCCGGCCCAACGGTCATGTTTCTGCTCCAGCTGCCACGCCAACTGTCGCTCGAGCTTTGCCAGGCTGGAATAACGATGTCGCGCAGGTAGGACCAGTAATTCTCTGTTTGATCAATCGCGAGCGTGCCGCGCCCGGGGATATACAAATGCCAGACGCTGTTTACGAGTATCTCCGCCCCGTACAGGTTGGATTCTTCCGACGGCGACGACATCTTGATGCCGATTCCTGCCGGCATACCTCGACTGTCGAGCAAACTGGTTACCAGTAATTGCGAATCTACTAACGTTGGTTCCCACAGTTCAGCAACTTTGTTCGGATATGGACGACTAATAGATTCGCCGTCGTTGGTAAACAAAATCGAGTCGCCGACCACGGACGAATAAGACAGACTGCTTAGCTCTACTTCAGAAACGGATAATGCCGATAACGTAGATTGCCCGACGAACGGGTTGTAATAGAAGCCAGCGGCGAATAAAACAGCACCGCAAACCAGTCCGAAGATCAGGGAGATAGCGTACTTCATTCTTCGTCTCCCAGTTGTCCTACGAGGGCGGTAACCAGCTCAAGGCGGCCAGCAATCTCGTATTCGGCATCAGCAGCCTCCGCATTAAAGTATTCGCTGACGCCGCCATTCAACGTTTCGAATTCACGAGTGCCAGCCATCAACAGGCCATTACGTACACCGTCTTCGGAAGGCGCAAGCTGCATTCGCAGGAACATAGAGCCTCGCGCAGGAAAATGCAGCATCCATTGTATAAATGCTCCAGAGCTTTCGCGTGAATTGCTTATCCTTGCAGCGATGCCGACGACAACGTCATCACTATTCCTGAGCTTGAAAATTTCGCTGGCCGCTCCGTCCAGGTCCTGGTCTTTTGGCCACCTGAGTCCCGCCGGAAATACGTTGGTCGTATCTTCAGAACGCTTCGCAGCGAAAATTCGATCCTGCGGCAGATTGATGTAAAAAGTTTCTGCGTTCCCGCCATTCGGCCGAACCGAAATTTGCGACGCTTCACGATGCAGGTCGACAATTTGAACGAAATAGACCAGCGAGGCAGCGCCCACGAGCCCGAGTATCAATCCAAGAACAAATGTTTTAATCAAGTGTGTGCCCTGCCTGTATGATCCGCCTCAACCCGTATTCACCTGACGAATCGGTCGAGAACCTGACGATAGTAGTGAAATCGACTGCATGACTCATCTGTGAGTCCGGGGAATTGTGACTCAGTGCACAATAAATTATTGTCAAACTGGTTGATTTCACGCTGGCGGATGAATCCGCGGCCAGCCACAGAGGCGCGATGAGCATAATTTGCCTGTGGTCCGGGCCCCGAAACGTATCTACGGCGCTAATGTACAGCTTTGCCGAGCGGCCCGACACCCGCGTCGTGGACGAGCCATTGTACGGTCATTACCTGCGCGTGAGCGGCGCGGACCATCCGGGTCGTGACGAGGTCATGCAGTCAATGAACACTGATGGTAACGACGTGATGCAGACATTAATTTACGGCGCGCGGCCGTCGTCAGAAGTACTGTTTATCAAGCACATGGCGCACCACCTGGTCGACCTCGACCTTTCGTTCCTGGGGGGCGCACAAAACGCGCTTCTGATTCGTGACCCGAAGGAGATGCTGCCCTCGCTCACTGTACAAATACCGCACGCAAGGCTCGCCGATACCGGTCTTGAAAGGCAGTGGAACCTTTACCAAAGCCTCGAGTCCCTTGGCCAACAGCCGGCCATTATCGACGCCAGGGAATTATTGCTGGACCCCGATGGTGTGATCGCAGCACTTTGCCGACATCTTGATATTGATTTCCATCCCGGCATGTTGAGCTGGTCGGCAGGACCGATCAAAGAGGACGGCGTCTGGGCCCCGCACTGGTATCACGCGGTGCACAAAAGCACCGGCTTCGCGAACTACGTAGCAAAACAGGATTTTCCGTCGGAATTGCTGCCGCTGCTGGAAGAATGCCATCCATATTATGAGAAGCTGCACGCACTTTCTATCAAAGCGCGCCCGCCTGAGGATTTCCCGTCATGAATGAACCGGACCCACGAAATACAGACATCCTGGTGTATGTAAACGGGGACATCGTCCCGAGGGACGAGGCTCGGGTATCGGTGTTTGACAGTGTCGTCCAGGGTGGAGACGCCGTATGGGAGGGTCTGAGGGTTTACAAGGGACGCATTGCCGCACTCGGCGATCATTTGCAGCGCCTGCAAAACTCGGCGAAGGCGCTCGCATTCGAAAACGTGCCATCGTCTGATGACATCAGACAAGCCATTTTCAGTACGCTTAAGGCGAATGGCATGACGGATGAGGCGCATATGCGACTGACGCTGACGCGCGGTGAGAAAATAACATCGGGTATGAACCCGCGATTCAATCAATCAGGATGCTCACTGATCGTGCTGGCCGAGTGGAAAGCACCGGTTTATTCGGATGTGGGCATCACGGTTATCACCTCATCCATTCGTCGCAACACTCCCCAGTGCCTGGATTCGAAAATTCACCACAATAATTTGCTGAATAATATCCTCGCGTCCATCGAGGCCAATGTTGCTCAAGTCGATGCTGCGATCATGCTCGATGTGAACGGTTTTGTTTCCGAAACCAACGATACGAATATCTTCCTGGTGCGTGGCGGCGATCTCCTGACCCCGTTTGCGGACAGTTGCCTGCCCGGGCTGACACGTCAAATGATCCTTGATATTGCCCGGCACGAAAGCATCCCGGCACAGGAGAAAAACCTGTCGCTGACCGAACTTTATACGGCCGACGAAGTATTCACGACCGGCACGATGGGTGAGCTGACACCCATATTAATGGCCGATGGCAGGACCATCGGACGCGGGCAGTGCGGCTCGATGACAAGACGATTGCAGGAACTTCATCGGCAGCATGCCTACGAATACGGGGAGAAACTTCCGCACTATGACGAAAAGTAGTGCCGCAGGTACTCGTCCAGACTTATATTGTCGGCCGCCTCGATTTCTGCCTGTCGCCCGATGGAGCTGGCCGCCTCATCGGCAAACAGCTTGAGGTGCTCGTCATCCGTTACGTCCAGTGACGCGAAGTAATTTTGGTTGTTTCTCGCCGCGTCCAGCGCATAGTGGAAAAATCCGCTGTTGGTGTCGTGAAGGTCCCGCAATATCCGGGCAGAGGGTGTCAGCTCCGAGTTGGCCACTATCGTAGCTTGCGCTGTGACCGCCTGCGCGAAGTCATCCCGATCGCTGCCGCGATCAATCAACTCGGCGACCTGACCCACTTTCTGCAAAATGTCACTGGCCCACTCCTTCAGAGCGACAGGTTTTCCCTGTCTCGACAGTTTCAGTTCGGGGTCGCGGCCGGACGTTGCCGTCGCGGAGTGATTGGCGGCGGTTTCCTGAATTTCCGACTGATCAAGCGGCGGGCTTTCCTGCAAAAGGCAATAGATCAAAAGTGCCTCGACGAAGCGCATCGTATTCTGGCTGATACCGACAGGGTCAAAAATATTAAGGTCGAGCGATCGTACTTCCACATATTCGATACCATCGCGGTGCAGTGCGGCCGTAGGGCGCTCTCCTGATCGGGCGACCCGCTTTGGTCGAATTGAACTGTAATATTCGTTTTCGATTTGCAGTTGATTAGCGCTGAGTTGGCGGTATTCATCACCAACTTTGACGCCGATTTTTTCAAACGCGGGTTCCGGCGTTGATATTGCGGCACTAAGATCGGCGATATACTCGTCAAGGTCATTGAGGGAAATATTGAGGCCTGCTTGCGTACTGTTGCTGTAACCAAGATCGCTCATGCGCAACGACGTGGCAAACGGCTGATAGAAAGTATTCTTGTCAAACGATGGCATTGATAAATCGGTGCCCATCGCGAATGACTTGCACAATGCAGGCGACGCACCGAACAGATAAAGAATTATCCAGGATATCCGACGGTAGTTTCTTAGCAGACCAAGATAGGCTTCTGATCGAAACGTTTTAGCATCGTCCGACCGTTGCTCGATGTGCTGGTAAATCGGCCAGAATGCTTCCGGTAATGAGTAGTTGAAATGAATGCCGGCGATGGTCTGCATTTTGCGACCGTAACGATAGCCGAGACCGTTGCGATAGATGGTCTTCATTCGCCCGACATTTGAGCTGCCATATTGCGCCAACGGGATGTCGCTATCGGTATTCATGACACAGGGCATGCTGGTCACCCAGAGCAACTCGTCATCCAGCTGCTGATACGTGAACTGATGTACATCAACAAGGAATTCCAGCGCTTCCCAGGTGTTCGAAAAAGTTGGTGTGACGAACTCGAGTAATGCTTCGGAAAAGTCGGTTGTAATATATCGATTGGTCAGTGCCGACCCCAATCCTGCCGGTTGCGGCCGGGTTGACAAAGAGCCGTCTTTCGCGATACGCAGTGACTCTTTTTCGATGCCCTTTAGTCCGCCCCACAAACAGTCATGCGACTCAGCTGCCGACAGCTTTTTTATCCGATCTGCAAAATTATTATTCAAGCGTCACGGTCTCCGGCGGAAAATCAGCGATCAGGTACAGACCGTCGACTATACAGACGGCCCGCAACACTGCCAACGGCGCTCAACGGCATGGTGTTGAAGCATCAAACGCGGGCTTGCTGCGCGCCACCGGTCACAAATGTTCTATTATTAGGGCAGGAAGTCTCATTCATATGCTGAACACGACAAGAAAACTGCTGGTCCCGATCTCGCTGATGGCGGCGCTGCTGATGAGTGATCCTGCCCATGCGCTTCGTTGCGGCAATAAACTGGTCAAACGCGGCATGCATGAAGCGGAGGTCCGGGCGCTATGCGGTGAACCGGTTTCGTCGCTGGCGCTTGGATTCGTTCTGCGTTATTACGATCCTCGTGACAATCGAAACAGCCTGTCTTATGTGCTACACCATGGATACGGTGCCCGGCATGAGATGTTAGTCACTGAGTATCTTTTTAATTTCGGACCGCACAAACTTATGCGTACAATTCGATTTGAAGGAGGCCGGGTGGTCTCCATCGAAACATCGGGGTACGGATATCGTCAGAAGAATTGATTGCGCGATTGCCAACTGACTCACACTCGCGCATAGCCGGGCGTACTATTATCGGCACCTCTTAAAGGTTGCCAACATTCAAGTACTGGAGAGTTTCCACAATGAGCGATCATAAATTGCGCCGACTTCGCGATCAGGTGAGTGGCCCCGCGACGCTAATCAGTCAAGGGTGCAAAATCACCGGCATTGTATCCGGTGATGGTGACTTCCAGATTAGCGGAGAAATAGATGGTGATTGTGATCTGAGCGGCACCGTTACGATTACCAAAGGCGGTTACTGGAAAGGATCCATTCGTGCCGGAACGGTTGTTGTCTCCGGCACCGTTGATGGTGATATCCAATCCACCGGTCGTGTCGAAATCAGTAATACTGCCAGAATCAGTGGCACCGTCACTGGCGAAGCGATTGCGGTCGCCGAAGGCGCTGTCATTGAGGGCGTAATGAAAACAACCGGTCGTACAGATCCGCACGCGTTCAAAGAAAAACGCCAGGATCAGAGCAGCCCGTAGTAATTCTATCCGCCGGAGTTATTTAGTCGGGATAGAGGGTGACGTCAATGCGGTTATTCTGTGCCGCCACAGCGTTCCATTCTTCAGCCATCGTGCCGCCTTCTGCGGTCGGGTAGCCAATCAACGGATCACTGTTGCCAAGTGATACGACGTCGAAACGGACCTGTCCTCCCGTCTGAATCAGCGAGTTATCGATGAAGTTCGCAAATGCGACCGATTGTTGCCGACCGTACTCCAGCGCCTCTTCTGCAGCCAGTCCCAGCAAATCGCACTGGCTAACAGCGACGCCTGCGTTTGCTAGCACATAGGATCCTGCACCCGAGTGAGTCACGCAAAA
>Ga0316192_10004292_pt1 | contig 10361 bp, 7 predicted proteins | sample MerIslwburrow_MG_FD_204931 | JGI IMG/M metagenome (GOLD analysis project Ga0316192, IMG submission 204931) | Coastal sediment microbial communities from Maine, United States - Merrow Island worm burrow | ecosystem: Environmental > Aquatic > Marine > Coastal > Sediment | place: USA: Maine...
TCATAAACGCACCGCTGAAAGCTCCGATGCAGCTTGAAATAAAGAGAGCCTGGATTTTAAACCAGTAAATGTTGATACCGGCATTCATGACCGAACGGTCATTGTCACTGATGCCCTTCAAAACAAGTCCGTAATCCGATCCCAGCATGCGTCGGAAGCCAAAAAGGGCTGCCGTCAAGGCGCCCATGATTAAGTAGAGCTCTATCCATTTCGAGGGCAGGGCGGCGATGCTGCTGAGCCCCTCGGTCCCGCCAAATATTTTGGTGGCCTCAACTATACGGACCAGCATCAGCGGAATGATGAGCGTGACCATGGAAAAATATATCCCGCGCAGCCTGAGTACCGGTAATAGAAACGCCGTGCATACCAGCCCACCCAACACACTGGCGAGTGGAATGGCAATCAAAGGATGCCAGCCCAGGTAATGATTCAAGGTCCCCGAGGCATAGGCCCCCATACCGAAAAACAGGGCCTGACCCAGGGATATCATTCCGGTTTGGGCCAGGATGTCCCAGCTGATGGCCAAAAGGGCAAAGACCGCTACCGACAGCAAAACTTTTTGCCAATAGGTACCCAGAAGGAGTGGCAGCACCAGGAATACGATCAGCGGAATTAATCGCGGGGCGGCCAGATAAAGCATCTCGCGCCAGGAACTGAGGGCAAAGATATCCACTGATCTGGCCTTAATTCCTCTATCTATCCTCTCTTTTCGTTTTTTCATTGGTCGTTAAATAGTTGCTTAGTTGAGTAGTTTAAATGGTGATCGAAGTTTAATCGAATTTATTTTTGCCTCACGCAACGCCGCAAAGAACGCTACGAAAAACAAAGGTCAAATCTGTCTCCTTGCGTCGTTGCGCCGTTGCGTGAGACATGACCTTTTTCCGCCTTCCGCATTCTCGCCGCGCCATAGTCCAGCCCTATCGGCCGACGGCGGGTCCGCATTCGCTAGATCCTTTCCTCAAGTTCCTTCTGTTTGCCGAATAATCCGGAAGGTTTTGCAACCAGAACAATCAAAATGGCAGCCAAGCTAACGATCATGGTCCAGTGTGAGCTGATATACGTGTCGGTAAAACGTTCGGCAAAACCAATGATAAAACTGGCGACGATTACGCCGCCGGTACTGCCCAGGCCGCCGATGATGCAAACCGCCAAGGCCTTGATTAATACCTCATATCCCTCGCCGGGCGCAATACTGCCCAGGGGAATGATGATGGTTGCGGCAATCGCAGCCAGACCGGCGCCGAAAGACACTGCCACGGTTGCGATGCGGTCCGAATCAATGCCGAGGCTGAGAGCTGTGCGCTCGTCCTGGGCAATGCCTCTGAATGCAAGCCCAAGCGATGAGTGGTGGGTGAACACCCAAAGCGCGATCACCAATACGACCCCGATAATGACAATCAGGATTCGCTGCATGTCGATATAGGTACCGGCAATTAAAAAGCTCCGATCGATGAAAACCGGCAGATTGTACTCAAACCCGACAAAACCAAGATATCTGAACAATTCCAGGATGGCCAGGCCGATACCGAATGTGGCGATGACCTCGGATAGGGCCTGACCGCGCACCCGCAAAAGGACAAACCGATACATCAGCGCCCCCAGCAGGGCCGTGAGCAGGATGGAGGTGACTGCGCTGACAAAATACGGAAGGCCCAGTAAATTCAAGAGCATCCAGCTTGCATAGGCGGAAAAAATATATAACGCCCCATAGGCAAAATTGGCTACACCGCTAATACCGAAGGTTAAATTAAAGCCGATGGCCATCAGCGCGAGGATGACACTGTTAACGATTGCATATACGACGGTTCCGAGAAACATTTTAAGATAGATCTCCAAAAATGATTGTGGGAGTGACTTACAGCCACGATATCAAAGGATACGGTTTTATCCTCAGTGCCGCAGCTGGAAGCAGCTCCCACGATGATCTAAACATCACGAAAACAGATTTTTACTTCAGCGACTTCAACCCGGGTGGCAGCTGGATTTTAGCCTCGGCAATCGATTCAGGAAAAACGATTTGGCGTTGGCCGTCTTCCGTCCACTGGAAAACCGTGCCGACCGCCGTCTCCTGGGGGTTGGAACCGAAAATCGCCTGATGACCCTCATCATACTTGACCCGGCCCATAACACCGGTTCGATCGGTTTTTTCCAACTCAGCGACGATGGCATCCGGATCCAGACTGCCGGCGCGCTCAATGGCCTCGGCCAGAATATAGACGGATTCGTATGCCGGCGCCGGACCATGGCCGGCCTGAAGGGCTTTGCCGTAGTTTTGTTTGTATTTATTGTAAAATTCCATCGATTTCGGTATTTTGGGAGAACCAATGGCGCTTCCCATTTCGAAAATGCTGTTCATTGCGCCACCGATCTTGCCGTCGAATGTCTTCCATGCGTCGGATCCCGCCAGGGGTGATATGAAACCGGCCATTAGAGCGGGTACTTTCATTGATTTCCACTGCTTGACAAGGATCCCGCTTTGGGGCATGTCAAATATCGGCATAATGACCTGGGCGCCCTTGGCCCGTGCTTTCATCAATGCTGAAGAAAAATCGGAGGTACCCGTGGGATAGGCCTCCTCGCCCAATACCTCCCAGCCGGCTTTATCAAAATACATTTTCTTGACGAACCCGGCGGTGGCCCTGGCCCAGGCAACGTCCTGGTGCATGACATATACTTTGTTGAATCCGAACTCCTTGTTGATGAGCGCCATGCTGCCAGCCAGGTATTTTACTAAATGGACGGCATTGAGGCAGGTTCTGAATATGTATTTATACTTTTCCGGGTCCTCTTTGATTTTCTTTTCGGAGCCGGGGCTCATGGCGATCGTCCCCAGCATCGGTACTTTATATTTGGCAATGATGTCCATGCCGGCAATCAAGGCTTCCGAACGAAACGGGCCGACAACGATGGCCGTAGGTTTTTGCTCCAGGATTATTTTTTCAAGGCCCAGCAATGCTTCGGGCACCGGAACGCCGGGAGCGGCATCGCGCAAATCGGTGGCCACCACCTTTAATTTCATTTGGGTGCCACCGACATTTACGCCCCCTTTGGCATTGATTTCGCTGGCAGCCATTTGGACCACTTTGTGGGCTTCTTTGCCTTCTAAAAATCCCAGTGAGGTCGGCACACCGATAACGATCGATTCAGCAGCATATGCTGCCGGTCCGGCAATTAACCATGCAAATGCAACGACGAATACAATGCTTAACAAAAAAGATCTCTGTTTCATGTTCTCCTCCTTTTGTGTGAGCTTTCCTCTAGTGTTCGGTAAAACCAATATATACGGAAATTATATGTAAGCTAAAAGGGAATAGCGGCTCACGAAAATGAACCACAGGCGGGAAATGACAGCGCCGGGAATGGCCTTTTGCATCGAAATCGAATAATTACACGCCCTAAATACTGTTGAGAACATTAAGCTGAATAATTAAATCTCTATAGCGGGGCCATTCTAAATAGCTATATGGTAGCTACATTAACCAATTCGGGAAGTCAAGGGATTTGTACCGCTTTTTTCATCCAGACTTGCTTTGAATCCGACAGCCCAAGAGGTGTTCTACCGATCAGAAAAATCTCATCTTCAGGCTGGTATTGGATAGTTCAATAGATCGACTCTCTCCCAGGGTTGCATCTTTGACTTATATCCGAAAGCAATTATGATATATTCTGGTTGAGGTGTACTTAATTGTTGCCCTCGATTGCCCTCGAGAGACTGAAAACCCAGGATTGATCTGATTTTTTGGGTCACAACAACTTAAAACAACAATGGACAATATGAGATCCGACACCGGCAAGAAAATGGCAATCATCACCAGCTATTTCAAGGATGAAACCTATGGGCTCCTGGGTCCGCAAATGGCAGCCACGATTATCCAGGACCATACGCCCTATGACTGTATCGTCATTGGCGTCACCCGGGAAGATGACACGGCCACGATCAAAAAGGTTCTGGCAGAGTATTTCGAGTCCCAACGTCCTGTCATCGGATTTTCAACCCTGAGTGGCCGTGAGGACCTTTTTGCTCTGGCCGCAGAACTGAGGTCTGAAGGGGCCGTCACCATACTCGCGGGCCCTCAAGCAGATGTTGACTTTATCGGGGAACAAGGCCGGCAGGATCATCCGTATCGGTTTCAAGGCCTCGCTGATAACTTCGACTTCAGCCTGCACGGGCCGGCCGAGCAGGCCATCCACCTTTTGAATCGGCTTGATATCCATGACCGCTCGCAAATTCCCGGCCTTTTGTATAAAGATCCGGATGGTAGAATCATTCAAAATCCCCCAAAAGAGTGGAACCCGGATTATCTCAGCAAGGTGCGATGGGATAATATGTACACATTGGGTGTGGAGGGCCTTACCCCTTTAGTTGTCGGCATGGGTCAAGTGCTTCAGCACATCGGCTGCCCCCATGCAGCCCGGACCGGAAAAAGGGTAATCGATTACCCTGCTTCCATCAATGGAAAGCAGGGGCGGCAAATCGAGCTGACCCTGAGCGGATGCAGCTTTTGCGATGTGGCCGTGGACAAGGGGTTTTGCGGAAGTCTGGGCATGGAAACGGTGCTCAGTCAGATACGCTGTCTGCCCCCGGCCCGGGATGGCAGAAAGATCCCCTTTGAACTCATCAATGAACATCCTCTCCCCAGCTTACCTGAATTGCTGCGGGAAGCTGCCGGGCGGGCCGATGGAATTTCTCAAATCAATCTCACCCTGCGGGCCGATTACTTAATCGCCGGGGTTAAACATTTAAGGGAAGCACTGGGTGTTGCAGACGAGATGGGAATTTATATCCTGTTGAGCTCGATCGGTTTCGAGTCCTTTGACGACATCATTTTGCGAAACCTCAATAAGGGAGTAACCGTCGAAAAAAACCTGCAGGCGATTCGTCTGCTGCGGCAGCTAAAAGAGGAATACCCTCATCAAATGGGATATTCAAGCAAAGAGGGCGCGATCCATGGATTCATATATCCCACGGCATGGGATACAAAAGAAATTACCGCAAGAATTCAACAAACGATTTACCTTTATGGTTTACCCAACGATATCCTGCCGCCTCACAGTACGCCGCTTATTATCCATCATGCATCGGGGCTGGGAGACTGGATACGTGAGATTGAACTGAGAGAGGGGCTCTGGTTTAAAAGATACGGTTCGATCATTGGCTGGTGGGAAGCGCCCAATAGACGCCAATGAAAAGAAAGGAATGATTCAATCGGTTTTACTGCCAACATTATGCAACGAGGAGCGTGATATATAGATCTGCCTGAACAGCGATGAATATAACCGATTCAGCAAATATTTTTTCTGATAAATATATTGACTTCCATCAAAATTTGACTGAATATAGGGCGCTGAACTTATCCTGAACCAAGCGATTTTTAATCAAAAGAATTCCTCGCAGCTCTGTTGCGGGGCGCTTCATTTCTAACAGGCTTTAAACCATTCGATAAATCCGTAGTTAAGGAAACAATTACATTTGACAACTTCGACTGCCTTCGATAAGGTAGCCGGCATTTTATTGAGGGCCCGGACAGTCCGTTTTTTTTAAACCCCACCTTAGGCGATTTTTTTAAATTCACGATGAGAAGAAAAATCTTAGTTATCGATGATAATACCACCCAATGTAAGATCATTAAGAAACTTTTTGAAGCTTATGGATATTCTGTCGTTGCTTTGGACAGTCCCGAAGAGGCGCTCTATTTATTGGAATGGAAGGATTTTGACGTCATCATAACCGATTTGCGCATGCCCTGGATGAATGGCGCCGAATTATGTCGACGGGCACGGCTCACTAGGCGCGAAACGCTTATTTATGCCTTATCAGGTTTTGTTCATGAATTTGACCGGGCCGAATTGCTTGAGGCTGGGTTTGACGGCATTTTCAGCAAACCGATTCGAGTTGATTTGCTAAGGGACGCCATCGAATATGATATGAAGAAAATCAGGCTGGTTGGTTAAACTACCGGTCTGCATGTATCTTTGAGTTTATCTACTCCAATCTCCCCCCCTTCCGCCAACATCAAAATCATGCGGTAACGAACCCGAATGTATGGGGTGATCAAGGGTCTTGAAAAGCCCCCGCCTTTCGGGTTAAGGATAACCAGTAATTCATCCCCATCTCTGTGAACATCCTCGCGGCATTATCCAGATTAATACGCGCTTGTCTCATTTTTCCGCAATGAGCCTGGATCATACCTAAATTGTAATAGCCAATCGATGACCATGGCGCTATTTTTCTATCCTCCAAAATTTTAATGCCCTCAAGAATCGTTTTCTGTGCGGTTTCGATTTTCGATTTATCATTATGGGCAATCGTAATTCCCAGATAAATCCGCGCTGTCCCTTCAATCCACTTTTCATTATGACTGTGGGATAACTCGAAAGCGCGGTTAAAAGACGCTTGAGACGCCTTAAATTTGCCGGACGCTGCTTGAACCATACCCAAAGCAAAATAATGAAATGACAGATAATAGGGTATTCCGGCATCTTTTTGAATTTTCATGCCTTTATTTATATATTTCAGGGCAGGTTCAATATCATTGATAAAAAAATGGCCCATGCCAAGGCCGGTCCATGCCAGGCCCAACCAAATCAAGGCCTCTCCCTCTTCGCAATATTTTATACATTCTTGAAAATGCTTTTGGACATTTTTGCCGTCTCCTCTGTGCATATACAAATAGCCATATAGAAATTCCGCTAACGCCAGGCCAGTCAAGCTGTCATTTTTTTTCCCGAATTCCAGCCCTTTTTCACATTGAAGCTCCCCTTTTTCAAAGTCTCCCAGCCACCCCAGACTATGGCCATAATAAAGGCTGAGAGCAGTGTACACATTATTTCCAAGGCCGAAAAAATCGTGGTATCTTTTTTGGCTTTCAATCAGCTTAATCGCCTTGAGCGCCAAAAGGGATGTTTTGCAGGGTTCTCCGGCGATGATATAAAATGCACACAATCTGCTGGCAACGGGTGCCATGATATCAATATCCTCAATTTTCGCAGCCTCCAGAAAGGATTTTTCCGAATATTTTATTCCCAATAAAGGATCCCCGCCTCTCACTGAGTGATAGCTTCCAATACTTCCGAGGAATAATGAAAGATTTTTTTTATCTCCAAGTTCTTCCGAAAGATTTTCACCCAATTTTAAAAAATGCAGGGAGTTATCCGGGTAACCTAAAAGCTGCATTGGAATGGCCATCAAATGCAAAATCTCAAGCTTTTTCTTTTTGGTTTCCGGATTGTCTTTCATTTGATCGAGTATATTGCAGGTCGTTTTATAGAATTGGAAAGCCTCCCAGTTGGAAAATTTTTTAGTTGCTTTTTCGCCGGATAACTTCAAATATTGATATGCCTTAACCAATTCACCGCTTTTTGAATAGTGGTAGGCAATTATCTCGACGAAGGCCTCCAATTTATCCGCAAAAAGCGTTTCCATCGCTATTGCTATTTTTCTATGCATCTCCTTTCGTTTTTTTTGAAGCAGACTGTTGTACGCCACCTCCTGGGTGAGGGCGTGTTTGAAGATGTATTCCAAATCCGGGAAAAGGGTTTTCTCGTATATGAGCTCAAGCCCTTGAAGATGATCCAGACGGGATTTAATTTCCGCGTGCATGCCGGTGATGGCCTGTAAAATGCGAAAAGTAAACTCTCGTCCGATAACCGATGCCACCTGCATGGTATATTTTAATTTGTCATCCAATCTATCCAACCGAGCGGCGATGATCCCCTGGATGGTATCCGGTAAGTGAATATCAGACGTCTTGGTCGTCAGCACAAATTGCCGGTCTTGGTTCCGAATAGAGCCGCTTTCAAGCAGACTATAGGTGAACTCTTCCATATAAAGCGGATTTCCGGAGGATCGATTGAGGATCAACTGTTTGAGTTCCGTGGTAACCTGCCCTTTTTCCAACAAGGCTGCGACCATCTGAGTGCTTGAGGCTGGGCGCAGTTGGGTCAGTCCGATCTTGGTGTAATACGATTTGCTGTTCCATGGATGGGTATATTCCGATCGATAGAGGATGACGAGCATTATGTGACTTTTGGCAATCGCTCCGATCAGATAGTCTAAAAACTCTTCCGAGGTTTTATCGATCCAGTGCACATCTTCGAAAACGAGTATCAACGGTTTATTTTGACTCTCGGTGATAAAAAGCTCACGCAGGCTTTCAAAGGTTTTTATTCTTTTTCGCCTGGGATCCAGCGCTAAATATGATTCGTCTGCCGTACTTTGAGTTAAAAGTTCTTGAATGGGCGCAATGCAACTCACCAGTTTCTCATCTAACGCATTTATCTTTTCATTAATTTTACGATTGATGATATCGTCTTTATCTTCATCCTTGATGTCAAAATAGGATCTTAGGATTTCCAGAATCGGCATATACAGGATGGTTTCGCCATAGCGCAGGCAGCGGCCTTCAAGACAGATGAATTCCGCTTTAGGCAGTTTATTGATTAACTCCAGAAGCAGCCTGGATTTTCCCACCCCGGCCTCGCCCGCAATTCCGACAACTTGTCCTGATCCGGTCCGCACCCTTTCAAAGGGATCCTCGAGGGCTGCCATGGAGTTCCTCCGACCGACAAATTTGGTCAGGCCCCTGGCCGCCAATGCTTTTAACCTGGATTTTTTTTCACCGACCCTGATCAATTCATACGCTTCCTGGGGCTTTTTTTTACCCTTGATTTCCATTTTGCCCAATGGCAAAAATTCAAAATAATCCTTGGCAATCAAATGCGTGTTTTTGGATACGAAAATACTGCCTGGCCGGGCTTCGCATTCCATCCTGGCCGCCAGGTTGGTGGTGTCGCCGACTGCGGTATAATCCATCCGCAGGTCATCTCCGATGGCGCCCACAACGACCGGTCCGGAATTGAGTCCAATCCGCATTTTGAATTCAATGTCGTATGCCTGTTTAAGTTTCCCGGCATAGTCGCCCAGCGCTTTTTGAATGGCCAGTGCGGCATAACAGGCCCGCTGGGCGTGATCTTCATGAGCGACCGGAGCACCAAAAATTGCCATGACACCATCACCGGTGAATTGGTTGATGGTCCCTTCATATCTGTGAATCTCATTCATCAGAATTTTGAAACAACCATCAATGATTTCGTGGACTTCTTCCGGGTCAAGCATTTCGGCGATAGCCGTATAGTTGGCGACGTCGGCAAACAAAACGGTTACCAGCTTGCGCTCACCTTCAATGGAACTGCGGGTGGTGAGAATTTTTTCAGCAAGGAACTTGGGTGTATAAGAAGAGGTTTCACGATTGTGAATAGCGGCGCCATTTTCAGAACGTCCTAAATCATAGCCACATTCATCACAAAATTTGCTGCTGACTCTGTTGGCAGTATGGCACTTTGGGCAGGCTAAATTAAATTCATGGCCACACTCGCTGCAAAATTTGGCCCCTTTGCGGTTCTCGAACCGGCACTGCGGGCATTTCATTTTATGGTCTCCATTTTTTACGCTGATACGGGTGGACGCCGGTGCGCCCATAGCAGGCCGGCAAAGGGGCCTTCCGGCAATTCACCTTTGTGCTTTATAAATAAGTGCTATGATAGATTCAAATGCGTTGTCCGCCAGGTCACGAATTTCGTCATCGGTGCGGTCTTGTATGGGATGCGGGATGTATACCGCCAATGGGTCGCAGCCCAGGGCTTTGGCCTGCGCCCGGGCGGCATCGGTGAACTCGTTGGAGGCGACAAAAACACCGGGGATGCCTCGGCTTTCCAGGTCCACTATGTCATGCACACTGCACGACGTGCACGAGCCTCAGTCAGCCAGAGCCTCAACTACCGCATGACAGTCGGTGCTGATTTCCTGTTTGAGCTCAATTGGAGCGATTCTCGCAAACGTTGGTTTCTGATATCGTTTTACAGCCAAGCCCTGTTGGTTGAGCTTCTCTGCAATGCGATCCAAAAAGACATCCCCGCGAGCTTTAGAGATATCCAACAGGGCAATTGTGCGATCTTTCAGTGATGACAAACGGGGTGCTCTAACGCGCGACGGCGGTGATTGTTCGGCGGTGGGATCGAGCAAAAAAGGCTTTTCTGTCATAGTGTGATCTCCTTGGTTACCGATTGGCTGCCGATCGGTCCGCTGGCCACCCAGCCACCGATGATAGCCGAAAACATGCCGGCCCTTCCCCCGGCGTGCACGATATGCAAGCCACCAGGTCTGAATTTGGTTAATTCAACCTCAGCAAAAGTTTCCGGCATGCCTTCTGCAATATCTTGAGCGCCCCGAATCAGTTCGCTACCGTGGGTTTTAAGAACCCCATCGATTTCGTGGCGCAACCTTTGTTTGGTCCAGCCGGCCTGCCGAAAAACACGTGCGTGCTCGGGTGAGACGACCAGCACCGCATCGGCCACCATGAAAA
>Ga0316192_10004298_pt1 | contig 10356 bp, 9 predicted proteins | sample MerIslwburrow_MG_FD_204931 | JGI IMG/M metagenome (GOLD analysis project Ga0316192, IMG submission 204931) | Coastal sediment microbial communities from Maine, United States - Merrow Island worm burrow | ecosystem: Environmental > Aquatic > Marine > Coastal > Sediment | place: USA: Maine...
ATGAACTTAAACTTAGAGGATGCAAGCCAAATTGCTATTGGCGCATTTGCTTTGGCAGTGCCCGTCTCATTTTCGGAAGAAGCATGGAAATTAGGCGAAACCCTTCCATTAATAAACCTACTTCTGGTTTTTGTATTGTCTGTTGTGATCTTAGGTTTTTTCGTATATGGAAGCGTATTCCAAGCAAACATCAAATCTTTATTTTTTAATACGGATTGATATCGCCTACTTGATAGCATCTTTAGTTATGTCGCTTGTTCTGATTGCAGTGAATAAATTTCCTTTGCTTGCTGAGCCAACTATTGCGCTGGGGCGTCAAATTGTAACATCAATGCCACCGTCTATGGGCGCTATCATTGCGGATGGCTTCGATTAAGAATAATGGGCTAACCAGTTAATTAACGCGGGCAACCAAGAGCTACAGCGAAAAGGCGTCTGGTTTATTTTTCTCATGAACAATGCGTTAAGAGGAAAAAGTTTATTTTCAGTCTTCGTGGGTTATGTGCCGGTTTCTGACCTTTATCGTGATTTGACTGAGTGTCGGTTCAGGGTCGGTAGCTGCCGCTGATCAGTAAAATCTGAGCGTCTGTTTTCTCTAAAACTGGGAAAAAATTTTTCAGGAAATCGCGTATGCAACTTCCCTAAAAGGCACCCCCCATGTTGCCAGAGGAAAAAAGGGGGGTGGGGGGTCAGGTTTCGGCATTGAGTTCCTCTTGATACGCCCACAACAATACCGATTTCATAGCTCTAAAGCACAATTTAACGGGGGGTCTGAAGGGCTAACTCTCTGACGCAATAGGCGAAGCAAGGGTAAAGTTTAAATACTTCAGACCCCCCGCTACCGCAAGCAAAGATTTGTTGCACTTGAATTTCAAAGCCTTCTCTCTGGTGGGGATTAGGGTGAATCCTAATCTGCCGGTGTTCGGTTAATCTCTACCCCTGTTTCCATTGGGCGTGCCTAGAGGGAAGCTTGGAGTTTAATGTCTATATAAAGGGAAAATTAAGGCTAAGAATCGATTACAAAGGCATTGAAAATTCAGTTCAACTGTAACCCCCGCGTAACCCCAGAATTACATCGAGTAAGTTGTTCGGCGCTAAGTCATTGAAAAAATGGTGGCTACGCCCTGATTTGAACAGGGGACCCCATCATTATGAGTGATGTGCTCTAACCAACTGAGCTACGTAGCCATTGTTTATTAGCGGACCGGTTGCCCGGCCGTGAAGAGCGCGCGATTTTCGCTTGAACGCCGTGCGCTGTCAAGCCGATGCAGCCCATCGCCGCAGGGTTGGTTGCAAATAAGAGCCACTAGACGTTGAAGCGAAAATGTACCACGTCGGCCTCATGCATTACGTATTCTTTGCCTTCGAGGCGCCATTTGCCGGCGTCCTTAGCGCCCTGCTCACCGTTTCCAGCAATAAAATCGTCGAATCCGACTACCTCTGCACGAATGAAACCCTTTTCGAAATCGGTATGGATCTTGCCGGCAGCGCGCGGTGCAGTATCACCCACACGGATGGTCCAGGCGCGGACTTCCTGTGGCCCCGCGGTGAAAAAAGTTTGCAGGTTCAACAGCTTGTAACCGGCGTGGATAACCCGATCGAGACCCGGTTCTTCGAGCCCCATTTCCTGCAAAAACTCGGCTGCTTCCGCCGCGTCCAGTTCAGCGATATCGGCTTCGATCGCAGCGCAAACCGCCACAACCTCGGCACCCTCTTGCGCGGTATGCTCTGTCACCGCATCCAGGTGAGGATTATTTTCGAAACCGTCTTCCGCTACGTTGGCGATATAGAGCACCGGTTTTGCAGTGATCAAATGCAGTTCATTCATCCAGCCGCGCTGATGGTCCTGCAGTTCGAAGCTGCGTGCGCTGTTGCCGCCTTCGACATGCGCCTGCACCGTCACCATGAACTCGTATTTGGCCTTGGCTTCTTTTTCGTTCGACTTGGCCAGTTTCGCGGCGCGCTCAGTCTGGCGGGCAATAGACTCCATGTCGGCCAGCAATAATTCCGTGTTGATCGTTTCGATATCGTTTAACGGATCGATGGTATTACTGACATGCATAATGTCTTCGTCTTCGAAGCAACGCACCACCTGTGCGATCGCATCGGTTTCGCGAATATGGCCTAGAAACTGGTTACCCAGACCTTCGCCTTTGGAAGCCCCCGCGACCAGCCCGGCGATATCGACGAACTCCATCGTCGTCGGGATGATCTTTTTCGGTTGTACGATAGCGGCGAGTTGCTGCAACCGCGGGTCAGGAACTTCTACCACGCCGACATTAGGGTCGATGGTGCAAAACGGATAGTTTTCCGCGGCGATTCCCGCTTTGGTTAACGAATTGAATAGTGTCGATTTACCCACATTGGGCAAGCCGACGATGCCACATTTAAATCCCATACTGGTGTCTCATTCTTCAGGTATGCAGGGCCTGCATCGCCTTGTCGATACGTCCTTCAATGACTAGCGGCATGACCGCGAGCGTATCGCGATTGGCCGCTTCGATTGCATTCAGATCCGCTACCGATGGTTTGTGCAGCACATAGTTGATCACCTGGCTGGCATCACCTGGATGACCAATGCCAACGCGCACGCGAAAAAAATCACGGCTACCGAGATGATTGACTATGTCACGCAAGCCGTTATGACCCCCATGACCACCGGCCTGCTTGATACGATTGGTACCCGGTGGCAAATCAAGTTCATCGTGGAACACCAGAATCTGCTCGGGTTTAATCTTGTAATAACGCGCCAGCGCAGCCACTGCCTGGCCACTGCGGTTCATGAAAGTCAGCGGTTTGAGCAGGTAGATATCTTTACCTTCCGCCTTGAATTTACACTCCTCGGCGTTATAACGCTTTTCGAAACGAAAACTCAGTGAGCGATCCGCGGCGATCAGATCGATCAACCAGAAGCCGGCATTATGGCGCGTTTCAACGTAATCGGCCCCGGGATTCCCGAGGCCGACGATCAAACGGATATCTGCTGTAAGCGCAGCCATGCGGGTCCGGTTTACTCTTCGTCGCTAGCTTCGCCTTCAGACTCTGCACCGCCTTCAGCCGCTTCGCCTGCTTCGGCTTCAGGTGCTTCAGGTGCTTCGTCTTCGATCACTTCTTCGGCACGTGTCTTGACTACTGACAGCACGCCCAGATCATGGTCGTCATGCTCGGTTTCTTCGATATTCAGCATAGCCGTGATCTCGACGCCCGCAGGCATCTTGATATCCGACAGGTGCAGTGATTCACCGAGATGAATATTTTCAGCATCGATCTCGAGGTATTCAGGCAGATCTTTCGGCAGGGCGATGATTTCGATTTCCGTCACCACTTGAGTCAACATGCCACCATCCATCTTCACGCCAACACATTCTTCCGCGTTGAGGACATGAATCGGAACCACGATCTTGATCGGCGTGTTCTTGTCGATACGAAAAAAATCGGCATGCAAAACCTTGTTCTTGTAAGGATGCCGTTGCAGATCACGCAGGATCACTTCCTCGGTTTTATCGCCGACCTGCAGCTCGACAACCTGGGTATAAATCGTTTCGTGATCGAGTTCGTGCATGAACTTGTTATGCGCGATACTGATTTGCTCGGGGTCACTATCCCCCCCGTATACGATTGCTGGTATCAGACCCTGATGTCTCAGGCGGCGGCTCGCACCTTTCCCCGAGTCAGAGCGTGGTTCCGCAATCAGATGAATTGTGTCTGACATTGCTATACTCCAAAAATAAAAAACCGTCTCTCGACGGAGGCCTGCCTTGCGACCAGGCAGGGTTTCAAAAGCCGCTTACACGGCTATCGTCAGTCCATATACAACGAACTGACCGATTCTTCAGCATGGATGCGGCGGATCGTTTCCGCCAGCAATCCTGCCACCGATACCAGGCGGATCCGGCTACATGCCGCTGCTTCTTGCGAGAGCGGTATGGTATCGGTCACCACCAGTTCATCCATGGCCGAGTTTTCCAGGTTCTCTATCGCCTTACCCGACAGTACCGGGTGCGTGCAATAGGCAAATACTCCTTTCGCTCCTTCGTCCTTCAATGCCGCCGCCGCCTGGCATAAGGTACCAGCGGTATCAACCATGTCATCAACGATGATGCAGGTCTTGCCCTTCACCTCACCGATGATGTTCATAACCTTGGCCATGTTCGGCTGCGGGCGACGTTTGTCGATGATTGCGAGATCGGCTTCATCGAGCTGTTTCGCAATTGCACGGGCGCGCACCACGCCACCTACGTCAGGCGAAACCACGATCATATCCGGATACTTCTGTTTCCAGATATCGCCCATCAGGATCGGCGATGCGTAAACGTTATCCACCGGGCATTCGAAAAAGCCCTGGATCTGATCGGCGTGCAAATCGACCGTCAATACCCGGTCCACGCCAACACAGGTAATCATGTTCGCGACCACTTTGGCCGTGATCGGTACCCGCTGCGAGCGCACCCGTCGATCCTGGCGAGCATAGCCGTAATATGGGATTACCGCTGTGACCCGGTCCGAAGATGCCCGCTTGATCGCGTCTATCATCACCATCAACTCCATCAGGTTGTCGTTGGTGGGGGCACAGGTCGGCTGGATAATAAAAACATCCTTGCCACGAACATTTTCACCGATCTCAACCGAAATCTCGCCATCGCTGAACACATCCACCGCCGCGATTCCCATCGGAATATCGAGGTGTCGGGCGATTGTTCGTGCTAATTCGGGATTAGCGTTCCCGGTGAAGACCATTAAGTCGTTCGTGGCTACACTGCCAACCATCGGGTTCTCTCGCTTTGCAAAAAATCTGTCGACTACAGACCGGACTGTGCGCTCTGCACTATCTCGGCCTGCGTTGGCGAATATTGGCTGGGCCGGCTGGATTCGAACCAACGAATGCCAGGATCAAAACCTGGTGCCTTACCACTTGGCGACGGCCCAATAATTCTCTTCAATCCAGCAATCCTAATTGCTGGTGTACCGGGTTATAATTCATAGCCCTGGTAATGTAAGCTTCCCACTGCCGCGGAACCTGCGATTTTACAACTTCTGCCTGTTCAAGGCTATCGATCGCCGCAAACACGCAAGCGCCGGTTCCCGACATCCTTGCTGTTGCATACTGGCTCAACCAGTCGATCGCTGCACCTACCTGAGGGTACAGGTTTCGTACCACTGGCTCGCATACATTCCTACCCGAGCCGCGCAGAAAGGCGCGTATTGTGAGGGGATCGCAGTTGCGTGTCAATTCTTGCGCAGCAAATATTTGCGCCGTGGAAACTGCGACTTTCGGGTCGATTACGAGGTAAATCGGCTGCTCCAATTCAATCGCCTGCAATACCTCACCGATTCCGCTAGCCCAGGCAGCCCGCCCGCGCACGAAAACCGGCACATCCGCACCCAGTTCGAGACCGATCCCGGCCAGCTGATCCAGTGATAAATCCAGCTCCCAGAGCCGGTTCAAGGCCAGTAAACAAGCAGCCGCGTCCGAACTACCGCCGCCCAGGCCACCACCGACCGGTATACGCTTGTCGATACCGATACTAACCCCTTTATCTACTTGAAACCTTGATTGCAACAGGGTGGCCGTTGTAACCAGGATATCGTCCTCGGCGTCGACCGGAGAATTACCCGGCAGTCGCTCAATACTACCCTCGTCATTGGCATTAAATTCGATATGATCGGCAAGATCGATAAATTGAAACACGGTTTCCAGCAAATGGTAGCCGTCATCGCGACGCCCTGTTATATGTAACATGAGATTGAGCTTGGCGGGTGCGCTCAGTATCAGTGATTCGGCCATGCTAGTTAAACGAAGGAAAGAGATCGGACGGGCTGGCCTCTATTGTGGACTGCTGCCAGCGCTCGATAATAAGCTTGAGCGTTACCTTGTCGCTTACCAACTTGACTCTACGCGGCAACTGCAGATCGTCCTCTCGGGCGAAGTAGTCGAGGTAATCGATGGCCCACTGATCCTGGCCGATGGATCGCGCGCGACCTGCCGAGTCCAGGCGATGAGAGTAAGCGCTATCCGGTCGCGGCAATCCACGAATCCAGTACTCGAGGCCACTGATCGGCAGCGACCAGCCAATCATTTCCTCGAGCAATGCTTCCGCGCTATTGTTTTCAAAAACCCGGCCGTCTGGCAGGCGCAGCCGGTATGTTCCGCCCGCAGCGGATTCGATACGGAAGACTCCCTGTCCGAAAGGCGCCTCCAGCAGGATCGTTGAATTTTGCGCCTGCCGCTGCCAGCGAATGCCTATGTTATAAGCCGCCCCTTCTAGTTTGATCGCAGCCCGGGCATGGACATCCCAGGTGTCAAGATTGAGCAGCGCCTGTTGCCGGGCCGCCCAGAGTTCCTGCGCCCGTTGCTCATCCTCTAAACGGCCTGACTGGCTACAACCAGCAATGGCCACCGCGATGCAGGCAAGGAAGAGGAGTCGCAACAAGCCGTGAACGGGGATCAGGGATTAAAACGTTGCAATACGCTCTGCAACGCCGGGGCATCCGGAGATTTTTTGAGTGCCTTTTGCCAGATGCTGCGCGCCTCGTCCTGGTTACCACTTACCCAGAGAACCTCACCCAGATGAGAGGCAATCTCCGCATCATCAAAGCGTGACAGCGCAGTGCGTAATAGCGCGATTGCCTTGTCATAGTCGCCCATGCGGTAATGTATCCAGCCCCAGCTATCAATGATTGCCGCATCATCGGGATTAATTTCGATCGCGCGTTTGATATAAGCGTAAGCCTCTTCATAACGATCGGTCTGATCGGCCAGGGTAAATCCTAGCGCGTTAAGTGCATGCGCGTTGTTCGGCTCGGTTTTAAGAATGAACTTGATGTCCGCCTCGAGCATGTCGATGCGTCCAAGCCTTTCCGCCACCAGGGCCCGCGAATAGAGTAAATCACTGTTCCCAGGCACGATTTCGAGCGCGGTATTGAAAACCACCATTGCCTCCTCGTAGCGACGGGCGGCGCGCAACAACTCCCCCTTGGCAATATAAATTCGCACCAGCGACCCGTCTGACTGACTACCCTTGAGAATCGCGTCCAGGTGTTCGACGGCTTCATCGGTACGCCCTGACAGGCCAAGCATATCGGCTATACGCAGCTGGGCATCGAACTTGTAATCGCCAACGTGTACCTTTCCATACCAGTCGATCGCCATGTCATACTGTTTTCTGTTTTCAAAAATACGGCCGAGATAATACTGCGCCTCACCCTCGCGTTGCTTCAGCTCGACCAGCATCATCATGTACTTCTCGGCATCATCCAGGCGCTGAGATTCTAGCGACAACAGGCCAAGCGTATAAAGTAGTTCGGCATCATCCGGAGAGGCCATGTGCAGCTTTTCGAATTGGACCCGCGCCTTTTCGTATTCCTTGATATCGACCAGCAGGCGCGCATAAGTCAGTCGTAACGCCTGATCATCGGGATTATTTTCAACCGCCTTGTTGAGACTGACAACAGCTTCGTCAGATCGACCCAGACCGAGTAATAACTTGGCGCGAGTGGCATGCACCCCTTCGATCTCGGCAAGTTCCAGGGAGCGGTCAAGATACTCAATTGCCGCTTCCGCGCGACCGTTTTGCGCCGACAGCATTCCGTGCAGATACTGGGCATAAGCCCTATCGGGATTTTTCTGTGCAATGAGCAGGGACACGGCAAGCACGGTATTAGCATTCTTTTCACGTGCCAGTATTCCCAGCAGAGGCGGGAACAATTGCGCATCCTCGAGATCACTGGTCTGGATCAGATCATCGACGTAAGTGAAAGCTTCCTGGATCTTGTCCTGGCGGATATATATCGCGGCGATAACCTGGCGCGCCTCGACCCGGCTTGGATCGAGCTCTATCCAGCGTTGCGCCGCGACAATAGCAGCCTCAAGGTTTTGCCCGTACACCGCGACTCGGACTGCTCGTTCAGCTATTTCCGGGTTATCCTGAGTTAAGGCAACATCGAGGTAATGTTTAACCGCAACTTCCGTATTGCCCTGATTTAAAGCAATCTCGGCCACCATCAGGTTGTAGCTGGCATCTGCAACCGCGTCCTGTTGCGAAACCAGAGGGTTTACCTGCACCCGCTGTTGTTCGAGCAACGCCGGGGCTTGCGACGAGGCCTGCGGCAGACCGGCACAGCCTGTCACTATAAGCGTCGCCGTAATTAAGACCGGGCGTAATATAAGGTTAATCGGATCCAATATGGTCTCCTTAAATAAGGCATAAACTCGAGTGTAGCATCTCATAATAGGATTGTATTTATCACGATTTGTTCCATGGATGTTGTATTTGGCAGGCTTATGCCCGAAAATCTCCTGTTGGCACCAAACCTTCCGTTAACATGGCCTTACTGTCCCTTGGCATCAATCATTTAACCGCTCCGGTCGATATTCGCGAAAAAGTCGCTTTTGCACCAGAGCAAATGAGCCGTGCCCTGGAGGAATTACTGGGCATTCCGGCGATTAATGAATCGGTCATCGTATCGACCTGCAATCGCACCGAAATTTACTGCGACGCGTCATCCGATTGCAGAGAAGTTATTACTCACTGGTTGACTTCCCATCACGGCATTGATGATGATGGTCTTTCACCCTATATCTACCAGCACAGCGAACAGGAAGTCGCGCGCCACCTGTTTCGTGTTGCCTCAGGGCTTGACTCGATGGTGCTCGGCGAACCTCAAATACTCGGGCAGTTGAAGGATTCTTACGACCAGGCGCGCGGAGACAATGCCGTTCACTCGATTCTGGATCGCCTGTTTCAGCACTCATTCAGTGTTGCCAAGCGAGTCCGCACCGACACGGAGATCGGCTCCAACCCGATCTCGGTTGCGTTTGCCGCGGTGAGTCTGTCAAAGCAGATCTTTGGTAACCTCAACGAATTGCACGCGCTGCTGATCGGCGCGGGGGAGACCATTGAGCTGGTCTCCAGGCACTTGAAGAGCCAGCAAATCGGTTCGATTACGATCGCCAATCGCAGTGTCGAGCGAGCCAGGCTTCTGGCCGACCAGATAGGTGCCGAAGCGGTGCAGATCAATGCGGTGCCGGAGCAGCTGGTGCGCGCCGATATCGTCATTTCCTCGACCGCGAGTCAACTGCCTATCCTTGGCAAGGGTGCCACCGAGTCAGCGTTAAAACAGCGCAAGCACCGGCCTATATTCATGGTCGATCTTGCCGTTCCACGCGATATCGAACCCGAAGTGGGTGGATTGCAGGATATATACCTCTATACCGTCGATGATTTAAAATCCGTGGTCGATGAAAATCTGCGCGGCCGCGAAGTAGCCGCCGAAGCGGCGCAGGAAATCATCAATCTTGAAGTCACGATGTTCGATCAGTGGTTAAAAACCCACCAGTCCGCCGATCATATTCGGCAACTGCGTGATGGCGCCGAATTGATAAAACAACAGGCCATCGAAAAGGCCCTGGCGCAGCTGAAGCAGAATGTCGATGCCGAGCAGGCACTGCAACGACTCGCCAATGAAATAACTAATAAACTGCTGCACAAGCCGACTATTGAAATGCGCAAGGCGCTGCAAAATGAAGATGACGAGCGTATCCAGCTGCTCAAATCGCTGATCACCCCTGACCCCCACTAATCCTATGAAAGAATCACTGCTAAACAAGCTGGAAGCACTTTGCGCCAGACACGAGGAAATCGCCGGATTACTGTCTGACATCGAAGTCATCAACGATCAGGACCGGTTTCGCAACCTGTCGATGGAATATGCGCAACTGGAAGATGTGGTGAAAAATTTCAATGCCTTTCAGCAGGCGCAAAATGCACTGGCGTCGGCGCGAGAAATGCTGGGCGAGGATGATGCCGAGATGCGCGAGCTCGCCGAAGAGGAGATCACCGACAACGAAAGCAAAATCGAACTACTCGAAATCGAATTGCAGAAATTATTATTGCCCAGGGACCCCAACGACAATGCCAATGTTTTCCTAGAAATTCGCGCCGGCACCGGCGGCGATGAAGCCGCGATATTTGCCGGCGACCTGTTTCGCATGTACAGCCGTTTCGCCGAGGCCAAAAAATGGCAACTCGAAGTGTTGAATAGCAGTGAGGGCGAGCACGGCGGTTACAAGGAAATCATAGCCCGAATTGCTGGTCATGGCGCTTATTCGCAGTTGAAATTCGAATCGGGTGCGCACCGCGTGCAACGCGTGCCGGAGACCGAGTCACAGGGTCGAGTACACACCTCGGCCGCCACCGTAGCGATTATTCCGGAAAGTGAAGAAGTGCAGATGATCGAGATTAATGCAGCCGATTTACGCGTCGATACCTTCCGCGCTTCAGGGGCCGGAGGCCAGCATGTCAATAAAACTGATTCGGCGATCCGGCTAACGCATCTTCCTACCGGTACCGTGGTCGA
>Ga0316192_10004299_pt1 | contig 10355 bp, 4 predicted proteins | sample MerIslwburrow_MG_FD_204931 | JGI IMG/M metagenome (GOLD analysis project Ga0316192, IMG submission 204931) | Coastal sediment microbial communities from Maine, United States - Merrow Island worm burrow | ecosystem: Environmental > Aquatic > Marine > Coastal > Sediment | place: USA: Maine...
TCAGATGAATTTGAACTGGGTGATGAAGAAACATTTGAAACTATTGCGGAAGATGAATTTGGACTAACCGATGAAGAAACATTTGAATCAATTGCGGAAGATGAATTTGGATTGGCCAATGAAGAAGAGTTTGAACCAGTTGGCGAAGACGAGTTTGTTACTAATATTGAAGACGATACTGAATTTGTCACCGAGAATGACAATGAAAATATTATCGACGAAGTATCTAGCGAAGAAGAAAATGATTATGGCGAAGATATTCCCATTTTGCAGGATACTATCGAATTAGATGCCCCTCTCATTACAGGTGAGCTGAAAAACGAAAGCGCGGAGATTGGAAAAATACGCAACATTGTTAGCAGCTTGCACGGGACCATTGAAGAACTCAAGCAATTTTCCGACGAACACGAGTTGGATGCCGATGCAGGTGAATATCTAACGACAAAATTGGAAGAAATTGAGATTTCCAATGCACGTCTGAATCTGTGTACTGAGACCCTGGAAAGAGACAATGCTCGCCTTTTGGAATTGGTTAACCAAAAGGAAGAAGAGCCACAGGAAGCTGAAAATATTGATAGCGAAAAGAGCTCCGTAGAGGTTATACCAGAAAAAGACAGGAAAGAAAAAATCGAGTTATTAGAGGTGGAGCTTTCTTCTTTAGAGAAACGCCTCGATGATAAAACAAATCGTTTGGATGACCTCCAATCCCAGGATTCTGAGGTTTCACACACAGAAGGTGACGATAGCACACAAATATTTGATCAACTCATGCGCGAAATCGACAATTTAACCGAATTGTTAACTGTAAAAAGTGAAGAATTATCTAAACTACGTGTACACGCGATTGATATTGAAGAAGAATTAGAGCAGCATAAGGAAACGGGAACTTAAGCTTCTATATTATATAGCTTTGTAGATGTCTGCTGCCCATTCAACTGCCTCTAAATACGCATCCCTTAGCACCGAAACCTTGCCATATTTCTCAGGAATGAAATCCCAATTACCAGATTCATAATTAATTACACAATCTAATACAGATCCCACGGCACCTTTATGATTTAACAGTGCGTCGATAACTTCATCTGAAAAAGGCATTTTATCGGTTAGGACCTCTAAGGGTTGATCTAATAATGCATCAATAGTGGAAAACAATCCAACCATAAAATAGACATTAGAATCTACGCTTTGGCTAGTCTGTTTAGCCAACAATTCACACATTTTGGCTCTTACCATAGCGGTCCTAAAAAGCTCAGATGGTTTGTCTTTTATTCCACTAAACGTTATCAAACTAACCCAATTTCTCAGATTATTAAGCCCTAATATAGAAATTGCCTGTTTTAATGACTCAACCTTTTTGCTCGTTTTAAATGCTGCCGAATTTATAATGCGCAATAATTTATAAGATAGCGACACATCCTGACTTAGTATTTCTTCCAATTCAGAAAATGAGATTTCGGGATCATATACTCTGGACAATATTCGCAATATAGCTAGCTTACTACTGGGCACCTTAGCACCCTTAACGATTTGTGGTTTGCTAAAATAATAACCTTGGAAATACCTGAAACCTAATTTTTGACACAACTCAAATTCGTGCTTTGATTCAACTTTTTCGGCAAGCAATTCAACATCAAAGGATTTTAGATAAGCAACTTCTTTAACGAGCTGCTGCTCTTCAAGAGCAAGTAAATCAATTTTGATTATGCTTGCCAACTCCACAAGAGGCCGCCATTTCTCATCAAACACAAAATCATCAAGAGCAATGGTATAACCCTGTTCTGCCAAATTCCTGGTAGCCGCAATAACCCCATCGTCAATTACCACATCTTCCAATATTTCCAGAACGATATTTTCTTTGGGCAAGGAAGCTGTTTCTCCACCGACTAACAAACCCTTGGGTATATTAATAAAGGCCTTTTTGTCGCCCACCAGTGTATCAAAACCAATATTAACAAAGGCATTAATAATAACTGTTGATGTAGCAACTTCTCCGTTGTCAATTATTGCTTGATTATTATGGCTATCCCGATACAGCAATTCATAGGCTACCACATCCAATTGACTATCGTAGATAGGTTGGCGAGCAACTAAGATTTCTTCGGAAGACTCAGAAGTAAGTACTTGACTCATATAAAAGCTACCCAGTGATCGAATCCAAATACCCTAAAGTAAGGTTTTAAATTCAAAATTTCCTGAAAAATCATATAACTAGTGACTACAGATGAAATCTTACTCCGAATTAAGCGGACTTATCGAGTCTAAACGACACTGCTTACCTACCAATAACTCACACTTGCGTAAATATTATCGACCAATCAAAACAGGAGCTTAACTCTATATGAGATAATACTAGTCCATTAATCAACAATGTGTTTGTGACAGGCGCTGCAATCTAAGGCTGTAGTCTCTCGTGCGCACGGCACACGCTACATTCTCTCGCTCCCTCGCGGGAGCATCAGTAGTGTCTGGTTAAAATGTGTGAGTAAGCTTGTAAAAGCTTGTACGGGTTGAATGTCAAAGTTGAAACACAGTGTGTAGACTCAATATTTGGAATCATTTAATTGTAACTGAAATCAGAATACGGAGTTTTTTTGTAGGGTGGATAAGCGCAGCGCATCCACCAAAATAGGCGGGAATGGTGGATGCACTACGCTTATCCACCCTACCGCTTGATGATACATTCACTGTTTTGAATTTTAACCGGACACTACTGTCGCAGGAGCATGGGAACGAGGTGCTACCTGCGCACGGCGAAGGCAAAATTTTATGGTGCGCTTATTTAAGCGCCAAGCGTGCGTTGTGAAACATTTTCATCCAGGGTGAATAATCCGGCCAGTCTTTTGGATGCCAAGAAAGTTGTACTGTTTTATAGACGCGTTCTGGATGCGGCATCATAATAGTGAAACGCCCATCGTCATTAGTCAAGCCGGTAATCCCCAATGGTGAACCGTTAGGATTAGCCGGATAGTTTTCTGTTACTTGTATAGTGTTATCGACATACTGTAACGCTATAAGTTTATCATTTTGCGCTTTATCAATATCACTAAATTCTGCCCGCCCTTCTCCATGGGCAACGGCTATGGGCATATGAGAACCTGCCATATCGGTAAAAAACAAAGAAGGTGATTGCTGTACTTGCACTAAGGACAAGCGTGCCTCAAACTGTTCTGATGCATTGTTAACAAAATGTGGCCACGATTCGGCGCCCGGTATGATGGAACGTAGATTTGACATCATTTGGCATCCGTTACAAACGCCTAGCGCAAAACTATCTGCACGATTGAAATAGGCTTCGAACTCATCTCTTAAACCAGTATTAAAAAGTATGGCCTTAGCCCAGCCCTCACCAGCACCCAATACGTCACCGTAAGAAAAACCGCCACAGGCCACCATACCTTGCATGTCTTTTAAACTTATGTGACCGGCCAATAGGTCGTTCATATGAACATCAATAGCGGAAAAACCTGCTTCGTTAAAGGCTGCCGCCATTTCAACCTGACCGTTAACACCCTGCTCACGCAAGATTGCTATTTTGGGTTTTACACCTTTGTTAATATTGAAGGATGTTTGTTCCTGGTGCAAATCAAAGCTTAGACTGGCACTCAAACCTTTATCGTTTTTATCCAAAATACCATCATATGCCTGTTGTGCACACTGAGGATTATCTCGTAGAGATTGCATACTATAACTGGTTCGAGACCAAATACGCTGCAGGTCAATTCGTGCCGAATTGAATAATAATCCATCAGTTGATTTTATGTAAACCGTATCGTCCGTTGTCAGGGTTCCAAGTACATGTGCATATTGTGCCAACTTATGTTTTTCCAAACATTGCATGACGTCGTTTTTATACTGACCTTGCACCTGAATAACCGCACCTAACTCTTCGCTGAATAGCGCAGCAATTGCGTCCTTTCCCAAGGCACTGATATCAACATCCAAACCACAATGCGCGGCAAACGCCATTTCACACAAAGTGACAAACAGACCACCGTCGGAACGGTCATGGTAAGCAAGAATGTGACCTTGTTTATTCAGAAATTGTATGGCATTAAAAAACGCCTTTAATAATTGTGGTTCATCGACATCTGGTGTTTGACCACCCAGTTGCGAATAGACTTGCGCTAGTGACGATCCTCCCAACCGATTTTTACCACACCCCAAATCAATGAGCAGCAACAAACTGTCATCCTCTTCGGTATGCAGCTGTGGCGTCAGAGTCGACCTGACATCAGCAACTGGCGCAAAGGCAGATATAATAAGAGACAAGGGTGCAGTAACAGATTTTTCTTCACCATGCGACTGCCATACCGTCTTCATGGACATGGAATCTTTACCCACCGGTATAGTAATACCCAAGGCAGGACACAATTCCAAGCCTATTGCCTTGACGGCTTCATACAGATTGCAATCTTCACCTGGATGACCAGCGGGTGCCATCCAGTTGGCCGATAGTTTAATATCGTTTATTTTACTGATTTGAGCCGCGGCTATATTTGTTAAAGCCTCACCCACCGCCAGACGCGCCGAAGCCGCTGCATTAATAAGTGCTACAGGTGTACGCTCACCAATGGCCATAGCTTCACCCGTATAGTTGTGGTAACCGGTACACGTGACTCCCAAATCGGCAACAGGTACCTGCCAGGGACCCACCATTTGATCACGAGCAACCAAGCCTGTAACTGAGCGATCTCCAATAGTGATTAAAAATGACTTGTCGGCCACGGTCGGCAGACTCAAAACTCGATTCACGGCATCGTTTAAGTCCAAGTCGGTGGTTTGGATATTCTGGCTGTCAATTTCGACTCGATGCGCCTTACGGTGCATCTTAGGTGCTTTACCAAATAACACCTCGGTGGGAATATCAATGGGATCGTTTTCAAACAAGCTGTCGTGTAAATGTATCTGTTGCTTTTCCGTGGCTTCCCCAACAATGGCGTATAAACAACGTTCTCGTTGGCAAATCTGTTCAAATTCATCGATACGATCTTCACTCACTGCCATTACATAACGTTCCTGCGCTTCATTACACCATATTTCCATTGGTGTCATTCCCTTGTCCAGGTTGGGTATGGCTCGTAAATTCAGGCGCGCACCTCTATGACTGTCGTGAACCAATTCAGGAAAGGCATTGGATAATCCACCGGCACCTACGTCGTGAATAGAAATAATGGGATTATGTATTCCTCTTTGCCAACATTGGTCAATGACCTCCTGAGCACGACGTTGCATTTCCGGATTGCCTCTTTGAACTGAGGCAAAATCGAGATCTTCATGGCTTGATCCCGTTGCCATACTAGAAGCCGCACCGCCCCCCAATCCAATTAACATAGCGGGTCCGCCAATAACCACTAATTTGGCCCCAGCCGGAATCTTACCTTTCTCCACTTGTGCAGATTCAATATTACCCATGCCGCCAGCAAGCATAATAGGCTTATGGTAACCGCGCACTTGTTTTTGTCCGCCTAACTCCACGCTTTGCTCGAAGCTGCGAAAATAACCGCAAATGTTGGGTCGACCAAATTCATTGTTAAAGGCCGCGGCACCTATAGGCCCAGAGAGCATGATTTCCAAAGCAGACTGAATACGCTCCGGCTTTCCGTAGTCCTTTTCCCAGGGCTGTGCCGCATCGGGTATGCGTAAATTGGATACAGAGAAACCACATAAACCCGCCTTTGGTTTAGAACCTCGACCCGTCGCACCCTCATCACGGATCTCACCTCCCGATCCAGTAGCGGCACCTGGAAATGGCGATATGGCAGTGGGATGATTGTGAGTTTCAACCTTCATTAGAATGTCTATATCAGAAGGGTGAAATCCATATTGTCTTTGTTCCGAATCAGTAAAAAACCATTGCCCTGAAAAACCACGAATAACGGCTGAGTTATCGCTATAGGCCGACAAAACACCTTGAGGGTTTTGCCTATAAGTGTTGCGTATCATGTCGAACAAACTTTGTTCCTGGACTTCACCGTTCAGTTCCCAATCGGCATTAAATATTTTGTGGCGACAATGTTCAGAATTAGCCTGAGCAAACATCATCAGTTCAACGTCGGTGGGATTTCTCTGTAGTGTTTGAAAACTGGTGACTAGGTAGTCGATTTCATCATCGGACAAGGCTAAACCCAGACTCACATTGGCTTGCACTAAAGCGGCTCTACCATTCTTTATAAGGTCAATAACAGAGTAGCTGGCTGTTTCGTGAGGTTCAAATAAAATATTCATGTCTGCTTCCTGATAACAAACATGTTGGATCATACGATCATGAATCAATGGCTCAATGGCAGATAGCGCTTGTTGTGACAGTTCATCACCTTCTGAATGAGTAAATGAAAAAACAATTCCACGCTCTATTCGTTTAACGGCTTGTAAGCCACATTGATTGGCAATATCGGTCGCTTTACTCGACCAGGGTGACGTGGTACCGGGCCTTGGAATGACATAACAACATTGGGCTGCGACAGTTTCTTCTGTATGCAAAGAGCCGTACGTCAGAATTTTCTCCAACACGCCATGTTGATGCGCAGATAACGGTGCTTGTACATTAACAAGATGGACGTAACGCGTAGAAATTCCACCCATTTGTGGACTAATCTGTTGTATATCAGATAATAATTTTTTTTGACGAAACTCGGACAGGGCCATACCGCCCATTAAATGTAAAATTGCTTTATTCATTTTAAATTTGTTATTGGCAGTACCTACTTGTCGACATTTAAGCGGCAAACAGATTGGCGTTTAGGAAGGGGATATTTTACTGTATCTTCTCAAAGCTTGCATTAAATTAAAGCGAATTTAATACAAAGCTAGGTTTATTAGAATCAGGTTAGATTTAACCTAGATTATGCTTAAATCTTAAACTGGTTTACCAATACTTTAAGCTGACCAGCCAATTCGTTGAGTTCGTTACTGGCAGATGCCGTTTGTTGTGCACCAGCAGCGGTTAGATCTGTCACTTCACTGATTTCCACCACGTTTCGATTAACTTCCTCAGCGACGTGGCTTTGCTCCTGTGCAGCACTGGCAATCTGCTCATTGCGTTCATTAATGGTTTCGACGGCCGAATTTATCTCTTCCAAGGACGTACCGGCTTTTGCAGCCTGTTCGACAGTGGTATTAGCCTTGTCACGACTGACATCCATGACCTTAACCGCGTCTTTTGCGCCCGACTGCAGCCTTTCGATCATTTCCTGTATTTCAGCGGTAGACTGTTGCGTCCTGGAGGCCAAGGTCCTGACTTCGTCGGCAACAACCGCAAAACCGCGTCCCTGTTCACCTGCCCTAGCCGCTTCGATGGCCGCATTAAGGGCCAACAGGTTGGTTTGTTCGGCAATACCACGTATAACGTCTAACACACTTCCAATTTGCTCGCTGTCTTTAGCCAAATCGTCAATGACATTGGCCGCCTTATCCACTTCACCGGCCAAGTTGTCAATGGAGTCAATAGTCTCACCCACCACCTGACGTCCCGTATTGGCGGCATTATCGGCAAGCTTTGCGGCTTCAGCAGCGGAATGTGCATTCTTTGCCACTTCGCCTCCTGTTGCCGACATCTCGTTTACGGCTGTTGCCACCTGGTCTGTCTGTTTGGATTGGCGATCCACACCCGACTGGGTCTCTTCGGTAACAATGGTTAGGCGTTTCGACGCTTGCGCCAAATGGTCGGTAATATCAGTGAGCTTTAAAACCATTTCATGCATTTTAGCGGCAAACAGATTAAAACCACGGGCCAGTTGACTGATTTCATCCGTGCCTTGTTCTTGTAAGCGCTGGGTGAGATCACCCTCTCCCTGCGCGATATCCGACATAGCCTTAACCGCCAGATCAAGAGGTCTTACAATCATGCGGGTTATCAACAGTGCAACGGCAGTACCAATAGTCAGTCCCACCACCAGCAATACCAGAACAAAGGTGGACGTACCTTGGGTGTGGGTGACCAGTTGCTTATTGGTGGTATTAATATTGTCTGTTAGAAAGCCTTCTAATTTACTTACATGTGTACTAATTTCACTTAATATGGGTGCGATATTGTTGCGAATGGTATAGGCGTCCATTCTCCACTTATCACTGCCTTGTACTTTTATGGTTTCCTCAACGGATGCCATATATTTTTGGGCCACATCGACATACTGTTGCATGGCATCTTCTTGATCCAGATTGAAGTCATCCTTGTGTTTGAGCACACGTTGGGTAGTGGTCTCGATATTTTCCATATATAGACGCATTTGGCCTAGATTAACCTCATTACGATTAACCAGATAAGACCGAATAACACTCATTAAATTGACATAGGTGTAGCGTAAGTCGCCTATTGCGATTAATAACTCACGGCGTGCTGCGGACACGTCTTCTTCGGTTTCCGATTGAATCATACCCGATAAAAACTGCAGGATTTGTTGTGCTAAGGGATTGGTTTTTCTCATTGCTATTGCCAGAGCAGGCATATTCTTTGGTACGTCCGTAGCCAGACCTAATAATTCTGTCTGATAATCCTGGTAACGCTTAATGCCTGCCATTATTTCATTTAAATGTGCCGTGGCTGGTTCATTTTCTTGCACATATGACATAGCGTTTATCTTTGCCAAAACGGCTTCCAAGGCTGTCAAAGCGTCAAAATATTCCTGCTTATAAGCGGCTTCTTTGGTCAACAGGTAAAAACCCAATTGACTGTTTGAGCGTTCCAGATAATATTCGAGTTCGCCCGTAGCCAGGACAGCAGGCTGAATATCCTGGGTAAGCAAAAAGACGTTTTTTTCCGTAAGCTTTTGATTTATCAACACACTGACAGAAATGCCAGTCAAAATGAAAAGCAAAACGCCAAATCCTGCCAATATGCGGTGTTTTATGGATAATCGTAAAAGGATATTCATTGGTCCCTCGAGTGCAACTTAAACATATCAATATCAAAATTTATGCTATTGTTTTTTATATCATTTTGCATTTTTTCAGACAATATTTGGAAATCTTAGACTCTAATGTTCGTACACAATATGTGCCAGCACTTCCCAGCTAAACTATCGGCAGATATGAAAAAACCTTAAAGCTTGTTGAGTAATTCGCATATTAAAACCCTATCCGCCCACTTGGGGCAATAGGAAAATTCTGATATGCGCTTACGGATATGTATGATTTGGCGGAAACCGTCATACGAAGGGACAAATAATGATAATTTTCAGCGGCTTATGTCGGCCATAAACTCAACAAGACTAGAAGGCATTAACTCAGTTCAACCCCCAAGCGTCGTGCCACCTCTTCATAGGCCTCAACCACACCTCCAAGTCCCTGTCGAAAACGATCTTTGTCCAATTTTTTTCGTGTTTCCATATCCCATAATCGACAACCATCAGGGGTAAATTCATCGCCCAAGGTGATCTGGCCATGATAATCACCAAATTCCAGCTTATAATCAACCAGTAAAAGTCCTGCTTCTTGGAATAGCGAGCGTAAAATAGTGTTTACTTGAAAGGTCAGCGCCTGCATACCCTTGACTTGCTCATCCGTCGCCCAACCAAATGAGCGTATGTGGTATTCATTAATCATGGGATCATGTAATTCATCATTCTTCAGAAAAAATTCAAAAGTTGGCGGATCGAGGTCAATTCCCTCTTCGATACCCAGTCTCTTACATATACTACCAGCAGCAACATTGCGTACGACGCATTCTATGGGAAACATAGAAAGCCTTTTTACCAGGGACTCTTCCGCAGATAACAAACTGTCAAAATGCGTGGCAATGCCGGCATTTTCCAATTTTTCCATGATAAAGGCGTTAAATCGATTGTTGACCTCACCTTTACGCTGTAACTGAGCGACCTTTCCACCGTCAAAGGCGCTGGTGTCGTTGCGAAAAAACAGTATGAGTTTATCTGGATCATCTGTCTCATAGACCGATTTCGCCTTTCCGGAATAAAGTTCCTGTTTTCTATTGGTCATATTTAGTCACTCTTGTTTATCTCTATTATTCATTTTCTGGCGGAGTTTCAAAATGTGCTTTAATCTGAGCCAGTAGGTGTTTATCCAAATCAGAGCCTAAGGGATCACCGGTTCGATCAAGCACCTTGATGCGAGTTTTTTCTTGAGGTCCATCCGCTTTAATGGCTTCAGACACCTTAATTTTATAGTATTCTCTATCGGGAGATTTCTCCAGCTCCAACTCGTCTGGCGTAGAAATATCACCCTCATCAAAATCTAATCTTAAAATCTGTTTGTATACCGTATAATACTGCGTTAATCGGTTTTTATCTTCGATTGTAAAGCCTAAACTTACCAACGCTTGTGCAAGACGGTTCCACACAACATCGAATTTTCCCGCCACTAACAATGACACTTCAAAATTGGTGTCAGTCTTCACCTCG
>Ga0316192_10004301_pt1 | contig 10351 bp, 12 predicted proteins | sample MerIslwburrow_MG_FD_204931 | JGI IMG/M metagenome (GOLD analysis project Ga0316192, IMG submission 204931) | Coastal sediment microbial communities from Maine, United States - Merrow Island worm burrow | ecosystem: Environmental > Aquatic > Marine > Coastal > Sediment | place: USA: Maine...
CTTTTGTTTTTGACGATTTTATATATACGAAATCAATGATTTATATTGTTATATACGCCCTTATATGGGACTTGGTCAGGTGGGGAATTAAAAGAGGATTTGAGTCAGCGAAACACAAAGTGATATCAGCCGATGGGTTTGACCTTAGATACATTGCACTTTCATGCTATTTTGATGGTCTACTTACCAATGAACGTTGGCTAGAGGAGTGTAGGGAATCTACTTTACTATCCTACGCGTGAGCCAATTGACTCGATTGATTCGATGCTGCCTCTTGAGGAAGAAGCCTCCAGTTAGGACTATCCCGCGTTTCATGTTACCCTCTATTTCATAAAGAGACTGAAAGCTTCTTCGAGAACATTCTTTGAATAAGCCCCTCCTGTTTTCCTATCATTTAACAGTACCACTTTCTTGAAACTCTGAAGCGCTTGCGACAGAGCAGCGCACAACCAAGCAAGCTCATTTGCGGCACTGATCATTCGTTCATGAATTCCACGATTTATTACAAAGAGGAAAAGGCATGAATAAATTATTAATGGGCGTCATTGGGACTTCAAAAAAGATGGATGAAAGGCGTCTGCCCATCCACCCTGCAAATTACGGTGACGGTTTACTAAATACACTTAACTCCCACTCTTAGCTAAGGCTTGAATCGTTTCACGGTCAGACTGGGGATAAAGGTGTAATGTTTATGGTTACCGGTTAGCAATGTCTGGCCGTAATCCACCGCAGTCGCCGCTATCAGCGCATCGGCCATCAACAGGCCATGACTCAATCGCCACTCCTCCATCAGTACCAGCGCACGCTGGCTGATTGATTCACTCACAGGGAACACCGAGAAGCCCCGTTGATCGATAAACCGATGCAGTGCCGACTGTTCCGCTTTATCTCTCAGGCCCTGCACAAGCTCCATCTGGGTGATGATCGAAATGACCGGGCGTTCAACTTCAAGTATGACTTTACGGGCTTTTTCGTTGCCTCGCATGTGCCAGATGATGATATCGGTATCAATGAGCACTAAAAGTTTCTACCCTGACGCATGGCACGAACCTCGGCTTCAACATCCATTTCACTACGGTCAGTCCACAAACCGAACAACGCATCATCCTCAGCAGTCGCCTTAGGCTCCAGCGCGCTAAGAACTGCCACAGGCTTGCCGCGCATGCTGATTTCAACCGAATGCCCTCGCGAAGCACGATCCAGATATTCACTCAGATGTTGGCGCAACTCTTTGGCATTGATGTTCATATCCACTCCTAAGTTTAACTCTTAAGTTGAACTTTAGACACCTGCCGATCATTAATCAAGCACTGGGTCCTCTTCTCTACCCCCTAACGGTCATCTCTATGTGGTTATAAAACAAGTCTTGAGCAATCCGAGTCGGCAACAGGAACTCCCTTGCCTCAAGTCTACTTCCTGAGCAAGAAGTCCCGAATCATTCCGAAATAACCTGACCCCAGTTAGGACTATTCCACGTTTTATGTTACCCTCTATTTCATAAAGAGACTGAAAGCTTTTTCGAGAACATTCTTTGAACAAGCCCTCCTGTTTTCCATCATTTAACAGTACCACTTTCTTGAAACTCTGAAGCGCTTGCAACAGAGCAGAACACAACCAAGCAAGCTCATTTGCGGCACTGATCATTCGTTCATGAAATTCCACGCATCTAATAAAGAGGAAACACATGAACACATTATCACTGGGTGTTATTGGCACTTCAAAAAAGACGGATGAGCGACGTCTACCCATCCATCCTGAGCACCTCTCTCGAATTCCTGAACAGTTACGTAACCAATTGATATTTGAAGAGAACTACGGCGCACCGTTTGGTATTTCAGATACTGAAATTGCAGCACAGAGTGGTGGCATCGCCTCACGTCATGAACTACTGGCTGACGTCGGTTCAGTAATCATTGCCAAGCCGGTACTGGCCGATTTGGAAGAGCTTAAGGAAGGAGGAACCCTTTGGGGCTATGTCCATTGTGTTCAGCAACGCGACATCACTCAGGCAGCCCTTGATCGTAAACAGACGCTCATTGCCTTTGAAGATATGTTTGTCTGGGCTCCTAACGGCAATATGGGGCGCCACACATTTTATAAAAACAATGAAATGGCTGGCTACTGTGCTGTTATCCATGCCCTACAACTTAAAGGCATTGATGGTCACTACGGCAACCAGCGAAAAGTGATTATCTTCAGCTTTGGTGCGGTCAGCCGTGGTGCTATTTATGCGCTCAAGGCTCATGGCTTCAGAGATATCACCATCTGTACGCAGCGCCCCGATCACGAGGTACGTGAAGAGGTGCTTGATTGCGAATACGTTAAGGTTCGGAAAGGGCATGAGGGTGAGCCACGCATGGTCGTGGTCGAACACGATGGAACTGTGCAGCCACTAACCGAGCTAATCAACGAAGCCGATATCATCGTCAACGGAACCTTTCAGGAGACAGAAAACCCGACCGACTTTGTCATTGAATCGGAAAGTTCATTTCTTAAACCCAACAGCCTTATTATTGATGTCAGTTGCGATGAAGGCATGGGATTCTTTTTTGCCAAGCCCACCACCTTCAAAGAACCGATGTTTAAATATAACACCATCGATTACTACGCCGTAGATCATACACCTAGCTACCTCTGGGAAAGTGCAACACGCTCCATCTCTGCCGCACTCATTGTCTATCTCTCAAATGTACTGGCGGGACGTGATGCCTGGCAGGAAAATGCAACCATTCGCAAAGCGATCAATATTGAGCATGGCGTGATTCTGAATCCTCTGATTCTCTCGTTTCAGAATCGTGATCCGAACTATCCCCATACTCATTTCAACCCGGTTGAAGAGACGCTGTCTGACAAGGTAGCGGCTTAAGGGCCTCTCTTTTGGAGCACTAAACTCAAAGCACTGACCCTTGAACTTACAGCTTAAAACACCCAAATACCGAGTGTAGAAGGCCAGATCCCTTTTAGGTTAGAATAGCTCCTCAGCAATGGAATCGACAAAGGGAAGTCCCTTAACGGTCAAGTGAAGATGCTCGCCTTCCCAAATCAACTTCTGTTGAGCTAACCAGGGTTTGAGTTCACTGCCAAAGCGGGTTTGAATGTCAGCGCCGAAACGTTCGGTGAACCATGCGTTACTAATGCCATCCGTACGGCGCAATCCCTGCCATAGCGATTCGGCTTCGGCAGTCTCTTTTGGCAACTTCTCATCACTGTTGATCGCCCTTCCACCCTTTAGGGCGGACTCAATGTATTTCTCAGGATTTCTGATATTGCTGTAGCGAGTAACACCACCATTTTCCAAATCAAACTTTCCGGATGCTCCGGCACCAATGCCGATGTAATCACGGTAGAGCCAGTAGCCATCATTGTGACGGCACTTGAAGCTAGGCCTAGAGAAGTTGGAGACTTCGTAAGCCTTGTACCCTGCTTCGGCCAAGCGCTCGCGAGTTTGGTAAAGGAACTCAAGCGCCAACTCATCGTCAGGTAATTTGTCCGCCACCTTATCAATTTCGACCGCCAGCTTGGTGTGCGGTTCCACGGTAAGCTGATAGCAGGAGAGATGTTCCGGCTTAAGTTCGATTACCCTGTTCAGCGATTTCATCCACTTTTCAATCGACTGATCAGGCAGGCCGTAGATCAGATCTAGATTGATATTTTCAAACCCTGCCGCCCTTCCGGCCTTTAGGGCGGTAACGGCCTGTTCCCCACTATGAATACGCTCCAGCCATTTCAGTTCGACATCATCCAGACTCTGCACACCGATAGAGAGGCGATTGACCCCTGCCTGCTTAAATCCTGCAAAACGGGATTGATCAACGGTGCCGGGATTGGCCTCCAGCGAGATCTCGATGCCATCGCTGAAGTTGAACAGCCCTTTCGCCTCATCGATGACGCCCTTAATGAGCCCTTCCGGTGCAAGGGAGGGTGTGCCGCCACCGAAAAAGATGGATTGCAATTCACGCCCGGTAAATTGCGGCTGTTTCGACCAGTGCAAGAGTTCGGCCAGGAGAGCCTGTTGGTAGCCATCCCAGTCGATCTCACCGCGCACATGCGAATTGAAATCACAGTAGTGGCACTTGTGCACGCAGTAGGGAATATGCACATAAAGCATCAAGGGGTTATTCAAAGCCATAACAATCCATTCATTCCCTACTGTCGAGCAGGATGGCTTCAATCAAGGCGGAAGGAGCGTAGTTTGGCAGCGCCAAATAAGCGACGCGCAACGCAGAGTGAAACCATCCTGATCACAGCAGGGCGATTTCGTAGTGTTCGGGGGATAGGTTTGAGTCACTCTTAAAACTGATCTCCTTCCCCAGAAACTGCTCCAGTGCCTGCACATCTTCACCCTCTTCACCCAACATCAAATCAATAAGGCTCGGGTGTGCAATCACCATCAGTTTTTCACAGGGGTAGGCGCGCGCTTCAGCCACAATCTCACGGAAAATCTGATAACAGATGGTGATGAGGCTCTTCACGTGTCCAGTGGCATGACAGCGATCACAGTTCTCCTGCAACACACGACCGAGTGAGTCGCGGGTACGTTTTCGTGTCATCTCGACAAGGCCAAGCGACGAGAAGTGAGCGATGTTGGTTTTTGATTTATCACGCTTAAGCGTCTCCTCCAGCACCTCCATCAGCTTCACCTTGTTCTCTTCCTCCACCATATCGATAAAATCAACGACAATGATACCACCGAGGTTCCGCAGTCTGAGCTGATGCACAATTTCGCGCACGGCTTCGAGGTTAGTCTTAAATCCTGTCTCCTCCATGTTTCTGGAGGCAACGAACGAGCCGGAGTTCACATCGATAGCTACCAACGCTTCGGTCTGATCAATGACAATATGGCCACCGGATCGGAGTGGAATTTTGCGCTCAAGCGCTCGATTGATCTCCTCTTCAACACCGTAAACATCAAAAATAGGACGTTCTCCCGGATAGTAGAAGAGGCGTTTAGCCACCTCGGGCATAAAATTCTTAGCGAAGCGTTTCATGCTCTGATAAGCCTCTTTCGAATCAACATGGATCTTTGTGACTTCATCATCGACATAATCACGCATAACCCGAAGATAGAGATTAAGATCGGTATAGATCATGGAACCGGGAGCAGCATGCTTGCTTCGCTTCTCCACATCACTCCAGAGCTTGACCAGAAAATCGAGATCCTTTTTCAACTCCTCTTTACTATGACCCTCGGCTACGGTACGAATGATCAGGCCGCCACCTTCAGGCTTAATCTCATTACCGATTTTGACAAGACGTTCGCGCTCCTCTGTCTCTTCAAGCCTACGGGCGATACCAACATGATCAACGGTTGGCAGATAAACAAGATAGCGACCAGCCAGGCTGAGCAGACTGGTAATCCTCGGACCTTTTGAAGCGATAGGATCTTTTGAGACCTGAACCAGAATCTCCTGACCCTCTTTCAGAAGAGTAGAGATTGAAGGAATAATCCGGCGCTGTGTCTCCTCTTCGACATGAGCTTCTGTATTGTCTTCCGGTGCGTTCTCCACCTCTTGGGCAGCCGCCATCTCGGAGTCCCGCGACTCCGGTGCAGCAATATCCCCGGCATAGAGGAAACCGGCCTTTTCCATGCCGATATCGACAAAGGCCGCCTGAATACCGGGCAACACACGTTGAACTTTTCCCTTATAGACATTCCCCTTCAGGCCACGCTCATTCTCACGTTCGATATAGAGCTCTTCTGCCAAACCATCCTCAACACGGGTAATGCGCGTCTCAAAGGGGGCAACGTTTACCAGCAGTTCAGCGCTCATTCGATCTCCTCTAACTTCAACAGAAGCTGCTTTGTCAGCTCAACAGGCAGGCCAATCACATTATCCATCGGCCCATCGATAGCCATGACAAAACCGGACGCTCCAGCCTGGACAGCATAGGCTCCCGCCTTATCCAGCACCTCATTATGCTTCAGATAGATATCAATTTCATCTTCGGAGATATCACGGAAGCGGACAGAGGTGGCCATCGATCCATCGCGCATGGTTTTGCCAAGCCGAACACACACAGCTGTGAATACCTGATGGGTACGTCCGGAGAGGCGTTGAATCATCTCTTTTGCTGCACTCATATCTGTAGGCTGACCGAGTGCCTCACCATCGAGCGCCACCAATGTATCGGCGGCAATAACAGGTCGATCATCAACCGGACATGCCTCGGCCTTCAAACGGCAGAGCCGCGAAACCATCGCGTGCACCTCTTCACCCGGCAGCGGTGACTCATCGACATGACTCGGCATCACCTCCACAGCGAAGCCTGCCGCCTGCATTAATTGCAGCCGACGAGGTGATTTTGAAGCAAGCACAATTGAATGAGCGATATCCATGCCGCGATGTTAGTTGGAATCCCTGAAAATCACAGGCTTTTTGACTGCTTCAAACAAAGGCATAATGCGCCCTGTTTAAATAACTGACCATGGAGCAAGCAATGTCCGGAACTTTATCTACAGATGAACTGGCTGGCGGGGGCAACGTTACCCCATTGCAACTTAAGACCCTGTTGGACAAGAATTCTGATCTCTTCGTGCTAGATGTCCGCGAGCCCAGTGAGCTTGCTATATGTCGCTTAGAGAAGAGTCTCGATATTCCACTGGGAATTCTGCCGCTACGCTTCGAGGAAGTGCCAAAAGACCGACCTGTGATTGTCCTATGCAAAATGGGCGGGCGCTCCGCACAGGCTATGCAGTTCCTGCAAAGCAAGGGCTATAGAAATATCATTAATCTGGCTGGTGGTATTATTCGCTGGATTGATGAAGTTGATTCGTCATTGAAAAAGTATTGAGAGGGAGACCGAGCTGATGAGTTTTAAAAATGCTGAAATCAAGAAGAAAGCCAACGTCTATGACGGAGGCAAGGTCACCAGTCGCTCCATCATTACCGCCGAAGGTGAGAAGACTCTCGGCATCATGATGCCTGGCACCTACCACTTCAACACCAATGCCGCAGAGATCATGGAGCTGCTGGGTGGCGCCTGCCGCATGCGCCTGACCGGTGAATCACACTGGAAAGATTATGCCGAAGGCGAATCCTTCAACGTTCCTGCTAACAGCTCATTCGATATCGAAGTGACGGAGCTACTCGATTACATCTGTCATTTCGAGTGAGTTAGCCATTTCAACCGACAGCTTGCCGTTTGAATGGCTGGGGCGTCAGCCCTATGAGTCTATATGGGAGTTGCTTCAACATCGAGCGACGGCCGTTGCTGCATCAGAAGAGCTAGAGATCATCTGGTCATGTGAGCATGAGCCTGTCTATACCACTGGCCGACGTGCCGTCGACAATCGTGAGCAACCGATACTCCCAGCCCCGCTCGTCCATACTGATCGCGGTGGCGAAACCACCTTTCACGGCACAGGTCAGATTATGCTCTACCCGATCATTCATCTGAGAGAGCGCCATATCACACCCAAACAGTATGTATCCCTGCTCGAGCAATCAGCCATCAATCTACTGGCGGAGACGGGGGTTAAAGCAGAGCGCCGGTGCGGTCTGCCGGGGGTCTGGACAAATGAGGGAAAGATTGTCGCCATTGGTCTTCGCATACAGAATGGTGTTGCCTATCACGGTATGGCACTCAATGTTGATGTGGCATCCGAGTGGTTTTCGGTAATCAATCCATGCGGCACTGGCAAAAAGAGTGTTAGCTTGTCCGATTACATAGAGAAACCTGAGAAACTTGAGATAATCGCGACACGATGGAGCAACCATCTCAATCTTCTTTTGGGCCGGAATTGATTGAACTTTTCCGGTCAGTCGTTAAGGTTCGCGGCTTCTTTGAAAATAGGGTATACTCATTGGTAGATATTCATGCTCTGGAGGCATGCGATGGCACTGACTAAAAAACAACTGGAAGATTTCCAGAAACAGCTGACCGGCTGGCGAAATGAACTTGAAGAGGGTCAATCTGTAACCATGCAATCTATGCATGAACAGGATCAGAATGCATTCCCTGACCCGACTGATCAAGCCAGTATGGAAACAGATCGCAACTTTGATCTTCGTATCAAGGATCGTGAGCGCAAGCTGATCCGTAAGATTGATCAGGCTGTTATACGTATCAAGGAAGGCGAATTCGGTCTGTGCGAAGCATGCGGCGGCGACATTAGTGTAAAACGCCTTCAAGCGCGCCCCGTAACCACCCTCTGCATCGACTGCAAAACCGAGCAGGAGCAGGAAGAGCGCACCCGTAGCGACTGAGTCGTTCACTCTAAAGTTCGCTCCACACTTCAGAAGGCAGCCTGTGAAAACAGTGCTGCCTTCACTTTTTTCTAATAAGTAGCTACGCTCTCAGCTGATTACATCATCCATCTCAGGAGGGCGAGTGCTACAACCGATTGCTGAATTTATTGAGCGTCATCAGAACTGGTTTGGATACCCGCTGATTATCACCATGTCATTCTTGGCACTCTCTCTAGCCATTATTCAGCCCGGTTTTATTGAGCAGGTTGAACTGAAAACGCTGGATGAACGCTTTAAGATTCGCGGCCCCATCACACCCGATCCCCGTATCATCATCGTTGCCGTAGATGATAAATCCCTGACCCAAGTGGGCCGCTGGCCCTGGCCACGTGACAAAATCGCCCTCATTGTTGACCGTCTTACCAACCAATACGGTACCAAAGCCATCGGCTTCGATATTGTCTTCTCTGAAAAACAGGCAAATCCGCTAGTCGAGACTGTTCGCCTGTTAAAAGAGTCCGGTGATCAAAACAGTACGGTCACTCAGTGGTTAGAAAAGCATAAGGCAACTGGTGACCTTGATGCAAAACTCCAAAAGACACTTGAAGAGCACCACTCAAGCCTTGTTCCCGGTTACTTCTTCTATGCTAAGGGAAGCACTGTGCATGAACTTGCGCTGCAGCGATCCGCTGAATTTGCCAAACTGATGCAGTCTTCTGCCTTGACCACCGAGTTTTCCGAAGATGCGGCCCATACCGTCCCCCAAATTGCAGCCATTGAGGCCAATTTACCTCAATTCACAGAATCGGCCGACTCGGTTGGCTTTTTTAACTTTTTCCCTGATTCAGATGGTACCGTTCGTCGTATCCCTCTGATTGCAGAGTATGACGGCTATATCTATCCAAGCATGGCACTACAGACGCTTCGCACCTATCTCGACTGGCCTGATGCATCAGTAAAAGTTGATATCGGCGGCGTTAGTGAAATCAGGCTAGGCGACAAGATTATTCGCGCCGACCACACAGGCAACATGCTGCTCAATCACTATGGTCCGGGGCAAACATTCAAACATGTCTCAGCCGCAGATATCCTGAACGACGATGTCGATAAAAAGATCTTTAAAGACAGCATTGTCATCATCGGCGTTACCGCCGTCGGTGTCTTCGATTACCGGCCTAGTCCTTTCGATTCTGTCTTCCCCGGGGTGGAAGGCCACGCTGCTGCCATTGCCAACATCCTCGATGATCAGGAGATCAGTCGCCCGGCTTATCTGGAAGTCGTTGAGCTTCTTGCCATTCTCGTGCTCTGCCTGCTCTCAGGTTATCTCGTTTACCATCGCGGCGCTGTGCTCCAGACCCTCTGTATCTTCGGCTTGCCCATCCTAATCATTATCATCGCCGTCTGGGTGTTCTCCAACTATGGCCTATGGCTGAAAGGAACCTATCTGATTATTGGCATTCTGATGTCGACGATACCGATCACCTTGCTCGAGTATGTGATTGAGTCGCGTAAACGTGCCTTTATCCACGATGCATTTTCCCACTATCTGGCACCGAAGGTGGTTGAAAATCTCGCAGCTCATCCCGAGGCATTGCAACTTGGTGGTGAAGAGCGCCATATGACCGCCTTTTTCTCCGATATTGCCGCCTTCTCCTCCTTTTCTGAAAACCTGACACCTCATGAGTTGGTTCACTTCCTCAACATCTACCTTACCGCCATGAGTGATATCATCCTCGAACGCGGTGGCACCATCGATAAGTATGAGGGCGATGCCATCATCGCCTTCTTCGGTGCACCACTAGAGATGCACGACCACGCAACCCAGTGCGTACTAGCTGCATTGGAACAGCAAAAAGCACTCATTACACTCAGACACAAGTGGGCCGAAGAGGGGTATCCCGAAGTACATATCCGAATTGGTATCAATGACGGGCCCATGGTCGTCGGCAATATGGGTACCGACACCCACATGAACTACACCATGATGGGCGATAATGTGAATCTGGCCAGTCGTCTTGAGGGTGTTTGCAAAGTCTATCGGGTGCCAATTCTGATGAGTAAAGACACCTACCTGCAGGTTCGTGACAGTGTAGCCGCCTCTTTTGTCGATCGCGTCAAAGTAGTAGGTCGCGCTCAACCAGTTGACCTATACCAACCTCTGG
>Ga0316192_10004304_pt1 | contig 10349 bp, 7 predicted proteins | sample MerIslwburrow_MG_FD_204931 | JGI IMG/M metagenome (GOLD analysis project Ga0316192, IMG submission 204931) | Coastal sediment microbial communities from Maine, United States - Merrow Island worm burrow | ecosystem: Environmental > Aquatic > Marine > Coastal > Sediment | place: USA: Maine...
AAATGATACTACCCAACTTAAATTGAAAATATAGTGGGCAGCTAACCCGGCACCAAAAAACGTAACCAATGAACCTATTGTTATTAGTTTGGTTATAACCGGGCCTACATTCTTAACTTCCTTTAGTTTTAACGTGAGGCCACCTTCAAAAAGAATAATACTAATGGCAAGTGAAACAAAATAAAACAAACTTTCACCAGGAAATAGTCCCTCTTTACCATTCCATATTGGTTCTATCCATTTAGTGCCATCTACAGATAATAAGGTTGAAAATGGGCCTACAAATAGGCCTATTAATATTAATGGTAAAATAGCTGGAATTTTGAATTTCCAGGCAACCCATTGAGCCAAAATTCCTAATATAACAATCCCTGCTAATTCTAACATATCCTTACCTTAAATAAGGTATCAATATATTAATTATTTTTTAACTATAAGGTCGTCTTGCAATATTATCGAATGTTTTGCAAAACATTATAAGTTTGTTGTATAAAAATAGAAAACACCTTTTGGTAATTACCAAAAGGTGTTTAAATGTTAACTAAAGTTTTAAGGTCTCTAATTTTTATTCAAGACGTTTCTTTTCCATTAATGCATTAACTACTAAAGCAATGCCTCCAAATAAAAAGATCATAGAAAAATATCCTACTGCTTCGGGTAAAGTAGTCATTAAAATTCCTATTGCAATTCCAACTAAAAGCATTCCCAGTTTTAGTGTCATTGCAAAATAATTTCGTTTGGTCACAAAAGTAGAAGCGTCAGCTCCTTTTTCTATCATAGCCATTCGCTCTTTGTTTCTTGCTGAAATATAGACATAAAAAATGCCGAAAATTGCTGCAAAAACTGATATTGGTATTAATACTTCACCTGCATCCATAATTGTATTTTTTAAATTAATAATTAAACTTCAATTACTATGACGAGATGATTTCAATAGTGGTTACAATTTAATCGACCAATTTAATTTAGTATTTTTGTTTAGTATGAAATATATTGCCTCTGTTGTTGTTTTATTTCAAATATTTTTTGTCCAGGCACAAGAATTAAAAACTGCGTTTTTGAAAGATTATTCTATAAAGGCAGATAGATTCATTGGTGTAGACGATTTTGAAAATAGTTATTATATTAACCATAACAACTTATATAAAAAAACAACGCAAACCACCTATTCTTATGCTAACTCACAACTTGGAGAAATAACTTCTGTTGATATAACAAATCCATTAAAGGTTTTGGTCTTTTATAGAGATTTTAATACCGTTCTTCTGTTAGATAATAGACTAAATGAATTAACAATACCTATCAATTTTACAACTGAATCTTTTTCTAAAAATATAACCTTTACAAGTATTTCTTCTAATAATAATTTATGGTTATATAGTTTAGATGACCATAAATTACAACTATGGAATCATCAGACTAAAAAAATACAATTCACATCTCAATCATTAAATTTATTTATTGATGACTTTATGCCTATAAGGCAATTTAGCACATATAAAAGTTGTTGGTTAGTTGGCCAAAATAATATATTGAAATTTAACGAATATGGTACTTTTATAGAAAGTTATGAAGTTAACAATAGTGATTTAACCGCATATGATGAAGGTTATATTATTATAGAAGATAATAAATTATTTTATCAGGGTCCTTCACGAGAACGGACTCAAATAGGTCTAAACCCAGCAGTAAATATTAAAAGTTTTTATGTAAATACAAATCATATTTATATTTTTGACGGAACAAAAATTTTTGTGTTTAAAATCATCAAAATTTGAGTAACTTTAAAAACTTAATTAAAATCTAAAACCAAAAGAATGCACGTTGCTATTGCCGGAAATATTGGCGCAGGAAAAACTACTTTAACCAAATTATTAGCTAAACATTATAAATGGACAGCACATTTTGAATCCGTTGATGAAAATCCTTATCTAGATGATTTTTATGCCGAAATGGAAAGATGGTCTTTTAACCTTCAAATCTTTTTCTTAAATAGTAGATTTCGTCAAATATTGGAAATCCATGAAAGCGGTAAAAATATAATACAAGATAGAACTATCTATGAAGATGCCCATATCTTCGCTCCCAATTTACATGCAATGGGCTTGATGACTAACCGAGATTTTAGTAATTATTCCTCATTATTTGATCTGATGGAAAATTTAGTTTCCCCACCAGATTTACTAATATACTTAAGAGCGAATATTCAAACATTAGTTGGGCAAATTCATAATCGTGGACGTGATTATGAAAACTCTATTAGTATTGATTATTTGAGTCGTTTAAATGAACGATATGAGGCTTGGATTTCAACGTATACCAAAGGAAAATTATTAATTATTGATGTAGATAATTTAGATATTATTGAAAAACCTGAAGATTTAGGTTCTATAATAGACAGAATAGATGCACAAATTCACGGGTTGTTTTAGGTAAATTTTCAGCTTCTCAAATTAGTAGAACATATTAAAAGTAGCAACAAAAATAATTTGTTGCTACTTTTCTTTTATATCAAGTTTTTTAATCCTGAAATTTGTTTTGAATTTTTTTTGCCTATTAGTTGTTAATTCTCATTTTATAAAACGACCTATAAACAAAATACAAGGCTACAATTAGGAAACCAATACCAAAATATGTAGCCATTTCTCTAAATGAAGGAGAGATTGCAATTTCCATTGCTAATAATCCGAATAAAGTAGTGAATTTTATTATTGGGTTCAAAGCCACCGATGAAGTATCTTTAAATGGATCTCCAACAGTATCACCAACTATAGAGGCCGCGTGTAATTCAGTTCCTTTTTCTTGCATATCTACTTCAATTACTTTTTTTGCATTGTCCCATGCTCCACCTGCATTTGCCATAAAAATAGCTTGATAAAGTCCGAAGAATGCTATTGATATAAGGTAGCTTATAAATAAGGAAACAGGGGCTGAAGCTATTAATCTTTCAGCATCGCTCATGTCTGCCATTATTCCAGTTGGCGCAGAAAGGAAAGCGAATGCTAATGCAAAAGAGAAAACGGCAATAAAAATATTTAACATCCCTTTTTGTGCATATTGAGTACAAATTTTTACGACTTCTTTTGATTTTTCCACATCTGCCCTTTTTGGTGCATCTGGGTCAAGGTTAATATTTTCCTTAATATAGGCAACCGCCCGGCTTGCACCCGTGGTAACGGCTTGAATACTTGCTCCAGAGAACCAATAAATAACAGCTCCACCAAGTAAAAATCCGAAAATAGTATAAGGATTGAGTAAGTTCAATATTTGTTCAGGTTTGATGCCTAAGGAATGTTCAATTACTAAAATTAAAGCAAAAATCATGGTTGTAGCACCAACAACTGCCGTACCGATAAGAACAGGTTTTGCTGTTGCTTTAAAAGTATTTCCGGCACCGTCATTTGCTTCTAAATAATATTTTGATTTTTCAAAATCAGGTGTAAAACCAAAATCTCTTTCAATTTCCTTAGTAACAATATCCTTATTTTCTTCTATTAATGATAATTCATAAATGGACTGCGCATTATCAGTAACCGGACCATAACTATCAACAGCAATTGTTACCGGACCCATACCCAACATACCAAAAGCAACTAAACCAAAGGCAAAAATTGACGGATAAATCATGATATCACCTAAGCCATAATTTGAAGCGTAAAATGCAATAAACATCAACAAGAAAAATACCATTCCTTGCCAGAATGCACTAAAATTACCAGCAACCAGTCCGGAAAGAATATTTAGAGAAGCGCCTCCCTCTTTGGAGGCCTCAACTACCTCTAATACATGCGTTGATTTAGGACTTGTAAATAACTTTGTGAATTCGGGAATAAGGGCAGCACCCAGGGTACCTGCACTAATAATAACAGAAAGTGTAATCCATAAATTATTACCAAGATCACCAATTAAATAATAACTTGCAATAAAAGTAACAACCATTGATAATATTGAAGTAAGCCACACAAGATTTGTTAATGGTTTTTCAAAATCTAAATCATCAACGTTACTATATTTAGCTTTTGTAATTGCATTGTTGATCCAATAAGAAACAATTGAAGTAATGATCATTAAGATACGCATTACAAAAATCCAAACTAATAATTGTGTTTGTAAGGCAAGATCAGTAATAGCCAATAGAATAAACGATATTAAAGCAACACCCGTAACTCCGTAGGTTTCAAAACCATCAGCTGTAGGCCCAACAGAGTCGCCTGCATTATCACCAACGCAATCAGCAATAGTACCTGGATTACGAGGGTCATCTTCACCAATTTTAAAAATTACTTTCATTAGATCTGAACCAATATCCGCAATTTTTGTAAAAATCCCTCCTGCAATACGTAAAGCTGAAGCACCTAAAGATTCTCCAATTGCAAAACCAATAAAACTTGCACCTGCGTATTCACCCGGAACAAACATTAATATAACCAACATCATAATTAATTCAAGAGAAATCAAAACAACACCAATACTCATTCCTGCGTTTAGTGGAATGTTTGATAATTTAATCGGCTTTCTTTCCAGAGAGGCAAACGCCATACGAGAATTAGCAAGTGTATTCATTCTGATTCCAAACCAAGCTACCGCATAAGAACCTAATATTCCGAGTACGGTCCATCCAAGAATCATCAATACACCACCAACACCAAATAAATTTTCACCTGTTACAGGATCTTTTGATAAAAACCCAAAATAAAACGCCACAGCAGTTCCAATAAAAGCAAACAAAATAAGAATAAATTTTCCCTGCTGGATCAGGTAGGTTTTAGAAGTTTCATAAATAACTTGAGCAACATCTAACATCGATTCGTGTGCTCTAATCTTTTTAACACGTACAAACTGATAAAAACCAAAAAACAGTCCGGCTATAGTAATTAAAAAGCCCCAATAAAGTATACTTTGTTCTTTAATTGCATCAGGTATTACAAGATCAGCTTCACTGGCTAAAATTTTTGTAGGAAACATTAAGACGATCAAAATTGTTATAATTTTTTTCATTTGAGATATTTATAAAGATTAGAGATTATTGTTGAATGCAAATGGGAAAGGGAAAGGAGAGCAAATAAAATAATATTGAATTGGGAGTTTATATTCCCTGGATCTTGATTTATCTGCCGAAAGCTTCTCGTCTTCAATCGCACCGTTTATTTGATATAAAAAATAAAGGTAATAATTTATGAAAAATTATTACCTTTATTTAAGTATATTAACGTGCATGTAAAAGCCTGTTAATCAAATATTTAAATTTAGAATCAAAATAAATTAAACTCTTCTATTTAATTTCCTCTTTAACAATCACTTTTTTATGAAAATTATTATAAAAATTTATTCTTCGTGATGTGCAATTAAATTATCAACTTCATCACCTTGAAGTGTTTCAACTACAACTTCCTTTTTACCATTAACTTCCGTAGTAGTTATAACTGTTGCATTCTTTTCTCCGTTTTCCTTTTTTACAAGAACTTTCATTTCTTTATTTTCTGATGAATTTACATTTTCGTGTAATTCTATTTGAGTCGCCTTATTATAAGCAGAAACATCATCAATATTCAAGGCAATACTTGGAGCAATTACTAACGCAACAACTGACATCAATTTTAATAAAATATTTAATGATGGCCCTGAAGTATCCTTAAAAGGATCACCAACAGTATCGCCAACAACGGCAGCTTTATGGGCGTCAGTTCCTTTTCTACCTTGTTCTTCAATCATTTTTTTTGCATTGTCCCATGCTCCGCCTGCATTAGATTGAAATATTGCCATTAAAACACCCGTAGTAGTAACACCAGCTAGCAACCCTCCTAACATTTCTGCTCCACCAATAAATCCGATTAAAACAGGTACCAACAATGCTAACAAACCAGGTAAAACCATTTCCCTTATTGAGGCCTCCGTTGAAATTTCTACGCATTTTTCGTATTCAACATAACCATCGGCTTCATCAAAAATTGCATGTTCTTCTTCAGAGAAATTTGTTTTGTCAGAATCGTGTTTTCTCATAACTTCCAAAGCAGCATGTAATTGCGGTATATCCCTAAACTGACGTCGCACTTCTTCAATCATGGACATTGCAGCTCTACCCACGGCTTTCATAGATAAAGCAGAAAATACAAAAGGTAACATACCACCTATTAATAAGCCAGCCATAATTATCGGCCTTGAAACATCTATTGCGGTAACATTAGCCGTTTTCATAAAAGCAGAAAATAAGGCCAACGCAGTTAAGGCCGCTGAGGCAATCGCAAAACCTTTACCGATAGCAGCCGTAGTATTTCCAACAGCGTCAAGTTTATCAGTACGCTCACGAACTTCTTTAGGCAATTCTGCCATTTCAGCAATTCCTCCGGCATTATCAGAAATTGGACCATAAGCATCGACGGCCAATTGAATTCCTGTATTTGCTAACATCCCTACAGCAGCAATTGCAATTCCATATAATCCGGCGAAGTGATGTGATAAAACAATTGCAGTAGCAATTAATAAAATTGGCGTCATTGTTGACATCATACCAACACCTAATCCTGCAATTATATTCGTTGCAGAACCCGTTTCAGACTGTTTAACAATTGATTTTACCGGTATTGTTCCCGTTCCGGTATAAAATTCGGTAACCTTTCCAACAAAGAAACCAGCAATTAATCCACAAAGAGTTGCATAAAACACACCCATTGCGGTATATTTTAAACCATCAACAACCCACTCTTCGGGTAAAAGTCCAAAAGAATTTATAATAAAATAAGAAGCAACGATCATTAAAAACCCTGATCCAAATTCTCCTAAATTTAAAGCTTTATGCGGGCTTCCTCCATTTTTTACTTTTACAAAAAAGGTTCCTATAATCGACATTACGATACCCGTTGCCGCTAAAACCAATGGCAAATAAACAGCTCCTATTCCGCCAAATTCAGGCGTTATTATAAAGGCTCCTAACACCATGGTACCAATAATGGAGCCTACAAATGATTCGAATAAATCCGCTCCCATACCAGCTACGTCTCCAACATTATCACCAACATTATCTGCAATAGTTGCGGGGTTTAAAGGATGATCTTCCGGAATTCCAGCTTCAACCTTTCCAACCAAATCTGCTCCAACATCAGCCGCTTTAGTATAAATGCCGCCTCCAACACGTGCAAATAAAGCAATAGAAGATGCTCCTAAAGAAAAACCTGAAAGCACGTTTAAAACCATAGGTAAATTCTCTTCTCCCGGCCACATATTCTGATAGATCATGAATAAACCACTTAATCCTAATACACCCAGACCAACAACGCCCATTCCCATAACTGATCCTCCTGCAAAAGCAACTTCAAGTGCCTTTCCTAATGAAGTTCTGGCAGCCTGAGTTGTACGTACGTTCGCCTTAGTAGCTGTTCTCATACCAATGAAACCAGCTAATGCAGAACAAATAGCTCCTACAATAAATGATACAGCTACAAGTCCATAAGAATCTTCTTGCTCTGATCTTCCTTTAAAAAATAATAAAATTGCAACCCCGATCACAAAAATTAACAAGATTTTATATTCCGCCTTAAGAAAAGACATTGCCCCATCAGCGATATGCTTGGCAATTCTTGTCATTTTTTCATTACCTGCGTCTTGCTTGCTAACCCATCTGTTTTTGAAATAAACAAAAAGGAGAGCCAATACTCCAAATAAGGGTAAAAATTTTACTATGAATTCCATATGTTATTTGTTAGTTAAATTAAATTTTTTAAGTCGGCCAAAAATAGTAAAATATATGAGATAAAAAAAACCACCTCTGATATATTAAAGGTGGCCTAATTTTATTCGCTTTTTAATTAGTTATTATATGGTGAACGTTCTCTTTTTCTTGTGCTCACTTTGGTCATATCTTATTACACATTCTTCATAAATTTTAACGGCTTCTTCAGCATTTCCCCAACCACCAACATCAACTTTTTTCTCTTCTAAATCCTTATAGACCTGAAAAAAATGTTCAATTTCTTTTACTTGGTGTTGATTCATGTCTGCAATATCATTCAGTTGATTCCAAATTGGATCAGAAATGGGCACGCAAATAATCTTTTCATCCGGACCCTTTTCATCCGTCATATGAAATACTCCAATTGGTTTAACTTCCATAACACACATTGGAAAGGTTGGTTCACTACCCAATACCAATACATCCAACGGATCTTTATCTAGTGCCAATGTTTCAGGAATAAAACCATAATCTCCAGGATACATCATTGATGAAAATAACATTCTGTCAAATCTAATTTTATGCAACACAAAATCATATTCATATTTATTTCTACTTCCTTTCGGGATTTCAATTAAAACATCGAAATTTTTACTTTTTTTAGAATTCATATTTTTACTTAAATTAAAGTCGGTGCAAAATTAGCAAATAAAACTTCAACAGCATATATGCACATAATCTTTGTAAAAAATTAGAAAAGAATATTCTTTAATTAATAAATAGTAGCTAAACATAAGTCGGAATTTGAACTGGTGGTTATTTTACACAATGTGCTTGGTTTATCAATTAAAATACCTCGCAGTCAAATATCTATGGGTCAACTTTTATAATGATTTTGAAAACACAATTAAAATGTATAAGAAAAAAATAAACGGTTAGTATAAACTTCTGACTTTTATCGTATGTTTCACTTTTTTTAGATCAATAAGCAGCTGTTTAGAGCTTTTCTTATCTACATCAAACACAACATAGCCAACGGCTTCATTAGTTATTAGGTATTGCCCCAAAATATTAACCTTTAGTTTAGAAAGAACTGTGTTAATTTCAGATAGAACCCCCGGAACGTTATAATGTACATGAAGAAATCGATGTGCATCTTGTTGTATGGGCAAACTTAATCCCGGAATGCTATGAGAACCAGCACTGGATCCTGTTTCGAGATAATTGATTAATTTATTTGCCGCATCTCTACCAATGTTTTCTTGTGCTTCAACAGTTGAACCTCCTATGTGCGGCGTTAGAATGACATTTTTCATACCCTGTAATTCAGAAATAAATTTTTCATTTTTAGATCCCGGTTCTTTTGGAAAAACATCTACCCCCGTACCTAATAAATGTTTTGTTTGTAAAGCTTTTGTTAGGGCATTTATATCTACTACATTACCTCTGCTTAAATTTATTAATACAGATCCTTTTTTCATTTTATCCAGTTGCTTTGCTTTTATCATGCCCTTGGTTTGTGAAGTAGCGGGTACATGTAAAGATACTACATCGGAAATCTTTAATAAATCGTCTAAGTTTTTACACGCTATTGCATTCCCATGAGGCAACTTTAACTCTATATCATAATAGTAAACCTGCATACCCATAGATTCGGCCAGCACACTCACTTGAGAACCGATGTGACCGTATCCCACAATACCAAGTTTTTTTCCTCTAATTTCAAAACTATTGGCCGCATCTTTAAGCCAATCGCCTCTATGTGCAGCATCTGATCGCTCAGGAATTCTGCGCAATAAACAAATAATTTCTGCAATAACTAATTCAGCAACGGAACGCGTATTTGAAAAAGGTGAATTAAAAACCGCAATTCCATATTCAGTTGCACTCTTTAGATCTATTTGGTTCGTACCAATGCAAAATGCTCCAACTGCCAAAAGCTTTTCGGCATGTTCAATAATCTTTTTTGTTATTTGTGATTTTGAACGAATACCTAGTAAGTGAGTGTTTCTAATCGAATTTATTAGATCATTTTCTGATAATGCCGTTTTTAAATACGTGATATTCGTATACCCATTTTCTTTAAAAATTTTCCTTACAGAAGGATGAACTCCTTCTAATAATAAGATGTTAATTTTATCTTTTGGGTAGGAAGTTTTCATAATGGCAGATAATTCGATCTAATTAACCAATTTCCTCAATGGCATATCTTATATATTATAAAGGCCCGTTTTTACCGGACAATTTTTCATGTCTATTTCTGAAGAAGTTGTTCAATTTGTTTGTTGGTTGAAGTGTAAATATAGACAAAAATGTAGTTCTGAAAGTGCTCTATTTGAACAATTAAGTACGGTCTTCAACAAAAGGTATAATATCATTCCACATGAAACATTGTGCGTGTTTAATTATTTTTTAAAATTAATTTGCAAAGTAATAATGGACATCGATGGGTTGTGCACACAGTGGACAACCCATTCATTAACATTTGTCTATGTGCTGTAAAGTGCTAAGATTTGTACTACATCAATAGTTAATTATTACCGCCACAATCAGAAATACGGCAGCTATGACTGAAAGGATAATAAAAAGTGGGAAAATATATTTAAACCATTTTTCAAACGGTACCAGCGCTATACCAAGAATTGCCATAAGAACGCCATTTGTTGGTATAATCATGTTTGAA
>Ga0316192_10004306_pt1 | contig 10346 bp, 11 predicted proteins | sample MerIslwburrow_MG_FD_204931 | JGI IMG/M metagenome (GOLD analysis project Ga0316192, IMG submission 204931) | Coastal sediment microbial communities from Maine, United States - Merrow Island worm burrow | ecosystem: Environmental > Aquatic > Marine > Coastal > Sediment | place: USA: Maine...
GCCTGCCCTGTTGACTGATAACAGTAGCGACAACAAACAACCCTTACTAACTCCTGGCACTCCTGCTGAAGATATGCCCTCCACGCCAGAACCGATCATTGAGCATGAATATAAACTGTTTGCTATCGGAGCCGATGTCTGGCTACAGCTTTACACTGAAGAGGATCCTGTTGAGGGCTCATCTCTTCTTCGAGAAGTGCTTTTGCATGCTGGAGAAAGCATCACCATTCATCACCCCTCTCCGTTTTTGACACTGACCTGCGGAAACCCAGTAGCACTGGAAGTGGAGATTGATGGCAAGCGGGTTATCACGGCTGGAAGCCTTGGCCAAAGTGGAAAAGTACTGCGCAATTTCAAGCTTCATGCCAGTGGTGAATAATAGCGCCCTTTGTCACGGGTAAGAGTCGATCCATACTTGTGTTTTATTAGCTGCTGTAGCAGGTTTTAGCATCAATATTTGACAGGGGATTACTCATGGAACCTACCGCGAATTTCGAAGCCGCTCGACGTAACATGGTCGAGTACCAGATCCGATGCTGCAAAGTATTAGAGCCGGAGCTGCTTGATATGATCGAATCGCTTCCCCGTGAGGAATATCTGCCTGCTCATCTACAGAGCCTAGCCTATATGGAAGGTCATGTTCCTCTCCCCTGCAATCAGGAGATGCTAAGCCCGCTTCAGGAGGCCAGCATTGTCCAGAGCCTTAACCTCACCGGAACTGAGCGTGTGCTTGAGATTGGAACCGGAACCGGCTTTCTGACAACCATGCTGGCGATGCGTTCTGCAGAGGTCGTGAGTTGTGAACTTCATGAAGAGCTTGCTTCACTTGCTCGAAACAACCTTCAATCACACGGTGTCAGCAATGCTTCGGTCATTCATGTTAATGCTATGGATAACGAAGCTCTATCAAAGGCTGTTTCTGGCTCCTTCGATGTTATTGTTATGACTGCCGCCCTCAAAGAGATCCCTGACCATATTAAAGCGCTACTGAATGAATGCGGGCAAATGGTCGCGTTTATCGGTAGTAACCCTGTATTGTCGCTGGTTCACATGGATTTCAACGGCGCTGCCTGCACTCGTACCGCCCTTTTTGAAACACTTCTTCAGGATATGGAAGGCTTGGCAATCAAGCGGGAGTTTGTGTTTTAATTCGAAACATCTGACATTCAGGGCACTTCACTTTACCACAGGTAATAATTTCGCTTCCCCCGACAACCTTTCCTCTATGGATTTCAATCGCTTGACGCTACCATTTGGCCATGTCCGATCATAAAAAAATGACCCCACCAGATATTACTCGTCGCCATTTGATGTTCTACGGTTCTGCCGCACTGGCGACTGCCACCGTTCTTCCTACGTTAGCATTCGCTGCAGAGAACCTCTCATCGGAGCGAACTGACCTCATCCGCAAACTCCATAACGAGACTGATCTTGACATCCCGTTCATAGAGAGCGTCATTAACGAAGCGGTATTTGATGAAACGATCATCAAACGTATCAAGACACCCTATGAATCAAAGAGCTATACTAAATACCGCCCTCTTTTTGTGAATCAAACACTAGCAGATAAGGGCAGTGCCTACCTGAAAGAGCATCGAGATATCTTCGAACAAGCGCATAAAAAATATGGTGTTCAACCTGAAATCATTGCCTCTATTCTCGGAATGGAAACCAGATACGGACACTACAAAGGCAAGGATCGCGTTCTCGACGCGCTCTTTACGCTGGCAACCGGCTACCCAAGACGTGCCAACTTCTTCCGTAATGAGCTGGGGCATTTCCTCCTCCTCTGTAGAGAGGAGAAACGAATTCCAACGGAGATCAAAGGCTCCTATGCAGGTGCTTTCGGCACTACCCAATTTATCCCTTCATCCTATCGTGGCTATGCTGTCGATGCAGATGGTGACGGGCGCCGGGATGTATGGGATTCGCCGACTGACATTATCAATAGTGTTGCTCACTATTTCCATCGCTACGGTTGGGATGATCAGCGTCCTGTTGCCCACTGGCTTGATCGCGTTCCTCAGAAGGTGTTCTTTGCTAAAATGCTCAGGGATGAGACAAAGAAGTGGCGCACACTGGCTGAGGTGCGAAAGCACGCACCGCTAAAACTACCGAATAGTTGGCAAGATGATGACAAGGTCGCTCTGATTCAACGCCGCACTGACAAAGGCAAACGTACAGCCATAGTTCACCGCAACTTTCATGTCATCACCCGCTGGAATCGTTCATACAACTATGCCATGGCCATCACAGAGTTGGCATACATGCTTGATTGCCCTCTCTGTAAAGTAGAATCATGAGAACGTTTTTCCTCGTGACAGCTATCGCGGCTCTTCTACTATCAGGGTGTGGGAAATCACATGTATCCTACTCTCCATCATCAAGAGATGGGGCTCCCTCAGCCTCTTCCTATCCATCAAATCAACCTGCACGACTTCCCAGTGGCAATGGTGGCTACGTCAAAACTGGCAAGCCTTATCAGATTGCAGGCCGGTGGTACTACCCTCTCTCTTCAGCTGATGGCTACAACGAAACTGGTACGGCCTCCTGGTATGGTACTAAATTTCACGGGAAAAAGACGGCCAATGGTGAGCGTTATGACATGCACGCCATGTCTGCAGCTCACAAAACGCTGCCGATGCCAACGATGGTACGTGTAACCAACCTCAATAATGGTCGCTCTGTTGTTGTGCGCGTGAATGACCGTGGTCCCTTTGTTAAAAATCGCGTTATCGACCTCTCCTATGCCGCGGCACGAGCACTTGGTTACGATAACGAGGGTACTGCTCCAGTTCGTGTTGAGACCCTTGCTAGTAACACCATGATGACCAACAGCAATAATACTCCTCGACCGGTGCCAGCTCCTATCAAGCTGCCTAAGGCTCCGGCTCAGCCAGCCGTTGTAACTCATTCTGTTCAACGTGGAGCTATATACATTCAACTTGGGGCGTTCTCCTCGGCAACGAATGCTAATCGCTTGAAGGGTGAACTTGCGACTGATTACCCCTCTGTCGATATCTACGCCAGAAATGGCGGGTTCTCACCGGTATACCGCGTCCGCATCGGACCCTTTGAGGACGAGAAAGCCATTGAATCCCATGTTCTTTCTCTGCAGGAGCAGGGTTATACCAATGCTATTGTGGTTATCGAATAGCCATGGGTGAACCCCGCAAGCGCATCACAGCCTTTGGCTCATCCCGTATCGGGCCTGAAGCCTCAACATTTGCTGACGTGGAAGCGCTCTCAACCAAAATCGCTCACCTAGGTTGGGATGGTATGACCGGTGGACACCAGGGCATGATGGCAGCCTTCTCACAAGGCATTAATCAGGGTGGCGGTCATATTCGCGGTGTCACCCTGGAACGATTCCCTACACCACCGGATAACACCCTGAGTGAAGAGATTCGAGCCAAAGACTTCTTTCAGCGTATGCAGGTATTGATTGAAGATGCCGATGCCTACCTTGTCCTTCCAGGGGGATTGGGAACACTGGCAGAACTGGCCATGACATGGGATCTGCTGGCGATCAATGTACTCGAAACAAGGCCACTCATTCTTTACGGTGATATGTGGCATGAAAGCATCGCACAGTTACAGCGCTCTCTGGTGATGTCCGTTGACCACACCTTCGATCTGATGAATATCTGTAAAAGCCACGATGAGGTGCTCGCCATCCTTGCTGAAACCTGATCTGCATGGCCGCTTTCCAAGACCAACAACTGACTGTTCCCAAGCTGAGTGAACCCACGCGGCTTGATCACTTTCTGGCAGGCTGTATCCCCCTCTCTCGCCGCCGAATTCAGCGTGCCATTGATGAGGGGGGTGTTTACGTCAACAAGAAACGTTGCCGCAAGGCAGGTAAGCTTCTTATGGATGGAGAGCAGCTGCGAATCGTTACACTTGAAGATGAAGCGCTCATCCCTTTTTCAGGCGAGCAGCTTATATGGCAGCAGGGCTCGCTCTTTCTGATTCATAAAAAGAGTGGTCAGTATGCTCAGGAAGCACTACATCGAAGCCTTGGTACACTACCGGATGAGTTGGCCAGACATCTGAAACTCTCGCCTCCAGAGGCAAAGAACCTGCGCCCTGTTCACCGATTGGATCGGGACACATCCGGATTGATGCTTCTATCAGCAGATCCTAAGCAGCTGCAAAAGCTACAGAGCCTCTGGCACAGCCATGTTCATAAGAGCTATCTGGCGGTCGTTTCACCGGCACCTGAATGGGATTCAAAACGGATTAAAGAGCCTATCAGCAGACAGAGAGACCGTCAGGGATGTTATCGGGTTGATGCCAAGGGCAGAGCCTGTGACAGCGAGGCAGAGGTGGTTGAGCGAGACGGCAATACGGCACTGCTTCGTCTTGTCCCTCATAGTGGAAGAACACACCAATTGCGCATCCATCTTTCACACCTAGGATGCCCCATTCTTGGCGATACACGCTATGGTGGAAAACGCCATTCGCGGCTGATGTTGCATGCACAGAGACTTTATGTTCAGGTTCCCGCTCTTCCAGAAGAGCACCAGTGGAATGAAGACCCCCAGGAGGATTGGCAATGGCATTGAAAACAAAGGTTCAACAGATGATGTTCATGATCATGATGCTGATTCCCCTCTCTGCTTCTGCAATCAACTGGCCGCAGGCTCCTGCTATTGAAGCCAAGTCATGGGCGCTGCTTGATGCACGGTCCGGTCAAGTCATCGGTAGCTCCAATGAGAGCATTGAACTGCCCCCAGCCAGTCTGACCAAGATCATGACGCTCTATATCGTTTTTCAGGATATTAAGCTCGGACGTCTTGATCTCGACACGCCTGTTCCAGTGAGCAAAAAAGCCTGGAAGATTGGTGGCAGCACCATGTTCCTTGATCCTCGCATGCAGCCGACTGTAAAAGAGTTATTGCATGGCATCTCCACCCTCTCCGGTAATGATGCCTGTATTGCCATTGCCGAGTTCATCTCAGGATCAGAAGAGGCGTTTGCAGCCCGTATGAATGAAGCCGCAGCGAAAATCGGCATGACCCATACCCACTTTGTGAATGCGACAGGTTTCCCAGCCGAAGGGCATCACAGTACAGCGCTCGATATGGCACGATTGGGAGCCGCCCTCTGGCGCGACTTTCCCGATCAGTACAAGTTGGTGAGTGAAAAGAGTTTCACCTTTGATGGACGTACTCAGTGGAATCGAAACCGATTGCTGTGGAGTATGCCCGAAGCTGATGGCATCAAGACAGGCCATACCGAAAGCGCTGGTTACTGCCTTGTCTCTTCAGCTGAGCGAAACAGCACCCGCTTTGTCTCAGCAGTATTTGGCACTGAATCTGACAAGGCACGTCAGCAACAGTCACGCACCCTTCTACTCTATGGCTTTCGTAATTTTGTAACACTGAGGCCTGCTGAGCGCGATATCAGACGTCAGGCAGAGGTCTTTGAAGGCACCAGTGATAGTGTCTGGCTTACGCCTTCAGCTCCTGTCTGGGTCACCGTACCCAAGGGTAATGAATCCTCAATCGCGTTCAGACTTCGTTATGATTCCCCACTTAAAGCACCCATCAAAAAGGGTACACAAATCGGAACCATTGAAGCCGTTGTTCGTGATGGCAACCGGGATCAGGTACTTACCACCGTGTCGATGGAGGCGTCTCAGAATGTAGAGCAGGCCTCATGGGTTGGTAGACAGTGGGACCGGGTTCGTCTCTGGTGGCGTGAATCTGAAAGCGAATCAGCCAATCAAAACTAACATGTCATTGATTGCTTACGTCAATGGCAGCTTTTTGCCGCTTGATGAGGCTACTATTCATATTGAAGATCGTGGTTTTCAATTTGCCGATGGTGTTTATGAAGTGATCGCCTGTCTCGGCGGCAATTTTCTCGATCTTCGTCCACATCTGGAACGACTGAATAAATCCTGTCACGAGATCGATATCGAGCTCCCCTACTCTATGGTTGATCTGGAAGCTCTTGTTTATCAAATCTACCAGAGAAACAGTATTGATGATGCCATGATCTATATTCAGGTCACCCGTGGACGTGCTCCACGCTCGCATCTCATCGATCCCTCAGCCACACCTTCGTTGATCTTGACACTACGGGAACTACCTAAGCCATCCGATGAGAAGATTGAGCATGGTGCAACAGCCATCACCCTCAAGGATTTCCGTTGGGGTCGTTGTGATATCAAATCGATCGCCCTTTTAGCCAGTGTCATGGGTAAACAGCAGGCGGTGTCCAGGGGTGTTGATGAAGCCTTCTGGCTTGATGATGACGGACATGCACTGGAAGGGTGTGCAACCAATCTATTTGCCCTGATTGATGATCAACTGGTGACCCACCCTCTAGATCATCAGGTGCTTGGTGGAATCATGCGCGAGATGGTAATACGTCAAGCTAGGCTTAATGGTATCACTGTGATCGAACGGCCGTGGAAGCTTAATGAAGCAGCGATGAGCGAGTGCATGATGAGTAGCACCACCAATGCGCTGCTGCCGGTCTGCAAGATCGATGACAAACCGATTGGCAACGGTTCTCCCGGCCCTGTGGCCCATCAGCTGCGTCGACAAGTGCTCAGCGAGCTTGAGGCATTGAGAAAGCAGTGAGTCCACTACTTCCTTCACCCATTCGTAGTGTTCTCTTCGATCTGGATGGAACACTGCTCGATGCTTTCCCACCCATTATCACTGCTCTGAATCAAACACTGAAAGAGTTCGGTAAGCCCGAGATGACGTCAGAAGCGATCAAGCGCCATACCGGACATGGCGGCGGCGGTATCAGACCACTTTTTCCGGACCATGTAGAGCAGGCTGGGAAGCGTTTTCTGGAGCTGCACGATGCGATCTACCTGAAACAGGTTCAGAGTATTGAGGGGGCCGATGCACTGCTTGCCTTTCTTCAGAAGAAGCATATCCCGATGGCCGTTGTGACCAGTAAAGGCCAGCATCGTGCTGAAGCACAAATCGAACTACTTGGCTGGCAAGGCTATTTTCAAGCCGTTATCGGAAGATTGGATGGCAGACCTGAAAAGCCAAGCCCTATCCCTCTACAGATGGCATGTGATGTTTCAGGGTGCCCTACAGCTGCATCACTCATGATCGGTGACGGCATCGGCGACATGCAAGCAGGTAGGAGTGCTGGAGTATTCTCCATCGGTATCACCGACTCTTTCTCTAAAAAAGAACTTGAAGATAGTGGCGCATCTATATGTTTTAAATCACTTAATGAGGTGTATCAATGGCTCAAGACAGTGATCGTTTAATCCGCTTTCTTCTGCCCTGTGCATTTGTACGAGGTGCGATCATTCGGGCTGAACATATCGTCAATGATGCCAAAACCATCCATGGTCTTAATGGTGCAGTAGCTGAAACCTTCGGCAGTGCCCTGATCGCATCCATCCTGCTGCTCAGTAATAGCAAAGGAGGCGTTCGTCAGGTTCTGCAACTGGATGCATCCGATGCGCAGCTCCAGGCCCCCGTTAGACGTATTCTGGCTGAGGCTCGACCGGGTATGGTTCGGGGCTTTCTCAACTGGGGCGAAAGCGGAACCGAAAGCAAGGATCAAAATGAGGATGGTTTTTCAGCCTGGATGGGTTCCCCTGTTCAAACCTCGGTAGTGCGTGATCTTGGCTTCGGCCAGCCCTACATCTCAACCATTGAGCATGACTCCAACTATATGGCTGATCACATTCTCCATTTTCTCACCCAATCCGCACAGGTGCAGAGCGACATTATCCTGCATGGAAACCTGGGTATCATGCTGGAGGCCATGCCCGGATGCGATCAAGAGCATTGGTTCAAGGCGGTTGAAGCACTGGCAAGCATTAGCAATGAACGTTTGGAAACAGAGCAACCTGAAGCGCTACTGAAATCTTTTGAGGTGCTAGATTGCAAGGTTGTCAGTGATGATTGCTATGCCTATCAGTGTGTCTGCAGCCCTGAAAAAATGGCAGACGCACTACAAACCATTGATCCACAAGAGTTGGAATCACTGGCTGATGAATCGGGCAATGTCACCCTCTCATGCCAATACTGCAATCAATCCTACCTTGTAGATATAACAACCATGAATAGCAGCGAATAGTCTTTCACATATTCTCATATACTGACTAGAGTGTTCTCTGCTACACTCATTATCAGCTTCAAACTATGGATGGGAGGAAGCGTTGGTAACCGATAAAAAACACCCCGAATCCTTGACAGATTTTTCTGATGGTGATCAGAAAAAGATGAATATGCTCGGGCAGTTATCTTTCGGTATCATCCACGATATTCGTAACTCTCTTCAAGTTCTAAGAGCCTCATCCATGATGTTACGAAAGAGCGCTACCGGTGAAAAAGAAAAAATCCATTTAGATAACATTGACTCAGTCATCGAAAGCACCGCAAAAATGGCAGAACGTGTCCTCTCATTTACAAACAAATCAAACCATCTGGTATCGGAAATGGATCTGCGGTCACCCCTGGATGAAACCGTAGCACTTAGCAGATATATCGTTCCTCTCCATGTTCGCATTAACTATGATAGGTCCGATCAACCTATGCCTATCATGGGCAACGAAGTAGAACTCTCTCAAGCATTTCTGAATCTCATCAAAAATGCCAGCGAAGCGATCGAAACGACTCAGAAAGAAGGCACTATCAACATATCAATTCGAGAATGCTTTCCGTGGATTGAACTTATAGTGAGAGACAATGGGTGCGGCATTCCATCTGATCAACTTGAAGAGGTATTTGCCCCCCTCTTCACCACCAAGGAAGATGGAACCGGCATTGGATTGGCCAATGTCTGCGCAACGATTGAGAGCCATGGCGGAGTTGTTTCTGTCGAGAGTCAGTTAGAAGAAGGAAGTGAGTTCACGATCATGCTTCCTAAAAAGAGTTAACTCCAAATACCACAATAAAAAAAGCGGCCCGAATGGACCGCTTTTTCATTTAATACAATAGCCTATTAAAGCTTGTCAGCTTCTTCTGCGAGGTAGGAAGCAACACCCTCTGCATCCGGCTTCATGCCTTTATCACCCTTGTTCCAACCGGCAGGACAAACTTCGCCATGCTCTTCAGTGAACTGCAATGTATCTACCATGCGAAGCATCTCATCGATGTTGCGACCGAGAGGCAGGTTATTCACCACCTGATGCTGTACTGTGCCATCCTTATCGATCAGGAACGAGCCACGCAGAGCAACACTTCCGCCCAACAGATGGAAGCTTTCGCCACAATCATCTTCAACGGTAGTATTATCAACCAACACATCATAGTCAGCTGCAATTTTCTTGGTCAGATCTGCAACCAGCGGATATGCAACAGGGCCGATACCACCCTGATCTACTGGGGTATTTCTCCACGCTGCATGTGTGAATTGTGAATCAACCGATGCACCAATCACCTGCACGCCGCGCGCTTCAAACTCTTTAATCCGGTGATCAAAAGCAATCAGCTCACTTGGACATACAAATGTGAAGTCCAGTGGATAGAAAAACAGGACGACATGCTTACCCTTATAATCGGAGAGAGAAAAACTCTCATTGATGGAACCATCCGCCATCACGGCTGCAGCTGTAAAATCAGGTGCCTCTTTACCAACCAATACGCTCATTTCATTCTCCTTAAAATCATCAAAACATTTGTCTATATGCATGCAAGTGTAGCAGCTGAGAGAGTGGCTGCTACCCTATTTCATTCAGGGTCTTTCTCCTCTGGCAAGCCAACAAACTCGATAAATATATGCTTGGCCTGCGGTGCTCCTTCTGTCACCTCTTCCTCCAGAGAACGTCGGATCAGGTCGATACGCTTCATAAAGTGAACGGCCTGTTCAATTTCTGAAGGGTTCATATCTGCAAACAGCTCCTCTTCACGAAGCTCTAGCTCTGCCATTAGAACGCTCTCATCTGGTGAAATCACAATACTATTGATGCGTTGGAGACGTTGAATGCGTTCATCATCCTTCCAGATATTTGTCACGACCATGTCCATATTCGGATCCGATACATTGATAAGAAATTTTTTGTTCACAGATGCCAAAAAGAAAGCCAAGAACCCCATCAGAACACCAATGGCAAGTGCTGCAATGCCATCGAATAAAGCAGAGCCGGTATAGGCAGATATTCCCATGCCGGAAGCCGCCAGAAGCAGGCCCAGCATGGCAACAGAGTCTTCAATCAGAACAGCAAGCGTGGTCGGATCATTGGATTCTCTGAAATAGGCAAAAAAGCTACAGCCCTTCTCCTTTCGCTGCCGATTAAACTCAGCCAAAGCAACGAGGAAACAGTATCCTTCAACAAGAAATGCAAAACCAATGATCGAAAATGCAAGCACACTCAATTCAGGCTGATGATCATGACTGATGCTATCCAG
>Ga0316192_10004307_pt1 | contig 10345 bp, 12 predicted proteins | sample MerIslwburrow_MG_FD_204931 | JGI IMG/M metagenome (GOLD analysis project Ga0316192, IMG submission 204931) | Coastal sediment microbial communities from Maine, United States - Merrow Island worm burrow | ecosystem: Environmental > Aquatic > Marine > Coastal > Sediment | place: USA: Maine...
GTGTAAAGAACCACGTGCTCATCAACGATGACATCATTTCCCTGGGCGATCATCGCCTCAAATTCGTTGATCCGTCGGCTACCAGTCGGACCACAATGCGCGGCGCCGGATGGGACGACTCGACACTGGCCGAATCGATCAAGAATTTCCGCAAAGGGTTGTTGCGTCAGTTGAAGAGCAAGAACTAAAGACTCGCCCCGGTGTACCGGGAAGCCGCTGATCATCCACCTCGGTTGAACTCCGACACGCGGATTTTCAGAAACCCAAGTGGTTGATTCGATTCTTATTTATCAACCAGTTACGGGGGCGTCCGTTGCAATCAATTCAGTACTATTCACGACAATGCACAGCTGTTCCACGCAAAATTGACGCAAGGAAATATTCATCCTCACGGCCCCGGCCGAAACTTCGAAACGTAACCATTTATGCTTCGCTTCAAGATTCATTTTTGACCTTTCGGCCAGGCCTGAATCACCGGTGCAGTCGCTCACAAGCCGGAGCCAGGTTAGTCCAGATGAGATCTATCGCGTTCTCGAGAGACAATCCCTCCAGGCTGATCGATGCGGTATATGTCGCCCACTGCTGAGTCTTTAGCGGATCCGCAGAGAACGCATCCGTTAGGCCGGCCGGCACGGTTGACGGAACGTCGGTCTCCCGCCGAGAAAAAGTCGCAGCTATTGCCTCAGCCAGTTCGTCCGTCTCAATTGCTTGAGAATTCAATATGGCCCACAGATCGTAGTAGTCCTTCATCCGACTGTTTACGAGACCCAGCAGGACGACCGCGTGGAACTTCTCTGCGACAACACTTGCGGGCGGATAGGCTCGAATGCTGATAGCCGGCATATCCAGAAGCGTTGGATACTCAATCGTGAAATCCGGCGCAATCGTCGCATCGCCGAATCCGACATCAACCACTATCGGGATTCGTGTCTTTCCGAGATTCGCGACTGTTCTGAGTCGGATACCACCGTATTGCTGCTCCTCGCGGATTGCCCGAGCGGTCAGGTTGTCAATATCGTATACCAGCCCATCGTCTAGCTGTTGGCTCATTACCTCCGAGAAGACTGAGATCAGATGTCCCTCCGACGCATCGCCAAAACCGAGAAAATCAGCATCACGAGTGACGCGATTCTCGTCTCCTATCCAGAGCGTCACCAACATACCGCCCTTCAGAACAAATGAATCTCGGTGCTCCGATATCGACAAGCGATACATAAGCCGCTCAAGGCCGTAGGCTACAAGTACGACGTCGAATACCTGGCCTTTTTCACGTGCAAGGTTCAGCAGTCGCTGCCTGACGGAAGCAGGCGAGTTGTTTCGGCCGTTAGCCATTTGCGGTTATCGCTTCCATATAAGGCTGCATTTGTTTCCAGGCTCCACAGTCCTTGGCTGCTTGTGCGATCTCGGCAGGTGTCGCTTTTTGCTCTTCGATCGCGTTGCGCAGGCACTCTATGGCAACGGACCGGTCGACAAATCGCCGGCTTCGAAATGCATCCGCCAGTGATTTGGGGATCGAAAAGATCGGGACATCGATACCCGATATGACGTGATGCTCAATGCCGTACTCGAGATACGGAGAGCGAAATCGGACAATTCGAAGTGGCGGGTAGTCTACCGAGGGTTCCCAATCCTTTGCACCGATGGCCAGCCAGACCTTGCGCGGCATCTGATCGGTCAGTTGATGGTAGGCAAGAGCCGAGATCATGCAGATCACGCCTTTGGGTACCCGCTTTGACGCCTCCGCCAGCGAGGATTCCAGATCCAGTTCGCTGTCCGGCAGTTGGTACAGCCCTCTCGCGGCACGAATAATCGCGCCAGCCTCGGCAGCACGGGCAATCGTAGACGCAGCAATCCCTGCTGCCCTCAGGTCGCGTGCGCGCATCAGCGGATGATGCTGAAGTAGCTGAATCAGGCGATCTTGTTGAGTTGCGGTTGCCATGGTTACGTTACAAAACCTCGGACAATTTTCCAATTTGTCCGAGGTTTTGTAACACATCGCAACCGAGCTTTCTAGCTAATCCGACCCACGCAGAATCCACGCAAGAAATGCGGGACGGTGACGGGATATCTCTAACTCATTGATATAACAACGGTTTTCTGAGCGACCGCTGCTCGAAGCGGAGCTTTTCAGAACGTTAAGTAGTTGATTCGGTTCTTATTTAACAACTAGTTACCGGGGAGCCCGTTGCTCAATTCGCATCACTTTGCACAACGATGCACAGCTGATACACGCAAATTCCACGCAAAAGTGTGCGGGTCAAATCCAGCCCGCTTGACCTCCACACACTGCTCGCAACTTCCTTACGAATTACCGCCGGTCTTCTGAATTCGGCTGGCGTCGATCTCAGCATAGCGGACTGCATCGTCGAGGCGGTCATACTTGAAGTCTTTGTAGAAATACACATTCTTGGGGGCACAAGTAATGCCGTGTGCCTCCATCGTCTGCTTATCTTTTTTGTTCATTATGGTCTCCCGAGGACACATGCATTTTGTCGTTTGCGGTAAGGTTTGTTGCAGTCCCATTCTTTTCCGGAGAATTTCAGATGAGCGTTCTCCGGCAACGCAACAGCAACGCACGTTGCCTGGGATTTTCGATAGCCGCGATCACATTCCCAGCCATCCCCGTAAGACCGCCCGGACAAATATCCGTGTGCGGGCAATTTGATGGCATTGCAGGCGCCATCGACTTCCCGGTAGCCGCGATCGCACTCCCAGCCGGGATTTCTCGCGCTATGTGCCAGGTATGCGTTAGCCGGCACTGCGATGGCAATGCAGTCGCCATTTTTCGCCTGGTACCCGCGCTCGCAGCTCCAGCCCGCGCCGCTTGTACTTTCTGTCAGATAGCCTTTTACCGGCACATTGATTGCCTCGCAATTCTCGCCGACTTGTCGATAGCCTCTGTCACACAGCCATCTATCCCCTGACGCCGCGCTGATGTACGCATTCGCCGGCAATGCGACCGGATCGCATGCGTCACCACTTTGCTTGAAACCATGCTTGCACTTCCAGCCGGATCCGTACGACGAGTCCGTGAGGAAAGCATTTGTCGGTACCGTCACCACAACACAGCCGCCATCATCCTTACGAAATCCCCTGTCGCACTGCCATCCTGTCCCATAGGTACTCTCGGTCGCATTGGCCGGGATTGTGTCCGCTATACCTTGTGCCCTCGCTAACCCTGTAGAGCCAGCGACAGCCATCAGGGCCATCAGGGCGTAAGCGATACGATCCAGACGTGGATTAATTGTGTTCATTGGGTAGCTCCGTTCGGATCCATGCCTTTCAAGAATTTAAACAGCTCGCTGTCCGTCGATAGAACAAGCGTCGTGTTTTCGGCGATGATGAATTTGTACGACTCCATCGTCCGCGTGAATTCGTAGAATGCAATGGACTCGGCGTTCTGGTTGTATGCCTGGGCATAAATTTCGGTGGCTTTCGCGTCGGCCAGGCCACGAATCTCTTCGACTTCCCGGTACGCCTCGGATTGAATCTTGTTCAGGTCACGAACGCGGTTACCGCGAATTCTCGCCGCTTCGCCGTTGCCTTCCGACAGGAAGCGCTCGGCGATTTGTCGCCGTTCGCTGATCATTCGATCGTAGATTTTTGGCCGGACGCTCTCGTTGTAATTGATTCGTTTGAAGCGGATATCGAGCAACTCGATACCGAATACCTGGACCTTTTCCGCGGCCGCGGCAAATATTTCCTGCTCGACCTGCTTGCGCCCTTTCTGAATAGGCACCAGCGACCCCATTTTGAGATCGCGTTCGGCATCCGTTAAAAGCGCGTCACGTAATGGCACGCGATCCCGGGTAGTGCGAATGATTTCGATGAGTTCGTGTTTGGCAACAGCATTACGGGTCTCACTGCCGAGAATATCGTCGAGTCGCGACTGCGCACTGCGTTCGTCGCGAATTCTCAGAAAATACTGCATCGGATCGGTAATCCGCCAGCGGGCGAACAAATCGACAGATATGTAGAGCTTGTCCTTGGTCGGCATGTCCGAAGGACTGCCGTCCCACTCCAGCACTCGTTTGTCGATCGAATTGACCTGTTGGATAAAGGGAACTTTGGTTTTCAGGCCCGCGGTCGTCACCGGTTCGCCCACCGGTTTGCCGAACTGAGTGATGATCATCTGCTCGACTTCGCTGACTGTATAGATCGAACTAATCAGGACAAAGGCCGCAGCGCCCAGTATCGCTAGCAGGGCGGCTAGCTTGTTCATGGCTTGTCACCGTTTTGTGCGTCGAGATTCAGCAGCGGCAGGATGTTGCGTGTCTGATCATCGACGATGATCTTCGAGCGGATGCCCGGCAGTACGGCCTGCAGGGTCTCGACGTAAATGCGGCGGCGCGTGACTTCCGGAGCCTTGATGTATTCGGTCAGCAATGCGCTGAATCGGGCGACATCGCCTTCAGCTTCGTTGATGCGTTTGAGCCGGTAACCATCGGCCTCGCGGATTCGTTGATCCTTCTCGCCCTCGGCCAGGGGGATCACCTTGTTGTAGTCGCGCCGCGCCTCGTTGATCAGTTTTTCCTTTTCCTGCTGGGCCTGGTTGACCTCGTTGAAGGACTCCTGCACCGGGCCCGGAGGATTGATGTTCTTGAGCTGCACCTGGTCGATACTGATTCCCATCGCGTATTTCGTGGCAAGCGCCTGCATTTTTGTCAAGGCTTCGGATTCGATTTCCTGGCGCCCGATCGTAATCACCTCGTCTACTGTGCGGTCGCCGACGACTTCCCGCATGACTGACTCGGACACGTAGCGCAGGGTCGCGCCCGGCTCCCGAACTTCGAACAGAAACTTGACGGGGTCCGCAATGCGGTATTGAACGACCCACTCCACCAGTGCGGCATTCAGATCACCGGTCACCATCTCCGTTTCGCGTTTGCCGTCAACCGGGCTTTGGTAGGGGTCTGTGGCACCCGGCGTTGTGAAGCCGAATTCCTGCTTCAATTGCCGCTTGACCGGAACGATTGTCGCCACATCAACGCCCAGGGGAAACTTGAAATGCAGGCCGGGCTGCACCTCTTTCAGGTACTTGCCGAATCGTTGCACGACCGCGACGGAATCACTCGGAACCGTGTAGTAAGCGGTCCACGCTCCGATAAGAAGCGCCGCGGCTACTGCGAATAGGATGACTGTGCGCGAGCCGCCGCCCGGCATGATCTGCTTCAGCTGTTGCTGCCCTTGCTCGATCAGTTGCTCAAGTTCAGAGCCTGGACTGGCGCCGCGGCCCGTTGAGCCGCCTCTGTGGCCGTTACCGATTGTCGATGGCATGTAAGTAACACCCTCTCTTGGTTGCGTCTGCAATCACTCGTATATCCAGCATGGAAAGCCATTCCTTCGTTTTCGCCTCGCTCGATGGCCAGGCGATCGGCTTTTTCGCTATCCATTTTCGGCGGGAATTCCCAGGAAAAATCTACGGGCGTGACGGCAGCAAGTCGCAGGCGAAACGATCTTCGCCTGCGAAATTAGAAGCCTTGTATCTCTAGGCCGCTTTTTGCATCGCGGCTATATTGTGGAAGGTGGAATTGGCGACTTCGTAGGACTTCACCCGCGGTGTTCCTTTAACCAGCTTTGACAGAAGCCTGGTGACTTCGGCGAAGGCGATGCGGTTGTAATTTTCCGCGCTTTCCTTGCTGTCCCACAGGCTCACGGCAAATGCGTCCTTGCCTGCCGGGTCAACGAAGGTAATTTCATCCTGGAATCCCTTCTGCTTGCGAAGCAAGGGCAAAATTTCTGCCTCGATCTTGTGGGTGAAATCCTTGCGGCTGTCTGGCTTGAGTTCCATCGATACTTGACGTGCGTACATGTCGTTCTCCGTCCTTGTGATCGGCCAACCGGGCACTTCAAATAACCAGTTTGGTTTAGTTTTCTGAAGCCCTGTTGATCCGTTAACCATACTTGGTTAATTAACTTGAATAGTCAAGTATTATTTGCGATTATTCATTTTCTTTACTCCGATAGTAAATCACGAGGACCTGCAAATGGATGTTTGCTCTGTCATCAAGGCGCGACTGCAGGAGCTGGAGCTCGAGCAAAAGGATCTGGCCGCCGCCGCCGAGGTGACAGAATCCTATATATCCCAGCTTCTGACCCGGAAGAAGCTACCGCCAGCACCGGATCGGACGGATATTTACGAGAAGATGGGCAGATTCCTGCGGCTATCAAACGGCGAGCTGGCAACGCTGGCCCGAGCGCAGCGGATGGACGAGTTCAGACGTGATTACGAGGAGCCGCAAGAAGCACTGCTGAAAGAGACCCGGGAACTGATACTGCAGAAGTGCGTCCCAGCCCATCAGCAGCAAATTCGGGCGATCTTCGAGAGGCAGCCGTTCGGCGAACTGGAGCGGCTCGTTACGCAAACGCTGCTCGACGTTATCAGCCGGGTCGCCCGCACCGAGCTGGATAACGAAGCCTGGCTCCATGACGTCGCTGACCTCAGCGACAAGAGCTATGCGCAAATGCGAGTCATAATTCTGGAGTTCCTCGACACAGATATCTTCAACATTTCGAGCGCCGACTGCATTTCCTTTCTCAACCCGCTGCTGGCGCGCTGGGATATCGACCTCCTTACTTTTGACATGGAAATAGGACTTAACGAAAGACTCGTGCCCGGGGAACCGAAAAGGTTTGCCTTCGTCGAAAAGGACGTCGACAGCGTCGATGGGGACGAGCCAGGATTTACCGAGTTCCTCGAGGATGCCACGCTCAGCGGCGATGCCTCAGCCGAGGAAGTCGAATTCTTAAGGAAACTCCGGTTCAAGGGCAAGCGACCGGGTGCGCTCTATTTTTACAGGGCACTGCAGAATCTTAGGGACCCGCTGCATTTTCAGCCCGTGCAGAAATGAGCGGAAGTGTGTTCCGAGTTGCCTCTGGGACGAAGCTCGGCAGAGAGTAGTTTCGTACCGCGAGGCATCACGATTGGCGGCGGCCTGACCGCGATAACCAGCACAGGTCGAGTAGATTCATTCGCCGATGCGTCCCCTTTGATTCTTCTTCGCTTTCTTCGCAGCCTTTTTCTCCTTTGCCGTCATGACCGGGACTTTCTTTGCCTCTTTGTTGCTCTTTTGTCCTTTACTCATTGCCTGTCTCCTGCTTTGGACGTCATTCGGCCAGATCTAGCTATTACGCTCGACCGCCTTACCGTGGTTCGACGTATCGAGGTAACCCAGTCTGCGTTTGCCGAGACGCCGTTCGTTTAAACGCGTGACGATCTCTTCCGCCGACTGTCTCACGGCTTCCAGGCTGGCTTGCTGGTAACCACGAATTGTGTTCTTGCCCTGCCCGATGACGTAGCAATGCCAGCCGGTACCGCCCGTAGGCTCCGGCGGAATTGTCGATTCCACCGATACGATTTCATAGTCGTCTTCCTGGGCCGTAGACGGAATATTCCCAACGTGTAGTTTTGTGCTCATGAGTCCTCCTGATGAATGCAGATCCAAAGATGGAGGATATGGGCACTGGAGGCCCCTTAAGCTCACTATGCGGGTAGCGCTGAGTGACTACTGTACGCGTGGCGGAGGTGGATTAATACGTCGTGGTCCGAGTACTTTTAAAATAATTCATTGGCAATGCCGAGATTTGTGCGCATTTTGCTTGCTTACGCGGCACTTAGCCCTATACTGACGCGAGCTTGTTAGTGCGCTGTTCACTATGCACTCCATTTCGACGTTCCCGCAGAAGTCTCTTCCGTAGTTCCTCGTCCTGTTTTTCATCAGTAATTGCATCACTTCCAGCCACACTGGCCCTTGGAAAGGGGCTTATATTGCTTTGACTAAACAGGAAACAACTATGTCAACCACTACTGGAACCGTTAAATGGTTCAACGAAGCCAAAGGCTTCGGCTTCATCGAGCAGGAATCTGGCCCCGACGTTTTTGCACACTTCAGTGCAATCAAGAATGAGGGCTTCAAAACGCTCGCGGAAGGCCAAAAGGTCGAGTTTACGCTGACGCAGGGCCAGAAGGGCCCACAGGCGGAAAACATCGTCGCCGCCTGAATAGCCGACGGATAGATCAAGGGCCCCGAAATCGGGGCCCTTTTTGTTTATCGCGACCGGATAGTGGTAGTAGCCGTTTCAGGGTCGGGCAGTGTGTTAAGGTGGTGCCCAAGCAATACCACGGCGGAAATTCCTTTCCGCTGTAAGTCCACTTAGTTGGGACAACCCGCTGACCTACGGCTAATTCTGGCCGTCACGATCCTGTCGCCTCCTCTGAGAAATGCTCGAGGGGCACGTATGCCTGTTTTTCCGCTACCACTATCACCCGGCGCCGCACGGCGCCAAAACGTTTCCCACAAATCCTCGCCCGAGCTGGCAGGACCCGCTGACCAAAACGCACGCATTGCTACGGCAATCGTCTACTGCGAAGGCAACTTCGGCGCCATCGACGGCAAGACCGCCAACGGCCTCGTTCGCAACTCGGAGCGGTACAAAATTCTGTCTGTTATCGACAGCGAAAAAGCCGGCCTCGACGCCGGGACGGTACTCGACCATGTGCCTAATGGGATCTCCATCTGCCGCGATCTTGAGGCGTCACTTAGCGTGGCAGATGGCATACCGGACTATTTTATTTTTGGAATGGCGCCAGCCAGCGGCATGCTCTCGATACGCGAACGCGCGCTGATCATCGAGGCAATGAATTACGGCATGAACGTTGTCAACGGACTGCACGAATTCCTCAGTGACGATCCGGTTTTCAAGGCGGCGAGCCTGGCAAACAACGTGACCATACTGGATGTTCGAAAACCCCGTGACAAGAAAGAAATGCGCACGTTCACCGGACGGGTTTTAGACTTACCCTGCCGGCGTATTGCCATTCTTGGCACCGACTGCGCTATCGGGAAACGCACAACAGCGACAATCCTGACTCGCGTGCTCAACGAACACAGCGTGAAAACCGTAATGGTAGCGACTGGTCAAACCGGAATGATTCAGGGAGCGCGCTATGGCATCGCTCTCGATGCTACCCCCTCGCAATTTTGCGCTGGCGAACTGGAATCAACGGTCATTGAAGCCTACGAGAACGAGCATCCGGATGTCATCGTGGTGGAGGGTCAGGGTGCGTTAAGCCACCCCGCTTATTCGTCTTCGGCCTTCATCCTGCGTGGCAGCTGTCCGCACGGTGTTGTGTTGCAGCACGCGCCGAAACGAGCGCTTCGCTGCGACTTCGACAACATGAGAATGCCGACACCTGCCGACGAGATCAATCTTATCCAGACATTTGCCGACACCTCGGTCATTGGCGTCGCAATCAATCACGAGGACATGACCGGCAACGATCTGGCCAATGTCATCGAACGATACGAGCAGGAACTTGGGCTTACGGCAACAGATCCCCTGTCCGATTCGCCGCAACGCCTGGCCGATATGGTTTTTGCGGCGTTCCCCGAACTGCTGGAAATATCAAACGCCGCAGCATGAACCGCGCACCGCGACTAGAGATCGACCTCGACAAGATTTTTCACAATGCGCACGCATTGGTCCAACGACTCGATTGCCATGGCATTTCGGTGACCGGCGTGACGAAGGCGACTCTTGGCTCGCCGGATATCGCGAATGTACTGCTGCGCGCTGGCGTGAAGTCTCTGGGCGATTCTCGTATCGAGAACATTGAATCGATGCGCGCCGCGAATGTGGTCTCGGAAATGACGCTGATTCGCACGCCTATGATCACCCAGGCTGCTCGAGTGGTTAAATGCGCAGACATTAGCTTTAACACTGAAATTGAAGTAATTCGGCAACTCTCAGTGGAAGCCCGGAAAGCAGGCCGCACCCATCGGGTACTCCTGATGGTCGAGCTTGGTGACCTCCGGGAAGGCATCATGCCTGCTGATCTTATTCAAGTTGTCCGCGAGACACTTCGCCTGCCAAATATAACGCTTGACGGTATTGGCACTAACCTCGCCTGCCGAAGCGGCGCGTCGCCCGATGTGAACAACATGGCAAAGTTAACTGAGCTTGCCAAGCTGGTCGAGGCAACGACAGGTGAGCCACTAAACATGGTATCAGGCGGAAATTCTGCCAATCTGACATGGGCGCTCGGCGACGCGCCTGCCGGGCGGATCAACAATCTCCGGCTGGGTGAAGCCATACTTCTCGGGCGCGAAACGCTCCAGCGCGAACCTATTCCCGGACTTCACACCGACGCTATAACACTTGTAGCGGAAGTGATTGAGTCCAAGATCAAGCCGACGAAACCGTGGGGTCATATTGCGCAGACTGCCTTCGGCGTGCGGCGAACCGCCAAAGATTGTGGAGGAGTCTTGCAGAGTATCGTGGCGATCGGCAGACAGGACATCGATCCTGACGGCCTCGCAGCGACCAGAGGAATCAAGATATGCGG
>Ga0316192_10004311_pt1 | contig 10340 bp, 7 predicted proteins | sample MerIslwburrow_MG_FD_204931 | JGI IMG/M metagenome (GOLD analysis project Ga0316192, IMG submission 204931) | Coastal sediment microbial communities from Maine, United States - Merrow Island worm burrow | ecosystem: Environmental > Aquatic > Marine > Coastal > Sediment | place: USA: Maine...
GACTGACCTCAACACGGGCTTCGTAGAAGGTAAGCCTACCAATGGCAGCCAATACACAAATGGAAAGCAGGCCGATATGAAACATCAACAGGCCGGGACGGCGGTTGATGCCGGGCTGGGTAAGGATGGCGGCGAACAGGTTTAGGGCCAGAAACAATAGCGGCCCGGCCAGCACCCAGACCGTAACATCGGCCGGATTGTCGTAGCTCAAACCGGCGCCAATCGCCAGCAAGACCATCCCCAGCAAGGTCAGCCTGGTTGAGGCCAACCTGCATACCCAAGTCATCATGGCAGCTGGTTACAGGCCTCACTGCCTGAGCCCTGGTCAGTCATCCAGGGGATATTACCGGCATTACCATTACCGCCAGTACGGCCATTACCTGGTGTGCCAGCCGAACCACAGCTGTTGTGAATCCATTTACCACTCTGGCGGAACTGCACCACCTTCAGCACAGCACCATTGTAATAAGGACCACGATAGTAACGAGAGGTCTGATTGTTGCGCACTTGTTTACCACCAGTTGAAAGCCCCACTTCACGACCGACATCGTTCAAATTGGCCAGAAACACCTTATTCTTCCAACCATGCGGAATTGATACGTGACAGTAACTGCAACGGAAGTTTTTGACCTGAGCCTCTTGCGCATGGCCAGTGTGCAGATTCACACTCGGCACATAGAGACAGGAGGCAAAACCCAGCGAGGCATCACGACTGAAACCACTGCTTTGAGTACTCACAGCACCGATATTGCCAGTAGGAAACTCTTTGCCGTAGAAATCATAATTATGACACTTGAAACAGAGCCCATCAGAAGCTGTATTCTGCCCGGTTTCATCACTCCAACTGCCCTTCAGCAAAAACTCGTTCTCAGAACCATGCGGCCCCCAGACATTGCCATTCGGCTGAGCACCTTTTGGCACCACCGTCCCCTGTAGCGTATCTGAACCGTGGCAATCGGTGCAGTACATGGTCTGCGTACCCACTGCCGCATTGAAAGGCGCAGTCCAGTCGTTAGCATTGGCATTACGCACTGCCGGGGTACGGCCAGTAGGCTCCATTACCGGATGCCAGGAACGATGATTGTCTTCCCTATAATTAGTGCAATTATCAAGCGTAGTTGGGTCGACTATACCAAGCGCCGTTCCCGCTGGATCCCGTGTCCCTGTCCGCACAGCAAGGGCCGCCAGCGTGCTCGTATTTGTATTGGCCTGTAGCTCAGCAAGGGTAATTGACACCTCGTTTGCACCCACCTTTTTCCTGCCCAGATTAACTTGATTACACGCACCACCGGCAACATAAGCCCCTGTTGCTGAGCCCGATGTCCCCTCACCCTTATGGTCTGTTGGTGACTGATATTCCATTGCCTGATTGGTGTAGTTAAATAAGGCGTTGGTGCCGGCCGGTGTACCACCTGAATGATTCGTTCCCAGCGGTGGCGGTGTGTCATAGGAGTAATTCGAGTGACACTTCATACAGATCTGATACTCACGCGTTACATATGACTGACCAACATCGGCAAGGGCGTTGGGGCTGGCATCGCCACGTTTGATATCAAAGCCCACCGGGTTAGTGGCAAACTCAGTGCTGCCATACACCGGCTCAACCCCCCAGGCACCACGTAACACGCCCGACGCCAGATTGGTATGACCGCCATTATCCTCGGCGCGAAAATCTGTCGTTTTGTGTACATGAGTTCCCTCAGCAGCAGGAATCTTTGGATCATCATTAAAACGACGATTTTTAATCACGCGATGCGGATTGTGACAGTCAGTACACTCGGCATGACGATTGCTCAAATCCCCCTTACCCATGCGCTGTGGTGACTCCATAAAGTCTTTACCACTTTGCGGCGAGGCATGAGTGCCGATTGAATGGCGCTCTTCATTGCCGGCCTGCTCACTACTGGCAATAGGCATATGCACAGGCAGACTGAAATCTGATTTGATATCGGGTGGCTCAAACGTGCCCTTTAAAGTCTGGCTCTGTAAGACACCGCCATCGGTTGAATGGCAAGCGTAACAAGTCTCTTCTATAGCGGGCCTACCGCCCTGTTTCACCCGAATCACGCCACCACCAACACTCTGTAACTGGCCAGCGTCATCAGTCCCTTCACGCAACAAACGACGCGAACCCTGAACCGTGTGTGGATCATGGCAATTCAAACAAGCCGCTTGCCAAACCTGGGTATTTTTGGCGAATTCACGGATATCCGCTGCGGCATCAGTGTAAAGCTCATTAGCCACTGCCGGGTTGGCATGGGCGGAATCAGCCCAGCCAGACTTTTCATGACAGGCAAGGCAGATAATATCGTTAGCCTGGCTGAACGAACCCTCAACCGGCGCGCTCTTCTGAAAACGATTCACGCGCAGAAACTTGATGTTTTCGCCTTCGCTGCTACGCACATGAGGGTCATGACAAGAGATGCATTCCATTTGCCCGGATTCAAGCGGCAATGTTGGCTTGTGCCCACTAAGTTGACGCTCACCCAGAAAGCTCACGGCAGACGGGTCACGCAGTTCACCATCACGATTAAACTGGGCGGTGTCGTATGTAAATGAAATTGGATGATCGTTGGTCAGATCAGTACCTAGACGGCGAGTAAAACCAGAACGTTCATCAACACCACCCGGCATGGTGCCATCTGATTTTGTACCACGCATCTTGATCTGAGCGTCTTCGACACGATTCAGGACATTCACAGAACCTATGGCTAAAGTACCATCGTGGCATGACAGACAAAGCTTTGACTTGGTATTAGGTTGGCCCAGGTCTATGGCATCAATCGAGGTGGCTGTATAAGGAGTGTAGGTGGTGCCGGTTAATTTGCGATTCCAGATCGGCGCCCTAGACTGTTGGGCACCCTTATGAGGTGTATGACAAAAGGCACATATTTGTGATTCAGACGATGCCTGGACGGTACGACTGGCGCCATCGGGCAAACCAGGCACCACAGTGGCTGAGAAATTGTGTTTGGTATTACGAATATCCGATATTACTTCAGCCTGGGCACTAGTCCCTAGCAGCGTCAACAATACCAGAGCTGCCGTCACCTGCAACGTCCGAAGCATTCCCATCTCCAAGATATTCAAACATCATAACGCGGCCGTTAAATGTATCCGCAACGTACACATAGTCATCGTCAACCCAAACACCGGCCGGCAGATAAAACTGCCCCACTTCATGACCTGAGCCACCAATTGGCAGTAACAAATCGCCATCTTTATTAAATATTAACAAATAATCATAGAACGATTCTACCACATAGACATTGCCGGCTTTATCTACAGCAACCCCTTTCGGCCTGGGCAAGTCACCCAAGTATAATCCGCGTTTACCAAAACCCGAAAGATACTCACCCTGGGCTGAAAAAACCTGAATTCTCGAATTCAGCGTATCGGTAACATATAACTTTTCGTCATGCCAAAACAGGTAGGTCGGGCCATTCAACTCACCAACCGCCTCACCGAAACCTGAAAACTCAGACAATAATGCCCCGGCAGACGAAAACACCTTGATCGAATTGCTGCCCCTGTCCGCCACAAAAATCCGACCGGAAGCTGGATCCCTGGCCAAACCAGTTGGATGCTCTAGCTCACCAAAACCAATTTGTGCCAGTGGCTCACCATTTGGCGCCAAATGGGCGATGAGCCGTAGCGAAGCGTCCGCGACCAACAATCCACCATCTTCCGCCAGCGCCATGCCAATCGGCAATTCAAAACGAATATCCTTAGCAGCATACTGCCAGACTTTTAACTCTGCCTTGCCTGTATCAAATAGATAGATCGCCTGGCGACTGACATCACTAACAAACACCCGGCCCTGGCCATCACTGACAACCGCCTGCGGACGCTGCAGAATAACCGGCGCCTCGCCGTGTCCAACCAGCCCTACCAACCAACGCAAAAACTTTACACCAATGTTGAGCGTCTTTTCACCAGGACGAGGAAAATTTTCTTCGCCGGTTAACTGACCGACAAAAGCATATCTAGCAACCTCCGGCGCAGCTGGCCAAACATGTGCCTGCCTAAGCTCCTCATAAGGACGAGAATCAAAAACTGCGGGGATTTGCGCGCAACCACTAACAAGTGACAACAAAACAGCCGCCATAAGCGCAGCTAAAGATTGCCGCATAAGCATCACTCTACGACAGGTACGGTTGCTGGTTCGTTTATTTCAAGCAATTCGACTGGTGCGGCATCTGGCACCTGCTCACTGCCCAACTCATCCAGGGGGTCTTCGACAAATTCCTGGACAAAACCATCATCTGATCCAGTGACTGATGATGGCAGGGCAACCGCTTCAGGTGAGACCCTGGCGGCCTGGATGCGACCATTCAGGCTATCCACAATATAAAGAACACCACCATTCAACCACAAGTCTGTTATTCGTTTAAACTGTCCTGCAGCCAGCCCGAAACCGCCAATCGTCCCAATCAAACCACCCCGTTCAAACACCTTAATAGTGTTATCCATGTGATCTGCTACATAGCTACGATTATCACGGTCAACCACTATTGCCGCAGGAAAAACTATTGCCCCTTCTTCAAAGGCATAAAGATAACCGCCATCATTTCCTACGACCTGCAGACGACGTCCAACTCGCGCCCCCACATAAAAGCCATCAGGCCCCTTTGCCATTGTCGTGATATTAATAAATTCAGCCACACCCTCACCACGACCGCCATAAGTAGCAATTAGCTTTCCCATCGAGTTGAAATGCAGAAGATGATCATAATGGCCATCGGCCACTACAACGCCACCATCATCAAGGACAGTCACAGCTACCGGTCTAACCATATTAAAGTGATTACGAATAACCTGAAGCAGCGAGCCATGTCGATCATAATGTAAAATCCTGCCGGCTTCCGTATCCGTCAGATAAAACGAGAAGTCATTATCAACATAGATATCAGCAACCTCACCCTTAACCTCAGTTTTAAGATCAAGCACAGTTTCTAGCCGCTCGGAAACAAGATCAAAACGAAATAAGGCATCAGCCCCTTGATCTATGACGTAGAGATATTCACTTTGGACAGCGATTGCCGTTGGTCGCCGAAATCGATGTTCCACCTCGCCGGTAACAAAATTACCCGATGTCGCGCCATTAATTACCCGCCAATCAAATATTTGGACGTCGGCGGCTTGTGGGATTTTTAGAACAGGCTTGGGCTGTGTTTTAGCGATTTGATCCAAGGGATCGATAGCGTCATCACCCAACAACGGCTGATCAACTGTAGTCGCAGTCTCATCAACCACGCCAAGAGCAACGCCACTCTCTTCACCAGCAAAATCATCGAACAGATCGGCAAGCTCAGCTGCAGCCTTATCATTCAAAACTGGAGCGGTTGTCTGCTCAGTAGTTGCACAGCCAAACAGCTGCACAGCTGCCAGCAAACAAATAGCTATCTTAAGCCGACTGTGTCGCGAGAGACTGAATGGCATCGTCCGCAATTCTTGGTTGGGGGAAAGGCAACTTTACCATGACAGATTCCACAAAACTTACCCTGTATGATTCCTGACATAGTCACCGGGTTACCACCTTTTTGCGGCAGGAAAATTTTAGGGTGGCAATTTTTGCAAGTCAGCCACTCTGTATGCTGACGATGCGGATAACGCACATATGGCATCGAGCCTGTATTTTTGAAGATAACATCGAAATCTACTGCGTGCATTTCTTCGTCACCGTACAAACCTTTACGCGGCCCAATCATGCCTTGATCCAGTGTCTTAACCCAGTCAACCACACCGGAGTTATCACGAGGAAAAGTTTCCATCGCCTCAACAGGTTCTTGCAAAACCTTTACTGCGTCATTGCTTGGGTCATGAATACCATCTTCATATACAGGCACAACCTTGCTATCAAGCTGAAAATGCTCCCCTCTATTCCAGAAGTCACCGTCAAACTCTTCTTGTACATACGCAATGTTAGGCACAAGCACTCCGGCAAGCAGCCCAGCCAGCCCTAGAAGTAACATTTTATGTCGTTTGATACGCAACATGTTTACAATTTCTATACCAACTCAGCAAACAAAAACTGACCACCGCTGATTATTGCGGCAGTCAGTACGCACTATACACAAAGCAACAGTAATCTGCTATTAGGCGAGATTAATTGACTCCCGCCATGCGTAGCGCACGCTGCAGATTAGATGTCGCCGCCTGAATAGCCATAATCGCCATTTTATGATCACCCTTAGCTGCAACCGCCCTGCCGTCTTCCCTGATTTTTGCAGCTTTCTGAACAAAACTATCAATCAGTTCCAGCGCACGTTGCGACGGCTGTTTTTGCTCAACAGCTAAAGGAATTAACTCTTCATAGTTTTCATAACGAGCCAACTCATACTCATACTCTTCTTCCGGCGTCTCAAACTTCTTATCGTATGTCACAGTTTGGGCGTGCAGCATTTCCGTCAAGACTGACGTAATCATTGCTTGTGCTTTATGCAAGGATTTATTCGCTGCCGCATGGTCACCCTTTCCAGCCAGTGATTTGCCTTCGGCAATCAAGCGTTCATACTCAACCTCATCCAGCTTTGCTTTGGGAGACTGCTTCATCTTCGCCGCTCGCTCTGAGTTTTTCTTATACGAACCTTCGTACGTCTTCAGCGAATTACTCAACTCTTCATACTGAGCCTTGTGATTCACGCCAGCCATTTCACTTTCTGTTGTAATCTGCCTTGATGCAGCCGTCATCAAGCGTAAACCTTCGTTGACCTGACTCATCGCCTGCTCTAGCTGCTCTCCAGCCAATGATGCCTTAGCCGCTTCAATTTGGCCTCGCGCATTAGCCAACATACTAATTGCTTGCTGATCGCCGCTATTCTCGATGCGTTTGGCGCTTCCTGAACCAATCACCATTTGCGCATAACCTAGCTTCTGCTTAACTGCACCAGCAGTTACAACCGCAGCTGCACGACCTGACTTAGCCTTTGACGCACCAACACCCTCCTCTACGGCAGCCTTAACCTTGGCTAAATCTTCACCCTTATCCAGGACATAGACCTTGCCACCCATATATTTATGGTTACGACACTGATAATAAAGAAGATCAGGTGTTGTTTTAGATGGCTCAAAAGTCACTTCACCCTTGTAGATGAACTGCCCTTCAACGCCATCGGTATAGGTTCCAGAGCCCCAACCAGCCCGATTGGTAGTGAAATAGAAATCATGCTGAACACCCGTATCGACGACAAACTTATATTTCTCACCACGCGTTACAACAACTTCCTTGCCTGGCTCGCCGTTAACATCAAAACCGGAATTCTGCCCCTGACCAAAAGAAGGGTGCTCACTTGTCTTCGGTGATGCTGTTACCAGAAACGTATTAGGATCAGTAGGAATATTTAATTTGCGCTTTGGTGTGGCCGCAGCCACTACTGGGGCAGGCTGCACAACAGCGACAACAGGCGCCGGCTTTGGCTGCGGCGCAACTTGTGGCATTGAACTCTCAACAGCCCTCACTTCAGCAACTGCCGTACCAACCGTCGCCTCAGGCGCTGGCTCTGCTTTTTTCTCAGCGGTTGTACCGCCACAACCTGCCAACACAGCGGCGATTGCCACTGACAGGATCGTATACTTTGGTTTCATCATCGTCACCCTCGACAGTAAATTCTTACGACTTACCGCTGACTCATCCATATTTGATGTCAGCCCGATTTCTTCCTTACTAGATAGAGAAGGCCGCCCTTAAGGCGGCCATCTCATCATTTGCTAGTGAGACAGAATCACTAGAAGATAACGGTTATCTCCACGGATTCTTTAGAGTAGCTTCACTCAAAGGCGGCTGCCAATCAGCAGGCTTAGGCTTAGAGTGACATTTTTTACATGACTTGGTAGTAATAGGGAACGACACCTTACCATGACAAACACCACACTTTTGACCCAGCAAGATTGCTGACATATTGATCTGGTTAGCCCCTTTCTGAGGGATAAAGATCGCAGGATGACAGTTAGAACAAGCCAACCACTCAGTATGCTGACGATGTGGAAATACTACATCAGGTACGGAAGCCTTAACTTCACGAACGATGTCCATATCCATCACGAAAGGCTCTTCTGAAGAATCAACACGATCCCAGCGAGGAGACAGCTTCTTCTCATCTACTGATTTCACCCAGTCAACATAGTTACCGAAATCACTTGGTGGCAGACCGCCAAAAGCCTCTAGCGGTGGCTGCAACACGAATGTACCTTCGTTTTCGGTATCATGAATGCCATCCTCTGGTGGAGGAGGATTCTTCATCTTTTGTTTTTTCAGATTGCGGTTAAAGATATTCGCACCACCAACCTGGGCAACACGAATAACTTCGTCAACGGGTGCAGCAACCTCATTAACCGGGTTGTACTCTGGCGCATAGTCCAGAGACATATCCTCAACACCACCCGCATGAATTTCAACAAAGCCTTGCGAACATGCAGGACCGGAAATTGCCAGCGACAGGGCGAAACCTAGGAATACACTTTTGCTTCGTAATTTCATATTCTCAGTCTCCCCTTATTTATTTTCAACAGGTTTGTAGGCTGGCGCAATCAGGCGCTGAACCGTACTACCGTGGAAATGGGTCGGAGTGCCTGGAATGGCCGAGTGACACATGGCACAGTTTTCAACAGACCAAGCAATTTCACCATTGTGACATGCACCACAAAACTTACCGTCAATGATCTTTGCCATAGTGATCTTGTTACCACCAGCTTTGAACTGGAAGCCAAGGTCAGCATGACAAACCTTACAGCGGAAACGTATACGATGGAACCAGTGTGGAAACACTACCGGACGGATACCCGCCGCATCAGCGTAGTTATTAATTACAACATCGGCGTACTCTGCATGCGCTGTCTGGGGCAATGAAAACGCGGCTAACCACGTAATTGCTCCGAGCAGGACATATCTCCATTTACTATGCTTGGTCACACGTGACATAGCGAAAGCTCTCCTCAAAAATGAAAAAAAATCTTAAATATTATTGTTTTAAACCCAAACCCACGCATCAGAAACGGCGCATGAGGCGGAAGTATAGCAAATCATAATTGCGACTGTCAGTCTCAGTCAAACGATAACTTACACTGGTATCCAGTTTACCTATCGAATAAGACAAACGATTCTCCCAATCCAACCTATCAATCGCTCCCTCAGTAGAGGTATTTGACACGGCATAATCAGACGCATACTGCAGCTTGCGCACACCAAGCATCTGATAGTGTTGGAATATTATCCGCCCTGTTGATGTTGTCGCACCACGTTCAGTGACAACTGCAGCAGCGCCCCCTTCAGTCGCCTCATCCTCAACCTGAACGTACTGTACCGTAATATCCCCTGTAATAGAACTCCTGCGCCCCAAATCCTGATCACGACTCAACTGAAAGTTAATCAGCCGCTGATAAAATTCTCGCTCTGTAGTTACAACCGTTTCTTCATCGGTAAAATTCCATGACTCAGAAAATGTTAGTTGCGCCAGACTATTACCACCCCAGGCCCGCTGGTTAAACGACAGCGTCGCAGAGTGATCGTAACGCCATGATAAGCTGGAAGTAAGCACATCACCCGCCATCCCGGTATAAGCAATCGCCTGATTAAGATTTAGACGTAACGATGTAGTAGAGGTGCGCTCCGCAGGCCACCATGACCGACCAAGGCCATGCCCAAGCGCTAACGACCAACTATTTCTATCGTCGGCAACATCAACATTATGGACAAAATCGCCATCCAGATAGGCCTGGTACATAAAACCAAGCACTTCTTCCAGATCAGTCTGATACAACAAACCGCCAGCCTGACGATGCACATCATCCTGCACCCCATCAATCTCGCCATACAATGACGAAAAATTCGCGTCTAAACGCAAATTCTGACTAACCTGATAAAACAAGCCCGAATTCAGCGCCAAATTTGAAACATCAGCGCCCGAAACATTGCTCTCACTTCCCGCCATGGAGTAGAGCCTTATACCGGCAGTAAAACTTAATGGGTAATCTGCCGGCCGCCAAAAGGCATTACTCGTTAACTGCGTCATATCCAGACTTGAAAGGCGTTTATCCTTCGCCAAAGGATCCAAAAATGAACGCTCATAGTCGTAATAACTAACCTTGCTATCAAGGCGGAAGTTTCGCACCGGGTAATAAAAATGGCTTAAATCCAACACCAGACTGTCATTAACCCGCGACGAGGCCGAATGCTCATTTGTCTGCATAGAACCCCGAGCTAGCAGATGATGCTGCGGCTTACGCAAATCCGCTTCAAGCCCAAAGGTCTCGTCATCATAATCACCACTACCGGATGACTCCCAGTTGCGATAATCATAATTAAGCCGATACCGGCCGCCATGATCCGTCATATAACTCTG
>Ga0316192_10004312_pt1 | contig 10340 bp, 9 predicted proteins | sample MerIslwburrow_MG_FD_204931 | JGI IMG/M metagenome (GOLD analysis project Ga0316192, IMG submission 204931) | Coastal sediment microbial communities from Maine, United States - Merrow Island worm burrow | ecosystem: Environmental > Aquatic > Marine > Coastal > Sediment | place: USA: Maine...
TTAAGCAGGGCATTGAGATTGATACGCCCCTGCAGGTCGTGCACCACACCGGTCAACATCGCTCCCTCTACCGGCACGGCCACCTCCTGGGCCCAGTCCTCACCCAGATGATCGGTGGTACTGCCCATATCCCACTCCAGCACATTGCGGGCATAGTCTTCCGCCCCCAGGGCAAACTGATAGGCGATATCATTATTAAAAATATTGGCGCTGCGGCGTATATCGAGCTGCTGCCTAGAGGCCATCGCCACCGCTGCGGCCGTCACCAGGGCAACAATCAACACGGCGGTGATCAGGGCCACGCCCTGTTGTTTCGGCGGCTGTTTTCTCATGCGCCCACCACCTCAAATATTCTGCGTATCCGACCCCAGTCTTCCAGGTCAAGGGTAATCTCCACTGCCCGCGGCATGGCCGCCGGTGGCGTCGGATTCAAACCAGTCAGATTAGGCTCTGGCCACTGTGTCTGCCACTCTTTATTTTCATCCATAAAACGCAGGTCCACCGCCTTGATACCCTCAAGCATCACCCCTTCATAGGCTTCAGTATCCAGCGCCCGATCCAGCACCGGCCAAACCTTTCTCAACAGTTGATCTTCCTGCACCTCGTAACCGACCCGCTGCAGATGGCTGCGCGGCAAGGCCATGGGATTGGCACGACCAGAACGAGTCAGCTCCATAATCGAACTGCCATAACCGCCGCCACTAATCGGAGGCAATTCATCGGCATAGTTATCGCGCACCGGCCGCTCAATGGCCTGCTCAATGTCGCGACCAATTATCAAAAAGGCCTTTTGCAACTGCGCTAAGCGGTCAGCCTGGGCGTCGGCATGGGCACGGGTATTCATCACCGAATTCAGGCCGCCATAGGCCATCGCCGACATCAGGGCGAAGATGCCGATGGCAATGACCAACTCCAATAGGGTGAAACCTTTTTGCTGTGAGAATCTACGCATCATGAAGATTTACCGACGTAGGCCACCATGGTGGACAGCGGCCGCTCATCATCATCGGCAGTGGTTACCGTGAGATCAACCCGATCAACATCGCCACCCTCAGTTTTTGTCACCTTAATCACCCAGCGAAACTCACGCCCGGCCATGGTCTCATCCCCCTTGATCTCACCAGAACTGGGTCGCTGGCCAGTGACACGCAACTCGGTCAGAGCGTTCAGGCCAACCCAGTGGGCCATAGAACGCTCTTTGAGATAGACAAGGTTGGAGACATGACTGGTAACGGCCTTGATCGCCGCCGCCAGGGCAATGGCTAACACCGCCAGGGCGATTAACACCTCAAGCAGGGTAAAACCCTGTTGCCGTTTGCCGCGTCTGATCATTTTTCCAGCGGTCCTTCGAGCTTGAGGCCACCCATCATGTCGCCCTCAATCTGATAATACGGGCCACCTTCAAGTTTCAGAGTGATAGTGAAAGGGCTGACCTCACCGCTGGACATAATCCAGACCCGGCTGGCCTCGGTTTCACCAAAGCGATTTTCTGCGGCTAACTGACCTTCCACCTCGCTGATCAGCGTGACCCCAGGCGGCAGTTCGCGCAGACGAAATTCATCCACCTCCTCCAGCGGCAGCCATTCCTCTTCAACATAGACAAGAAACTGATAACTATCCTGATCGAGTTCCAGCGCCATTTCGCGGCTATTGAGCACCGATTCCTGGGTAGCCAGATCAAGCAGGGTAGTCAGTCGTTGCGCTTCATCTTTCAGCGCTCTGGCCTCGTTGCCACCCACCGCCAGGGTTGCCATGCTGACCACGATGCCGATGATCAGCAATACCACCAGCAATTCGAGGATGGTAAAGCCCCGCTGATGGTGGCGTTGCCCCTGGAAGCTCATACCGTTTTATTGAATATTCCAGTTGCCGATATCGGCGTTAGCGCCCTCACCACCATCGGCGCCGTCGGCACCGTAGCTGAAGATATCAATGCTGCCGTGAATGCCTGGATTGAGATACTGGTAAGGTTTGCCCCAGGGATCAACCGGCATCCGCTGCAAATAGCCGCCCTCTTTCCAGGCCGGCGCGTCAGCGGGTTTGTCCACCAGTGCTTCCAGGCCAAAATCGGTGCTGGGATAGCGGTGGTTGTCGAGCCGATACAGCGACAGGGCGCTTTCGATAGCGCCGATGTCTGATTTGGCCTTGGCGATGCGGGCGGCATCAGGTCTATCCATAATTTTCGGCACAATAAAGGCCGCCAGTATTCCCAGGATAACCACCACCACCATGACCTCGATCAGAGTGAAGCCGCGCTGTCTGTGTTGCTGCATTACCTTGCTCATTACTTTTCCTATTTCACTAATTGGTTCAAATCAAAAATTGGCATCAGGATCGCCAGCACGATCACCAGCACCGTGCCGCCCATAAATAGAATCATAAACGGTTCAAACACCCCCATCAGCAGCCCAAGCAGGGTCTCCATCTCGCGCTCCTGGGCGGTAGCCGAGCGTTCCAGCATTTCATCGAGCTTGCCACTGGCCTCGCCGCTGGCGATCAGGTGCACCGTCATGGGCGGGAAATAACCGCTATTTTCCAGCGCCTTGTTGATGGCCGTGCCCTCGCGAACGCGCCGGGCCGCCTCTTCCACCGCCGAACGCATCGGCAGATTGGTGACCACCTCGGCCGAGATGCTCATCGCCTCCAGCACCGGCACACCACTACTGGCAAGAATGCTAAAGGTACGGGCGAAGCGAGCGGTGTTCATACCGCGCACCAGACGAGAGATCAGCGGCAGGTGCAACAGCAGAGTATGAAACTGCCGTTTTGGCCCTTCACGACGCAGTAACCAGCTAAACACTACGACGGCAATGACGATGGCACTTACCAATAACAAACCATTATTTTGCAGAAAGTCACTCAGAGCAATCAGCCCCTGAGTCAGCAGTGGCAGATCCTGACCAATGCCTTCGAACACCTCGACCACCTTGGGCACCACATAGGCCACCAGCCCTACCACCACCATCACCGCCACCACCGCAATCAGCACTGGGTAGATCAGCGCCAACTGGAATTTTTGTCGCAGGGCATGACGGTTCTCGGTGTAGTCCGCCAGCCGCTCCAGCACTGCATCAAGATGACCGGACTGCTCGCCGGCATCAACAGTAGCGCGGTAGAGGTCGTCAAAGGCATGTGGAAAATCGGCCATGGCGGCAGCCAGCGGGTGGCCCTCTTTAACCTTGGAACGCACCGCCAGCATCATATTGCTTAGGCGCGGCTTTTCACTCTGGCGCGACACCGCCTGCAGCGCCTCATCTATCGGCGTACCGGACTGCACCAGCGTGGCCAGCTGACGAGTAATCAGGGATAGATCAGCAGGATTAATGCCGCGCTGAAACAGAGCAAAGGATTGACGCTGTTTGGCCTCGCGCTGCCGAACCTCGACCACCGCCAGCGGTGTCCAGCCCTTGTCACGCAATTGTTGGCGGATCTGGCGCGGGGTGTCGGCCTCGAGCACACCTTTGTGCTGCTTGCCAGCGCCGTCCAGGGCTTTGTATTCGAAGGCACTCATCTAGCCGGCTAGCCTTCCCTTGTGACGCGCAACACTTCTTCTAATGAGGTATCACCCGCCAACACCCGCCGCAGACCATCATCACGAATGCTGGCGGTGGCCTGACGGGCATGGCGCTCCATCTCCTGCTCGCTGGCGCCATCATGGATCATGCTTTGCAGGCTTTCATCGATAATCACCAGTTCATAGATACCGGTACGGCCAACGTAACCGACCTGTTTACACTCAGGGCAGCCCTTGGCACGGTGGATCGTCGGTGGGTTTGCCTTGTCCCAGCCAAAACTTTCACATTCCGATTCAGAGGCCGGATCGGGCGCTTTGCAATGAGGGCAGAGCAGACGCACCAACCGCTGGGCCAGCACACCAATCAAACTCGATGACAACAGGAACGGTTCGACCCCCATATCACGCAGACGAGTAACAGCACCGACAGCGGTGTTGGTATGCAGGGTCGACAACACCATGTGACCGGTGAGCGAGGCCTGCACAGCAATCTCGGCGGTTTCCAGATCACGAATCTCGCCCACCATCACCACGTCCGGGTCCTGACGCAGGATGGCACGCAAACCACGGGCGAAGGTCATATCCACCTTGGAGCTGACCGCCGTCTGGGAGATGCCGTCGATGTAGTACTCAATCGGGTCTTCTACCGTCATGATGTTGCGTTTGGAATTATTGAGTCGGGCCAGGCCGGCATACAGGGTGGTGGTCTTACCTGAACCGGTCGGGCCGGTAACAAGGATAATGCCGTGGGGGCGGTTGAGCAGTTTATCCACCCCGGCCATGGCGCCAGCCTCCATGCCCAGATGTTCGAGATTGAGCCGCCCGGCCTGTTTGTCCAGCAGACGCAGCACCACTCGTTCGCCGCCCTGCCCCACAGGCAGGGTCGAAACACGTACATCCACCGGACGACCAGCAATGCGCAATGAAATACGACCATCCTGAGGCAGGCGTTTTTCGGCGATATCGAGCCTGGCCATGACCTTGAGACGTGACACCAGCAACGGTGCCAACTGACGATTCGGTTCCAGCACCTCACGCAACACACCATCAACACGAAAGCGCACCACCATGCGGCCCTCAAAGGTATCAAGATGGATATCCGAGGCGCCTTCCTTGATCGCCTGAGTCAGCACGGCATTAAGCAGACGGATGATGGGCGCATCATCTTCACTTTCAAGCAGGTCTTCCGGCTCATCCAGGGCCATGGCAATGGCGGACATATCATCCTCATCACCCATCCCACCCATCATTTCATAGGCCTCGGCAGAACCGCTCTCGTAGCTTGATTGCAACAACTGGTCAAAGACGCTGTCGGCCATCAGCTCAAGCTTGAGTGGCAGGCCAAAATAGCGACGCAGCTCGGCCAAAGTCCGACTGGAAACGGTCTCACGACATTGCAATTGAGCCGCCTCATGCGTCAGCGACAGCAACAACACGCCGTGGCGCTTGGCAAAACCAAACGGCAGGCGCTTCAGTTCGGGGACTTCCTGGGGTGCTGCGGCTACAGCCTGTGGATCACCGGCCATCGCCACTGGTTTCGATTAGTTGAACCATGGGTCCGGCTTCGACCTGAGAGGCATTGGTTTGCGCTGGTTCATAGGGTGGTGGTAACTCCAGGTACTCCGGCAGCAACGGTAGATCAGCATCATCAACCATCATCACACCCTTTTCATTGAAACGTAGCTGCTCAGCCCGGATGTAATCATATTTGCCCGAGGTAATGCGGGTGGCGGTTGCTGCATCACGAACAATCGTAGGATGGATAAACACCAGCAGATTCTTTTTGACCTTGGTGGTGCTCTTGTTACGGAACAAGGCTCCAAGAAATGGGATGTCGCCCAGTAGCGGCACTTTCTGCACAGATTCCTGCACATCATCCTCAATCAGGCCACCTAATACGATGGTGCCACCGTCATCCACCAATACACTTGTCTTGATAGAGCGTGTATTGGTGGTTAGATCTGCAGCCCCTTCAGGAGACTTGGCCACACTATCGATCTTTTGTTCGATATCGAGCTTGACCGCATTACCTTCATTGATCTGCGGTTTAACCTTGAGAGTGATACCGACGTTTTCACGCGAGATGGTGGTAAATGGGTTCGTCGGCGAGCCGCTATCACCAGTACTGGTGTAACTACCGGTACGAAACGGCACAGTCTGGCCAACAATAATCTCAGCCTCTTCATTGTCAAGCGTCATGATATTCGGTTTAGACAGGACGTTAGTCCGGCTATCACCCTGAATGGCATTGATCAGCGCAGCAAAATCAGTTGTACCACTATTGAATCGTCCCATACCCAAAAAGCTGATAGGCGTAGGGATGGGCGGGATATTGCCGTCACGGAAACTCCCCATGGCCCCGGCAGCATTGAAGCCATCTTTGAAATTTGTGCCCGAGATAGGCCCCTTGCCATCAGGTGAACCATCAACAAACCAGCTCACGCCAAGCTCTGCAGTCCTGTCATCGTTAACTTCGACAATTACTGCCTCAACCAGCACCTGGGCACGACGCACATCCAACTTGTTGATCACCCCCTGCAAGGAACGAAACAGATCCGGCGGTGAGGTGATCACCAAGGCATTAGTGGCTTCATGGGCCTGAATGGTAATTGGTGAGCGGTTAGCCTGCGCAGCAACCTTACCGCCACCAACCGCCTTCTTTTCCTGTTCATAGGTTTCGCCCAGCCCGGTCAGCACCGGCACCAACTCCTTGGCCTTGGCATTACGCAGGTAAATCACATGAGTATTGCCAGTGGTTTCCAGAGGGGTGTCCAGATGAGAAATGATGGCGCGAATGCCGAGGCGCTCGGACTTGTCACCGCTAATCAATATACTGTTGGTTCTTTCATCCGCAACCAACACCGCCTTGCCCGATGTCTGGCCTTTGGGGGCTGCGCGCTGATCTTGTTGGCGCAGGCTTTCAAGGATGCGCACCACCTCGGAAGCCGATGCATGTTTAAGCGGCATCACCTCCAGATCAGAGGCGCTGGCAACATCAATGCGCCCGATAATGCTGAGCAGGCGATCAACATTAGCGGCGGAGTCGGAGATGATCAAAACATTGGTTGCGGCATAAGCGGCCATGTGGCCATGCTGGGGCACCAGCGGCCGCAGAATTGGCACCAGCTGAGCCGCGGAGACATTCTCCACTTCAATTACCCGAGTAACCATTTCATCACCCTTGGCACCCCGTTTCATCACCTCGGAACCACCAATCTGCTTGGCATTTACCGACGGCACAATCTTGATAACACTGCCCATGGGGACGGCTGAAAAATTATGCACATCCAGCAGGGAAAGAAAGGTCTGATAGACCTCATTGGCATTCATAGGCTTGGAAGAGATCACCGTCACCTTGCCCTTGACGCGCGGATCAATGATGAAGTTTTTGCCGGTGAATTCCGCCACGGTAGCGATGACGGTTCCCAACTCGGCATCTTTCAGATTAAAGGTTATGCCGGCCTCATCTTGGGCGGCAACAGGAAAAACCCCATTCACAGCAATCAAGGCTGCTGCCAGCCAAACCCGACAGCGGCTGGTGATCGCATTATTGCCGCAATGTTTTACAAAAAATCTCATCAAGCTTCCTAATGGCCCCTAATTTACCGGCAGGGTAAAACGCTGTTTTACGCCATTGCGATCAACCACCAAATCCAAAGTGTCTGCCGAGGATAAATCTTTTATCAAACCAAATCCTTTAGCCGGGCTATCCAGCTCCACGCCATTGACCGAGGTCACCACATCCCCAGGTAACAGGCCATGACGACTCAGAAAGCTGGCATCACGGCCTGGCTGCAATTTGTAACCGACAAAGCGGCCATTCTGATTGGCGGGCTGTATACGAACAAGATCGGCCACCTTCTGCGGATCATTTAATAAGGTATCACGGTACTGGCGCAACGAATAAGACTGGCGCGGCGCAGCAGTCGTCCTTGTCGTCCGCCCAGAGGATGCACGCCCTGATGCTGGCAGCGATGAAACAAGCCCCATATCCAATGAGTCTTTTGGCAGTTTAAGGGTTTCATAACGACCACCTCGTTGAATCACGATTCTGTCGGCGTGAATTTCTTTCAGCTCGGCATTACCCGGCAATTTGTCACCCACTTTATAAAAGTTTTCTTTGCCAGAAGGATCAGCCACAATCGCTCGCGCCTCGGCCTGATTCGGCGAGGCGATCAAGCCCCGCAAAGTCAGCTTTAAATTTGTCTCCGGCAAGTCGACAGGCTGGGGCGCCACCAGCTGCTGAGTCACCTCACCAAACAGATGCCAACCAGGCAGCTGTTGTACCAGGCCATTGCTAGCAGGGGTCGCTTTGCTCACCAGCGCTGCTACAGCCAACAGTGGCTGCGGTTCAACTTGAGGCAGCAAACGCCAGCTTAGCTGAGCCAGACTATAGGCCAGCAGCAGGATCAGCAAAACATGCACCGACACCCGCAGGCGTGGCCCCGGTTGCTGGCACAGCATTAATAAGTCTTTTCCCGTTATCGCGGTCATTAACTAACCGAACCCTCAAAACTTCCTATATTCAGGCCATTCCAACAGCCAGCCCCGGCAAATACCACTTTATTTCCAGCCTTACTTATGCACACCACTGCCTCGATCTGACTCAAAACCAGGCGGGCATTCAAAAAAATCATCCTTTTACCGTCAAAACACAGTAACCAATTGATTTTTATACAAATGAAACTAGTGATCACTTTTTGACCAATTTCAAGCAAGTCCCGATACATCAGCCTTCGTTGTTATTAAAGACAATCTTTCCACAAAGTTATCCACAGTTTTTGTGTATAACCAGGAAAGAATCTTAGTCTAACAATTGGTTAGCGCATTTTGTTAGCTAAACTTTAACAATACCCACCTAAACCAGGGCAAATTTATTTGCTAATAAATTCCACTAGCAATCGTACCAGCCTAAAACTTCACCAACGTGACACCAAATTGATTCGGCAGCAATTTTGTGGGAATGGACTACCAGCGCATTATCGACCAACGAGGAACCGGCAAACCAGAGCCGGTACCATCATAACGACTTTCAAACATGCCATCGCCATTGCTATCGATTAGGTAGTAGGGCACGCCTTTTGTAGGCACGATTTCAATCATGTACAGCTGGCCATTGGCGCGATACTCCTTTACCCGGCCCTGATCTCTTGGCGTGATCACTACTTCCGGCTCCATGGCCTGATCCAGCGATGCGCTGTCACTTGCCGCAGACTCTGCCATAACAGACAACAGCATCAGGGCAGTCAATATGTGTGTGTGTTTCATAATTATCTTGCCTCCATCAGCAAACGATACCGGCCCAGCCCAGCGCCGTAGATTGCAAGCGGCTAAAGATATCATTAACCCGTTCCTGTTAGCGAATCAATCTATGGCTCTGTGCGCTCTATTATAATCATCATCAAAAACCGGAACTGTTGCATAATATTGGTCCAAATACTTCTCAAAAAATAAACATTTGCAAACATCATGACCAAATCCAGCACCAAGCCCCTGATCCTCGTTGACGGCTCTTCATATCTGTTTCGCGCCTTTCACGCTATTCAGAACCTCAGCAATTCCAAAGGCCAGCCTACCAACGCCATCTACGGCGTAATCAACATGGTGCGTAAGCTGATCAACGACTATCAGCCGGAATCGATGGTGGTGATTTTTGATGCCAAGGGCAAGACCTTTCGCAACGATATGTACGCTGACTACAAGGCCAACCGCCCACCCATGCCGGATGAGCTGCGCAGCCAGATCGAACCGATCCACAACATCATCCGCGCTATGGGCATTCCATTATTAGTCATTGAGGGAGTGGAGGCGGACGACGTCATCGGCACCCTCTGCGTTCAGGCCGGCGAATTGAAGCTGGAAACCCTGGTCTCCACCGGTGACAAAGACATGGCCCAGCTGGTCAATAAACATGTCACCCTGATCAACACCATGACCGATACCTTGATGACGCCCGAGACCGTGGTGGAAAAGTTCGGCGTAACACCAGCACAAATCATCGATTATCTGGCCCTGATGGGCGACAGTGCCGACAACATCCCCGGCGTACCCAAGTGTGGCCCCAAGACAGCAGTGAAGTGGCTGGATCAATTTGGTTCACTCGACGAAGTCATAGCTAAGGCTGATCAGGTTAAGGGCAAGGTCGGCGAAAATCTGCGCAACAGTCTCGACTTCCTACCGCTTTCACAACAACTGGCCACCATCAAATGCGATGTCGAGCTGCCTTTTACACCCGAGCAACTCAAACTTGAAACGCCTAACACAGCCGCCTTGCGTGAACTTTTTAAAGAGTATGAATTCAAGACCTGGCTCAGGCAGGTGGAAGAGGCCGCCGACGTGCAAGACACCACTGAAGAACCAGCCCCAGCCAGCATCGAAACCGACTATCACATCATCCTTGAACAAACACAGCTGGATACCTGGCTGCAAAAACTACAGCAGGCCGAACTGTTTGCCTTTGATACCGAGACCACCAGTCTCGATTACATGCAGGCCGAGATTGTCGGCGTCTCATTTGCGGTAGAGGCAGGCGAGGCCGCCTATGTCCCCCTGGCCCATGACTACGAGGGCGCACCTGAGCAACTGGATCGCGATGCCGTTTTACAACAACTCAAACCACTGCTGGAAGATGCCAGCCGGAAAAAAGTCGGCCAGAATCTGAAATACGACATGAGCGTGCTGGCCAATTACGGCATCGGCCTGCAAGGCATTGCCTTCGATACCATGCTTGAGTCCTATGTCCTCAACAGCACCGCTATACGCCACAACATGGATTCCCTGGCCGAAAAATATCTTGGCCATCAAACCATTCATTTTGAAGATATCG
>Ga0316192_10004314_pt1 | contig 10339 bp, 6 predicted proteins | sample MerIslwburrow_MG_FD_204931 | JGI IMG/M metagenome (GOLD analysis project Ga0316192, IMG submission 204931) | Coastal sediment microbial communities from Maine, United States - Merrow Island worm burrow | ecosystem: Environmental > Aquatic > Marine > Coastal > Sediment | place: USA: Maine...
CGGACCATAAGGCCGGGGCCCCGGGAAGCAAGACCTATAATGCCCCCGTGAACCCGAAGGTCATCCGCTCCGTCGTCTTCGCTCTGATCATCTTCGCCATCGGTGTCATCGCAGGGCAGCTCACCATGAGCGCTCATGTCAAGGCCGAGGCCGAGGCCAAGCAGCTGACCCGCATCGAAGGAACGATCGTCCCGAATGAGAGTCTTCGCCAGCTCGAGCAACTCCAGGAGTTGGGCTATGTCGATGGGACCTTTGATCCACGGGCCGAGCTGCGGGGCGTCGAGTTTCACGACCGCCAACGGACGTTTCCGGGAGTCAATCTCTACAGCTCACGCCTGCGGACATCGGCACGACTCATCGACAACGACGGAGGCGAACTTCACACATGGAGCTATCCCGGGGACGACGGCTGGGAGCACATCGAACTCCTCCCCAATGGAGATCTCCTGGTAGTTCTCAATCAACAGTCGATTCTCAAACTCGACAAGGACTCGCGGCTGCTCTGGCGCTATGAGGCCGACACACATCACGATCTCGCGGTCCATCCGTCTGGCGACATCTATGCGATGACCGATACGAGTGCACTTCGGCCGGAGATCCACCCGGACGTGCCCGTCATCGAGGACTTCATCGAGATCCTCACCGGCAAAGGCGAGCTCAAAGACCGTTTCTCGATCCTCGACGCCATGCGTTCGTCGGTCTACGCCTTCCTGCTCGTGAGCCCGCGCCACCTCCCGTCTGACCGGCAGGAGGGAGAACGTCTGCGCGTCGACATGCTGCACACCAATCACATCCAGGTCTTCGACGGATCCCTCGGCCATCGCTCTCCGCTCTTTGCAGACGGCAACGTGTTGATCTCCATGCGAACGATCAACACGATCGCGATCCTCGATCCCCGGACCCGGGAGGTTCTCTGGGCCTGGGGACCGACCAACCTTCACAAGCAACACCACCCCACTCTCCTCGAAAACGGCAACATCCTCGTCTTCGACAACGGCCAGCGGCGCTCCCAGATCGTCGAGCTCAACCCGCTGACCTTCGACATTGTCTGGCGCTACTCCCCGAAGACGGGGTTTCTTTCGAAGTTTCGCGGCAGCGTCCAGCGCCTGCCAAACGGCAACACCCTCATCACCGAGTCGGATCGTGGCTATGTCTTCGAGGTCTCGCCGGATCACGACATGGTCTGGCGCTACGCCAACCCGGATGTGCAGAAGAACAAGATGCGGGTCGCGATCTGGCGCATGACGCGATTCTCCCGCGACGAACTCAGCTTCCTCGACTGATCGAGCGATCGAACCTCACCGCATCAAGTCGGCCCGAATACCGTAGAATCCTCCAATGAGATTCTGGAGCACCTCGTCCGCGGGCCTTGTTCTGGCGGCGGTCATGATCGCAATCACCGCCGCCCTGGTCTTTGCCACCGCAAACGACTGGATCGAACTCTACATCCCCGGCGCCGCCCATGTCGCCGGTTCGAACAATACGACCTGGCGCACCGACCTCGAGCTACGATCGGTCTCGTCCACGCCGGCCCAGGTCAGGATTGATCTCCTGCGGAGGAACCGCGACAACACGACTCACCCGTCGGTCATCGTCGACGTCGCCGCCGGTGCCGCGCATCGGTTCGAGGATGTGCTCGACCTCCTCTTCGGTGTCGAGGGAAGCGCGACCCTTCGTCTGACCACCCTCTCCGGCGAGATTCGAGCCACCAGTCGAACCTACAACGCGACCCCTGAAGGGACCTACGGTCAGTTCATCGGCGCGACGATTCCCGGGGACATTTTCGATTGGGGAACCGACGCGACCCTCATCCAGCTCTCATCGTCACCGACCGGCAGCACCGGCTTTCGAACCAACATCGGTCTGGTCAATCTCGAACCCATCGTGGCCACGATCCACGTCGATCTCTACCGCGATGATCGGACCCATCTCGGGAGGGTCAGCACCACCCTCGAACCCTACGAGTTCGACCAGATCGACAACATCTTCGCCCGGGTGACCTCCGACGAGGTGGCCGACGGCTTCGCCATCATCCGCACCGAACGGATCGACTCGACCTATCTGACCTACGCATCGGTCATCGACAATCTCACTGGGGATCCCATATTCATCCCCGGTCTCCCCGACCAGGGCCAGGATCCCCAGGCGACGCCGACCACCACGCCCACCGTCGAGGCAACCCCCACCGTCACACCGACGCCGTCCATCCCCATCGACCCGGTGGTGGTCACCACCATCGACGAGGAGACCTACAACCTCGTGCCGACCTCCATCAGGTTCATCGTCGGCAATGGAATCCAGACGTCGCTGGTCCTGTGCAGCTTCGACGGCACTCTGAGCCAGGTCGCGAGTTCCAGCTTCAGCTTCATCAGAGGGCCCACCGAGACCGTCGAGTGGGGGAACTGTTGCAGCGGTTCAAACACCGGCGCCCGCCTCGAATACGAGACCTTCATCGGTCTCGGGGGACCGGCGGTCGCCCGGAACTCCTGCACCGCGGGAACGCCCGTCTTTGCCATCTCGGGCACCGAGGTCGACACCGGTCTGGTGGTCGAAATCGACGGCGAGGATCTCGATCTCGCAGTGTGGCCGTGATTGGAAACCGAGGTGTCCAACAAAAATCTTCGATGATCGAGCATCATCAGCCATAGGGAGGCGCAGATGCGCTGGAAACAGAGTCGGAGAAGCACCAATGTCGACGATCGAAGGGGTCGACGGATGTCGCGACCCGTGGCGATGGGAGGCGGTGGAATCGGACTGCTGATCATCGTTGTGGTCGCCCTCTTCCTCGGGGTCGACCCGACACCGCTCCTCCAGAACTCGACCTCGACCAGCGTCTCGAGCGGTCCCCCCGCGGCTCCCCCTTCAGCCGAGCAGAACGAGCTCGCCGATTTCGTTTCAGTCGTTTTAGCCGACACCGAAGACACCTGGCGGGCCCAATTTGCCGAGGGGGGCCAACGCTATGTCGAGCCCACCCTGGTCCTCTTCACCGACCGGGTCCAGTCGGCCTGCGGGATGGCCGGTTCGGCCATGGGGCCCTTCTACTGTCCGGCCGACCAGCAGATCTACATCGACCTCGGATTTTACGACGAGCTCCGCTCTCGCTTCCGAGCACCCGGTGATTTCGCCCAGGCCTACGTCATCGCCCACGAGGTCGGACATCACGTCCAGAACCTGCTCGGGATCTCGGATCAGGTCCACAACTCTCAGCGCGGTCTCGGCAAGGCGGAGGCCAACGCGTTGTCGGTGCGGCTCGAGCTCCAGGCCGACTGTTTTGCCGGGGTCTGGGCCTACCACGCCCAGCGAACCCGCGACATCCTTGAAGAGGGGGACCTCGAGGAGGCGCTCAACGCCGCCAGCGCCATCGGCGATGACCGCATTCAACGCCAGGCGGGAGGGGCCGTCGCCCCCGATTCCTTCACCCACGGTTCGTCGGCGCAGCGGGTGAGGTGGTTCCGCCGTGGCTTCGAGACCGGCGACGGCGGGGTCTGCGACACCTTCAACGCTCGCAATCTGTGACCCGGGAGAGGGTTCCGGGCTCGAAGATGGGGCTCGGTCCCGATCGTCACACACCGGAAATCGGCCGGCGGCTCAGCAGTTGAACCGCGGGAGAACCGCCTCGATCCCAACCATCGGGTCTTGCGGCAGAAGAGCCGACGTCATACCCTCCCAGGGTGGCCGTGAAATCGGCCGGGAGGATCCACGGTGAAAAATTGTCTCTCAATAACGGGGCTGTTGTTCTTCGTTCTGTCGATCGTCGTCGCTGATCCGGTTTCTGCGACCACGTCCCCGGAAGAGGGTTGCGCCACGACCGTGGTCCGCGCGTGGTTCACCGACCGATCGCAGGTCGAGGCCTTCGCCCGCCACGCGGAACCTTGGGAAGTCGACCACAAGAAGGGCTGGATGGTGGTCGGCGTCGACTCGACGACCCACCAGCTTCTGATCGACCTGGGATTCGAAATCGAGATCGACGAGGCTCGGACCGCCGAAATCTGTACGCCGCGAGAAAGAACTCCCGGTCAGGCTGAGGGCATCCCGGGCTACGAGTGCTACCGCACCGTCGAGGAGACCTTCCAGACCGCAGAGGATCTGGTCACAAACAACCCCGACATGGCTTCGTGGATCGATGTCGGCGATTCCTGGGAGAAGCTCACGCCCGGCGGCAACGCCGGCTACGACATGAAGGTGTTGCGGCTCACCAACGCCAATGTGACCGGCACTCCACCCACCGGCTTTACGGGCAAACCGCGTCTCTTCGTGACCTCCGCCATCCACGCCCGCGAGTACACCACCGCCGAGCTCATGACGCGCTTCGCCGAGTACCTCGTCGCCAACCACGGCATCGACGCGGACGCGACCTGGCTCCTCGACGAGCACGAGATCCACCTGCTGCTCGTCACCAACCCCGATGGCCGCAAGCACGCCGAAACCGGCATCCTGTGGCGCAAGAACACCAACGAAAACTACTGCTCTCCCACCTCAAACGACCGCGGCGCCGATCTCAACCGAAACTTCGAGTTCCAGTGGAACTGTTGCGGCGGATCGAGCGGCGACCCGTGCTATGAAACGTACCGCGGACCGTCCATGGCATCGGAACCGGAGGTGCAGACCGTCCAGAACTACGCCCGGTCGATCTTTCCCGATCAACGCGACCCCGACCTGGGCGCCGCCGCGCCGGACGACGCCACCGGGATCTACATCGACATGCACTCCCACTCCGAGCTGGTTCTCTGGCCCTGGGGATTCACGAACACCGTAAACGGCAACGGGACCGCATTCCAGACCATGGGACGCAAGCTCGCCTTCTTCAACGCCTACTATCCGGACCAGGCCATCGGTCTCTACCCCGTCGACGGCTCGACCATCGACTTCGCCTACGGCGATCTCGGGGTGGCCGCCTATCTCTTCGAGTTGGGCACCTGGTTCTTCCAGGATTGCGCATACTTTGAATCGAGCATCCTGCCCGACAACCTCGAATCCCTGATCTACGCCGCCAAGGTGGTCCGTACGCCCTACCTCACCCCGGCCGGACCAGAGATCACCGGGATCAACACCTCGATCACGATTGTGGCTCCGGGCGACGAGGTCGCCCTCGACGCGACCGCCGACGACACCCGATTCAACAACTCCAACGGCGCTGAACCCATCCAGAACGTGACGGCTGCGGAGTTCTACATCGACACCCCGCCCTGGCAGACCGGCGCAACCGCGTCGGTTATGTCCGCATTCGACGGCGCCTTCGACTCGTCAGTTGAGGACGTGGAGGGGACCATTCACACCACGGGGCTGGCTGACGGTCGGCACACCATCTTTGTTCGCAGCCGTGACGCCGACGCAAACTGGGGTCCGGTGAGCGCCGCTTTCGTCTGGGTTCTCGACCCGGCCAACGCCGCCCACATCAATGGGGTGGTGACATCGGCAACCAGTGGAGCACCCCTCGGGGCCACGATCTCGGCGGGCGTCTTCACCGGTCTGACCAATCCGGCCTCGGGCGGCTATGACCTCACGCTGCCGGAAGGCACCTACGACGTCACGGCGACCGCCGACGGTTTCGGAAGCCAGACCATGGTAGGAGTAGCCGCAACCTCCGGAGCAACCACCACCATCAATTTCGAACTTCGTCCCTACGAGACACGCTTCACGGACGACGTGGAATCCGGGGTCAACGGCTGGACCTCCGATGGTCGATGGGTGATCACCGACGAGGCTTCGGCGAGCCCCAGTCACTCCTGGACCGACAGCCCGGGCGTCCAGTACGGAAACTACTGGGATCAATCGCTGACCTCTCCCTCGTTCAATCTCGAAGACGCGGGCGGCGTGACCCTCGAGTTCTCTCACATCTACGAGCTCGAGGACGGCTACGACTACGGCCACGTCGAGTACTCCCACGACGGCGGCGCGACCTGGACAACCGCGACATCATTCGACGGCAGCCAGATCGCGAGTTGGGAGCGGGTCGAGCTCCCGCTGCCGGATTTGGATCATGCAGCCGACGCCCGGATCCGATTCCGGATCGAGACCGACGGCAGCGTCACCGAGGACGGCTGGCACATCGACGACATCGTCGTTCGAGGCTTCGACGATCCGCCTCCCGGACTCGTCTTCCGCGACCGATTCGAGAGCGGCGACACGTCGGCGTGGGGCGCGGTTGTACCGTAGAGGTCGGAGTCAACGCCGATTTCGTCACACCCACGAAGACGCAGAGACACGAAGCGGTCACGGGAACGCGAACGAAAATGAGAACTCATCCCATACAATGAAGGCGTGCGGATCATCACGACCCATCTCTCGGCCGACTTCGACGCATTCGCTGCCGCGGTGTGCGCGGTTCGGCTCTACCCCGATCACCGTGTCCTCTTCCCCGGCTCGCACGAGGCTGCGGTTCGCCGGTTCCTCTCGGACTCCGGTCTGCCGTTCCCCGAGCTCAAGCTCCGGCGCGCCCGCCGCGAAACCATCGAGCACGCGGTGGTGGTGGACACCTCGACCCCGGCCCGCCTCGGCGAAGTGTGGGATCTGATCCAGCGCGACCGATGCCCCGTCGATCTCATCGACCACCACGCCGAAGAGCGCACCGACGCCATCGGAGCGGAAACCACCATTTTCCGCCCGGTCGGCGCCACCTGCACCATCATCGCGGACCTCTTCGCCGAAAGGGGCATCCAGCCCACCGAAGAGGAAGCGTCGCTGCTGATGATGGGCATCTACGAGGACACCGGCGGACTGTCCTACCGAGAGACCACCGCCGACGATCTCAGGGTGGTGGCGCGGCTCGTCGAACTGGGGGGCTCCCTGGCCTGGGTCCGGCGCTGGGTCCTCAAGGGGCTCCAGCCAGAACAGCTTCACCTGCTCAACCGAATCGTCGAGGCTGCGGAGGAGATCCCCATCAACGACATCCCCGTCTCCCTCGCCATGGTCGAGGTCGACCAGTATCACGAGGAGGCGGCCTATGTCGTCCACCGCTGGGCCGAGATCTTCGAGCTCCCGGTGGGGATCGTCATGCTCGTCCAACCGCCCAACGTCAATCTGATCCTCAGGGCCCGTGTCCAGGGACTCCACCTGGGACAGGTGGCGCAGCGATTCGGCGGCGGGGGTCACGCCACCGCAGCCTCTGCTCGCGTCGCCGACCGGATGCCGGTCGAGCTCCGCGAGGAGTTGCTTTCGTCCCTTGCGGAAGAGCTCCCTCCTCCCGCCACCGCCATCCACGTGGCCAATCGCCACATCTTCTCGGTGGATGCCGGAGACAGCGTGGACACCTGCAAGGAACGGATCAACCACCTCCGTCTCAACGCCATGCCGGTCCAGAACGCCGATGGCGAGCTGGTCGGAATGGTCACTCGTCAGATTCTCGACCGGGCCCTCGGGCACGGGATGGCCAACCGGGCGGTTCGGGCGATCATGCATCCGGAGCTTCCGGTGGTGGCCGCCTCGGCCTCACTCGGCGAGCTGCGCGATCTCTTTCTCGAGCGCTCCTACCGCTTTGTGATGGTCGAGGAGCACGGTCGACCGGTCGGCATCGTCACCAGGATGGAGCTCTTTCGCAGACTCTTCGAGCGCCAGCACGCCGCCGGAGCTGCGCTCGACCACCGGATGGCCGGCGCTCGACCCGTCATCCAGTCCATCACGCGCCTCTTGCGCGAAAATACAGCATCCTGGGTCCGGGACCTCCTCCGCACAGCCAAAGCCGTGGCCGACACGGTGGGCATCCCGGTCTATCTCGTCGGAGGCATGACCAGGGATCTCCTCCTCGGCCGATCCAACGAGGACGTCGACCTTGTCGTGGAGGGCTCGGGGATCGACTTTGCGCACGCGCTCGCGGCCTTCGTCGGCGGCCGCTGCCACCCACACCGGCCCTTCCTCACCGCGGTGGTCACTCTGCCCGATGGTCACAGGGTCGATGTGGCTTCCGCGCGAACCGAGTTCTACCGAACCCCGGCTGCGCTCCCGGAGGTGGAGACCTCGCTCATCCGCCAGGATCTCTACCGCCGTGACTTCACGATCAACTCTCTCGCCGTGGCGCTCCACGGTGAGCGACACGGCGAACTGGTCGACTTCTTCGGCGGCAGGAAAGACCTCCAACGACACGAGATCCGTGTCCTGCACTCGCTGTCGTTCATCGACGACCCGACCCGCGCTATCCGCGCTGTGCGATACGCCCGGCGGCTCGATTTCAGGATCGCCCCCGACACCCGGAATCTGATCACAACCGCCGTCGATGAGGGGGTCTTTGATCGCCTCTCCGGCCAGCGTCTGCGGCGCGAGCTCGAAATCCTGCTCGCCGAGGACCATCCGACTTCGGCCATCGAACTCCTGGCCGATCTCGGTCTTCTGCCCGCGCTCTGTCCCGGCCTCGTCTGGTCGGAGGAGATTCGCGCCACCCTCCTCGAACTCGAGGGCCAGCTCGCGTGGTTCGAGCTCGAACATCTGGGTCCGCCACCCGAACCGTGGCTGCTCTTCCTCGGAGGACTCGCCCACCAGGCGGGTGCCGATGTCCCTTGCCGAATGGCCGACCGCCTCCAGCTCACCGGCGAACAACGACACAGAATGCTCGATCTCGACCGTGGAGTGCACGAGGTTCGAGCGGCCAGTTCGCCCTCCGTGCGCCGCTCGTTCCGAGTTCGGGCCGTGGAGGGACGATACCCGGAGATCATCCTTCTCGCCATGGCCGGCGTCGATCTCGAGGCCCGGCGGAGACTCGCCGACGCCGTCGAGGCCGCCGTCCGCGTCCAGCCGAAAGTCAGGGGCCGACAGCTGGTCGAAGCCGGTATCGAGCCCGGCCCCTGGGTGGGCCATGCACTCAAACACACCCGAGACGCTCTGGTGGATGGAGAGATCGACGAGGGTCAATCGTTGGAGTACGCTCTGACCGTGGCCAGAGAGACCCACGAGGGAACTCCAGAATGAGACTCCGGGCGGGATTCGTGTTCATCACCCTGCTGTTCGTCGCCATCCCGGCGACACAGGCTCAGGCGCCGACACCCGTGGTCGAGCGGATCTCCTCCCAGTTCGGTAGGACGACCCGCGTAACCCTCTTTTCCAACCACGTGGTGGTGGTGGCCGTCCGCTCGGAGACCGAGGACTTCGTCCACCAGGCGACCCTCGCCTTCGACGAGTACATGGTCTACCTCCAGGCGATGGAGCGCGCTGCCGGAGAGATCGGCAACGAACCGGTGACCTCGGATGTCGAGAGCCGGGACGCCTTCACCGAGTTGACCCTTCATCTCGGTCCGGATGCACCACGCACGATCAGATACTCGCCGCTCGCCTCCCTCAATCTGCCGGCGGCGAGGATCGCATCCATGATCGACGACATCCAAAACCGGGCGCTGTCCGCACTCCCGGGCGAGTTCGAGATCAAGCAGTGGCAACCCGTCGTCGGTGACTGGGTCGAGCTCCGGCAGGGCGGAGAAGCCTTCGTCTCTGCGGTGAACGATGACGGGACCATCGTGCTGATGCAGCCCGAGAGCTCGGTTTCATCCACTGTGGCCATGGAGAACCGATCCGAGGTCATTCTCAAGGTCCTCGAGCGCGCACCATGAGGGTTACCGGCGGTGAGTGGCGCTCACGCCGGCTTCGCGGGCCGACCAAGGGCCAGAAACTGAGACCGACTCCCGATGCCATGCGCGAACGCTGCTTCGCGATTCTCGGAGTCCGGGTGGCCGGCGCGCGAGTGCTCGACCTCTTTGCCGGAACCGGCGCCGTGGGGATCGAAGCCCTGTCCCGGGGTGCGGCAACCGCGGTCTTTGTCGACGCTCACCGGAGCGCAGCAGGGCTCATTCACACCAATCTTCAATCACTTGGGGTCAAAGGTGATCGCGGATCGGTCCTGAGACGTCCCGTGGGGCGAGCGATCACCGACCTCCAACGACGACACCGGATCTTCGACCTCATCTGGGCAGATCCCCCGTTCGAGACCTGGGTTGAAGGCGTTGATGCCCTGACGGCCGCCGTTGAAGCGGGCATCACGGCCGAGGCGGCGACCCTGTGCCTCGAATGTCCGGCAGAGGCCGAACTCGACGCCATTCTCCCGGCGAATCTCGAGATCGACCGGAACCTCCAGGGCGGTGCCTCGAGAGTGGTCATTCTGCACAGGAAATCGACCTAGACTCTCAGACTCTGGAGACTGGATGCTGTGAGGATCTCACTGGTTCCAGGCAGAGCAACAGTCCGATCCTCTTCTTCAGCGGTTTTTTGTGTCCGCGGCTGCCTATCAGCCGCGGACACAAAAAACCGCGGGACCTCGAGGCCCCGCGGGAATCGGACGCCGGCCCGCTCGGAGGGCGAGACGCGGTACCGACGTCACACCGTATACAACGATCCTGAAACCACCGCTCCCTGGGTCGCC
>Ga0316192_10004315_pt1 | contig 10338 bp, 11 predicted proteins | sample MerIslwburrow_MG_FD_204931 | JGI IMG/M metagenome (GOLD analysis project Ga0316192, IMG submission 204931) | Coastal sediment microbial communities from Maine, United States - Merrow Island worm burrow | ecosystem: Environmental > Aquatic > Marine > Coastal > Sediment | place: USA: Maine...
AAAAATAATGAAAAATCTACAATGGTTCAATCGTACCTATGGAATAGAACCGGAGCAATGGATTGAGTACAAAGCTATTGCAGGATGTAAATCTGATACCGTTCCAGGTGTACCAGGGATGGGTGAGAAAAGAACATTAGCATATCTCAAAGGTGATAAAACATTTGCAGATAAAATAAAGCAACACCAAGATCTCTACGATTTATGCTATCAACTTGTCGTTCTTCCTCATCCATCCCTATCTAATTATTGGTTGCCATACAAAGAAACAAGATTAATTGAAGATGATTTCTCTGAATTTTGTTTAGAATATGGCATGACTTCATTCATCGAAAAAATTCACAATTTTTATATTTTTACGTGAGGAGAACATAAATGGCAAAAGAAGATTATGGAGAAGAATATTATAATCGATGCAAGACAAAAGGTATCGATTATGCATTCTATGGTAATTGGCAAAAACAATATGCAAAGCTTGTGGTATTTATGACCGGAATATATAAAATGGACTATCGGGATAAATCCATGCTTGATATTGGTTGTGCCTGTGGTGTTAATCTAAAAGCTTTTAAAGAAACAGGAATATTTGACAAGCATTATGGTATTGATATTTCAGAATACCTTATCAACTTAGGCAAAGAAAAACTGGAACTATCTGAAAGTGAATTAAGAATTGGTAAAAGTTCTGAACTACCATTTGAAAATAACAGTATTGATTTTATTCATTGCTCTCAATTGTTTGAACATTTAGATGAAGATGAAATATTAAATACTATTTCAGAAATGAAAAGAGTATTAGTTGACAATGGTAAAGTGTTTATAACTCTTGACGCAGTTAAACAAGGTAGAAGTAGAAAAAAAGTTTTAGAACAAGACCCTACTCATATCACAGCAAAAAAGATAGGGAGTTGGGAAGCATTACTTAAAAATGCATTTGATCCAATGAAACAATTAGAAATAAAAGAAGTATTTTCTAAAGGTAAATTTTATCCTGGTGGAACAAATGATATTGATCCTCTTAAAAAAGGAGAAAACAAAAGGCGAACATTCTATGATCATTATAGCAATGAATGGTCTATCTTTATATTGAAAGGAAAATAAATGGATGATCAGGTTCTGGAATTTAACAATCATTTCCTCAATCAGATCATTTATCACTCCATACAAGATACAGAATTTGTTAAAACAATTCGTAATGTAGTTCCAATTAGCACATTTAAAACAAAAGACCGCAAACATTTAATACAAATTATTTATGATTTTTACGATGACTATAAAGAAGCTCCTCAAGAAAATTTCTTTGACATATTCAAAGAATATGAGGACACCATTACCAATGATCTATATGATCGTTGCATGAATCTTATTGGTGTCCTCAAAGACATATCAGGATCTAATGCAAAGTATATCTTAAATAAAATAAATGATGCTATGTTTCACTTCCAACTGGAAGAAGCAAGTATTGAATTTGCAGGTCTAATTAAAGCTAAAGATTACGATAAAGCTACTGGAGTGATTTTAGAAGCGATCAAAAGACCACGACAAATTGAGGAACCTTACTATAACTATGTTTCTGATAGAGGATTCATTGGTGATCGGTTAAAAGAAGATCGATACAAAATGAAAACAAGAATTGAAGGGCTTGATAATTTAATAGGAGGTCTTAGAAATAAATGGCTTGTTACAACCCTTGGAGCTACCAAAGCAGGTAAGACTTGGTTTTTAATTGATATGGCTGTTGCTGCTATGTTCCAGGGTTTAAATGTATTATTCATTTCCCTGGAAATGGGTAAGGAACAAATCGATGAACGTTTAGATATGTCTGTTGGATTTATGACTTCATCACCTAAAGGTGAAGCTGAAATCCTAAGAGCTATGGGTGATACATACATTAAAACCCTTGAAACAATTGACACCATCTATGACATTAAAAAAGTAATTAAAAACAGAGAAAGGTTAAAGAAAATATCAGGTGGCAATCTGGAAGTGGTAGCCTTTGATAGAGGACGTTTAAATTACCATGATGTTAACCGGATATTAGATGAACTGGAAGAAAAGAAAGGATTTTATACCAATATATTAATTGTTGATTACTTAGGTATCATGAAAGAAACTGAAGCAGGACAAAAGAAAAAAGATAGGATCTCTGAAAATTGTCTCGGCCTAAAAGAAATAGCTGCCACACGTAATTTAATTTCTATCTCTGCTATGCAAGGTAATAGACGTGCTATGACAGCAAAAGTATTTCATTCATATTTAGTTGCCGATGACATTGATACTATTTTTAATTCAGACCTTGTTCTGGCTATTTGTCAAACTGATATAGAGGAAAAAGAAAGCAGAGCAAGGATTTACATTGCTAACTATCGTCATGGTAAACAACATGGATCTGTTGGAATTTATCGTGATTTATCTATAGGACAATTCGCAGTTGATGAATTTGAAGTTAAAGATGATTGGGGAGAAACATCAGGGGAGGAACAAGCAGGAATAGAATGGTAATACCTATTAAACAAGTTACTGCTCATAAATGTACGGTAAAATCTACGACACATGCCTATGAAGTCTGGAAAGTTTTATCTTATTGGGATCAAGGTGCTGAAAAGACAAAATCAATTCTGGATCGTAGGGGTAATCGTTTTCCTGCTGGTCTTTATCCTTATGTTCATAAGAAACTAAATGAAAAAGGACACTTTGTAATTTATAATGGCATACCTTATCATAAAATAGATTATAAATTAGTATCTAAACTGCCTGATATTCGATTTGAGCCATATCAAAAGAAAATGATAGCCAATGTAGGCCCAAGGAGCAGAGGTATCCTTGTTGGGCCTACTGGATCAGGTAAAACTGTTGTTATGGGGGGAATAGTTGACAAACTTTATGTACCAAAAACTATTATCATCACACCTACCAAACAAATCTTAAATCAAACCTATAATCGTTTCATTGAATGGTTTCCCAATCATAAAATTGGAAAAGTTGGAGATGGTATACAAGAACATGGTCATATCATCATTGCATTATTTCAATCATTAAGAAAATGGAAATTTAATGAATGTGATTTGGTCATCATCGATGAATGTCACAGAATGAATAACAGCATTGACACAATACTCACAAACCTTACCAATACTCATTACCGATATGGCTTAACAGCTACCCCTCAATTAAAAAAAGACTTTGCTAAATGGTGTTTAATGACAGGAGCTATTGGCCCTATCATCCACGAAACTACTGATGAACAAGCTATCAACAGAGTAACAGACGTACAAATTAATCTTCTCCGGTTCATTTGTAATAGACCTACAGGCATGGCCTATCAACAAGTCTTACGTCATGACGTATTATTCAGTATCACCAGATGTATCAAAATGCTTGAAGCAGCAAAACAAATATCTTTAAATGATGGGGGTAACTGTCTAATCTTATTAGATGAAATTGAACAAGGCAATGTCATGGTTGAAGTAGCTCAAGAGATGGGATTAAAACCCATGTTCGCTCATGGTAAAAATAAAGGAGAAATAAATGATCGGATTAAAAGCAAGCTTAATAACAGACAAGTCCAACTTGTTATTGCCACGTCAGTTTTTGGTATTGGAACCGATATACCCAACATCGATTGTGTCGGAATCGCATCAGCAAGAAAATCATATATTGACACAATACAAAAAATTGGTAGAGGAAGGAGGAGAGTCAAAGGAAAAAATAAATTAAAAGTAATTGATTTTATTGACAACGTTAGAGGTAAAAGCAGGTTTCATAAACATTTCTACTCTCATTCTATTGAAAGACTTAACATCTATAAAGAAAAAGGATGGGAAATCAAAAAACTATATGCAATTTAAAAGGAGACTATCATGCCAAAAAATCTTGGAACATTTGCACCACCAGAAATTCATGAATATGAAAAAGAATATTTTGATTGCCAACAGAGTAAAGAAGATTTTGATATAACATTTTATGGTAACTGGCAAAAAGATTTTGCAAAACTGATTATTGAATTAGCTGACCTTAAATCTAATCCTGGTAAAGATTGGGAAACCGTACTTGATGTTGGTTGTGCCTGTGGCATTAATTTAAGAGGAATAGATGAGTTAGGTCTTTTCTCCAAACTATATGGTACAGATATTTCAAACTATATAATCAATTCAGTTATTCCTACCCTTCCCTTTCATTCAAATGATTACACTGATTTTTTCTGTACTCCCTCCTGGGATCTATCAATGATCAATGACAATGATGTTGATCTTCTTTTTTGTACTCATGTTCTGGAGCATTTACCAGATGAAGAAAAACTACATGAAACATTAAAAGAGTTTCAACGTGTTCTTCATCCAGAAGGTAAAATTGTAATTATTCTCCCTGTTGTTAAAAAAGAAATCGATGATCCTAATACTCTTGGTCTTCATAAAATAATGCATGAAACTAAATGGTGGAACAATGTATTTAAAAAATACTTCAGATCAGAATCATTTAAAGCACGTATTGCATTTAAAAAATCAAAACTAAAACCAGATCGATCAGGTGATAAAACTTTTTATGAAAATTATCCAGCATGGGAAATCTTCAGATTAATCTCTAAATGATAATAGATCCACGTATAGAGCATATCATAGAGCAACTTGAAATGATGGATATATTAGATGAGTTTCATGTTGACTATACTATGGACGGAAAAAATATCGGGGTCGGATATGTAGGTATTCGGCCCTGTCCTTTTTGTGGAGAATCAAATAATCATTGGGCTGTTAACCTTAAATTTAAATTTGGTACGTGTTTCAAATGCAAAGGAAGAATGAGCATATTCAGACTTATTTCTTACTATGGTCGAATGTCCTTTGAAGAAGTAAAAGAATATCTATTAGATAAAATCGATTATGATGTAGATATTGTAGATCAGGTGACACAAATAATAAGAAACAAAAAAGAAGAACCTACTTACATCCCTCCAAAGAAAGATGAACTCCCCGATAATAAACCAATAACATATAATCTATTAAGACAAAATTCTTACTATAAAAGTTTCTTTATAAAAAGAAAACTATATTATTGGGATATAAAAAGATATGATCTAAGATATTCTAAAGAACAAATTATTTTTCCGGTCTATTTAAGGAACAAAATCGTCAGCTATCAAATGAGAAATATTAAAAATAAATGGTACTCAAACGGAACCAATTTAGGATCATATTTATGTTATGAAGATCATATATTAAATAATAAACCACTGATTTTAGTAGAAGGTTTTTTAGACTATACAAGGATTAATTCTTATGTTAAAATATACTATTCAAATGAAATATCAGTTACCACTGGCTATTTAAAAATGATCTCAAACAAACAAATAAAAAGAATAATAGCCTGTAAACCCTCTAAAATTATAGTAATGTTTGATTCTGATTCATGGTTTGATTACGATAGAGTCAAAAATGCAGTACCTATGGATGTTGATTTTATAATTCTACCAAAAGGTAAAGATCCAAATGATTTAACCTGGAATGAAATCGATTTGATATTTGGAGAGATCAGTGGGAAATCCAGAATTAGAAAAAGATTTAATGTGGATAAGCATAACAACTACCAATCAATGCCCAAAATGTAAACGTAATTTAGGTAATAAACAAGAAGAACTTTCTAAAATAGCAATAATTATTATCTGTGAACAATGTTATAGAAGATATTTCTATAGTATTTTTAAAATTTTTGGTTCTTATATGTTACACATATGAATTTTACAAAACCACAATATATAATAATACATCATTCATTAACAAAAGATTCAGAAACAGTTTCATGGCAAGCAATTAGAAAATATCATTTATCATTAGGATGGAATGATATAGGATACCATTATGGAATTGAATTGGTTAATGATCAGTATGAAATCCTGGTAGGTAGAATGGAAGGTGAAATAGGAGCGCACACCAAAGATAAAAATTTAGATTCAATTGGTATATGTTGTGTCGGAAACTATGATGAAAGACCCCCAAATTCTAATATGCTTACTGCTCTCAGTAAATTATGCATTAGTTTATCCCTGAGATACCATATATCAATAGAAAATATAAAAGGGCATAATGAATATGCCCCTTGGAAAACATGTCCAGGAAAAGCCTTTCCTTTGATCACTCTACAACAGGATTTGATGGCATCTTTAAGGTATTCTTAGATTCTATATAAACAGTCCTGCTTTTTTCTAATTTGTGTCCTGTTCCCCAAGCAACAAAGGCCGTTCCAAACCCACCAACAATAAAAGACACAAATTTAATCCACGGTATTGCTTCTGGAATAGGCACTATCGTAGATGATCCAGCTATAACTCCAGCAATAGCTATTAAAAAAGATCCGGTCTTAGTTTTCCATCCGGTCATATGAGTTTTGATTTCATCATTCATAATTATTTTCCATTTAATACTTTTGATAAAGCTTTTGAATACTCTAATCTTGTTACTGGTTTTCTGATATATACATCAACGTATTTAAAATATTCATGTTTCTCAAGTCTATTATTACTACTGCTTAATCCTGAACAAAGAATAATTTTAATATCAGGTCTAATAATTTTAATTTTTTGTATTAAATTTAAACCTGTCAACTCAGGCATTGTTAAATCAGTTAATATTATATCATATTTATTTGAATTAATTTTAAATTCTTCTAATGCTAATCTACTACTTATAAAATGAGTTACTTTGTAGTTCAAGGACTCTAATATTTTAGTAACCGCTTCTATTATAGTTTCTTCATCATCTACAAGAAATATTCTCTCACCATCCCCCATAATTACTTCTTCAATTATTTTAAATTTTGTTCCTAATCCATTATCTTTTAAATAAGCAGGAATATAAATTGATACTTTTGTTCCTCTATTAACCTCACTATATATACGAATAAATCCATTATAATTTCGTATTATCCTATCTACTACTGATAAACCTATTCCTGTTCCTTCTCCTTTATCTTTAGTAGTAAAATATGGATCAAAAGAACGACTTACAACTTCAGGAGACATTCCCTCACCATTATCCTCTATTTCAATTCTAATATACTTTCCTTCAGGTATTCCAAACCGTTCTTCAACAAGTTCCTCATTGTATACATCAATAACAATTGATCCTTGTTCATTTTTCATTGCTTGATAAGAATTTTTACAAATATTCATTAGTATCTGTTTAATGGTAACATCATTTACTAATGCTATTGCCAATTCCCTTTCTATATTTAATTCCATTTTTACTGATGTTGGAATCATAGATCTTATAAATTCAAAAGCTTCTTTGATACAATTAGACACATGTAAAGGTTCCAATAATTCTTCCCCATTTGTACGAGCAAAAGATTGAATTCTACGAACAAGAAGACTTGCAACTTCTGCTGCTCTAATTATAGATTTTATATTTTTTTTATGTATCCTGCAATTATCATCACTATCACGCATCTCATAAAGAATAAGATCACAATTTCCAATTATAGGTTGTAAAGCATTATTAAAATCATGAGCAATACCATTAGCAAAACTACCTATTGCTTCCATTTTAGAAATTTGACTTTTATGTAAATCAAATCTACTACGATCCTTTTCATCTTCTCTTCTACTGGTAATATCGTGTATTGCAGTAATTCTTACAAGTTTATCATTATATTTAATAGTCTTACCATTAACCTCTACATAGCGAAGGGAACCATTTTTATGAACACATCTATGCTCATAAACTTCTGTATAATTTTCCTTCATCCGTTTTTGAACAAGTTTTTGATCATCCACATAAACTAAATCAATAATAGATTTATTAAGTAATTCTTTTTTAGTATATCCAAACATTTCACTAAAACGATCATTACCATCTATAAATTTACCACCATCAGTAATAGCTATCCCTTCAAAAGCAGCATCAAAGAAAACTTTTAATCGATCTTCTTTAATATCAGCACATTTGTCACATTCAATTTTTTCAGAAACAAAATCAGTTATTTTTTTAAAATAATTTATCATAACCACTTTTCCATAATCTTCAATTGATTATAAATAGAACCTGCTTCATAATTTAAAACAGGTATAGTAACAATATGTTTTGGTAAAAAATTATTATGTTTCTTTTGGTTTTCCAATCCTATTATATTATCTAAACCCAATAAAGCTGAAGCAAGATAAATAGGGCCGGAATCAATACCAATAAAAAATTTACATTTTCCTATTTCCTCTATCATTTTTTTAAGATCTGCTTTTTCATAACGCAAAGAACAATCCTTATCTAAACAATCCATAAAATCAGCTTCTATAAAATCAGGATATTCATCTGCAAAATCTGGTGTCATATGACATTCATAAGGTTCATATCCAGCTTCAATTACTTCTTTCCAAATTTGTTCAGCTACCTCTACCGGACAAAATTTCTTATGCATCCCTGTATGACCAAATAAATGTACCCCTATTCTCTTTGAGTTATCAACTCTGTATTTATTTGCCATATGATAAGGTTTCCAAACAAAATGATCCATTCCTAATTCATAAAAAGCACAAAGATAAGGTTTAGGAGGTTCATCAGATACATCTATAGGAATTGAACTATCTTTAGGATCAGGATATAAAATTTTATACACATAATTATATCTTCTTTTATTAAATAAACTATCAATAGATATAATATTTTCATCAATAAGATCAAACTGTCTTTTTGAACTTGATCCAAGAATAGATTTAATTCCTGCTTGTTTTATAAACTCATACCATACAGGTAAAAAATTAATTAAATCTCCTAATCCATGATCAAAAATAAAAAGTGATCTACCAGCAGTTCTTCTTAATTTATCAATAGGTTTCATTTATGCTCCGCTATAACAGATTACTTAAATAACCTTTCGCTTCAATAATATTATATATATCATATGTTTTAGGAATAACTATTTCATTACAAATTATTCCCTGATAATTAACAAATATTAATCGAGCAGGAATAAAAGGAATATCCTTTCTTTCAGCCGATAGAGCTATCCAGTAGCCATTCTCATAATGATCTTCAATAACCCCTCTTGGATACCCTCCTACATAGGTTATCATCCTACCATGATGAAATAAGCCCCTACCAGACTCACAAAAACACATCTCATCCTTACGATTAAAGAACAAAGAGTTAGGTTGATCTATATTTGAATAAACTATCCTGTTATTCTTGGATAATTCAATAATTGCTCCATTACTAAAATCATTATCCTTCCATCCTTTTCCAAAACTGGAAACATACCATCTACGATTCCAATTTATTAAAGAATTAATATGATAGTTATCATTTCCTGCTCCATCAAAAGAATAATGATTAACATCTCTCATTACATTATTTGTAGCTGGACTTAAAACAATATTATTCATAGAATCTGTTCCAGTTGAAATACAATAAACCCTGCCCCTAAAAACTGAAACCATATCATGAATATCTTTTGATTTTCTACAACTGGTTAACGTATGCTTCTTAGTTACTACATCAATAACAATAAGATCATCGAATTTATTGTTAGTTTTTAAAGATACCATCAAATAATCACCAGACATACATAATGCTTTAGATCCAATAATATAATTTGTCTTCTTAATATCTAATGGTATCCATTCTATACATCCAGATTTCGTATCAACTAAAAGAATCAAATTATTTTTATCAGTAACCGAATTAACATCATGAACACAACTCAAAATTAACTGCATATTAATTATCCTTTTTTGGGAGGATGCATCTGAACCAAAACCTGCCGTACAACCATTTGAACCATTTCAGCAGTTTCTTCTCTACGATCCCTTGCCAAAATTGTTTTCATTTGTGTCATCAATTCAATTAACTGTTTATTCATATTGGTAATTTCATATCGGGTTTCTTCTCTTTTCTTATCTGCATCATTTACAATACCCTTTAATTCAAAAGTAATATTATCAAGCTTTTTACAAAAATTATTTTGAAAAATCTTTTGTTGGGTATGACATTCATCTCTCATTTCTGTACATACAGGAATACTTTGAAATCGAAACTGATCATTCCTATCAAAAAGTTGTCTTCTTTTAATAAAAGAACTACTTTCTAATGCTTTTACCTTAACATTTAATTCTTCTAATTTTTTCTCCATAAAAGGAACTTTACCTTTTAAAACTACAACTATAGATATTATAAAACCAAATGTAGCAAGAATCATAGGCCAATAATCTCTTATAAAATGAGCTAAAACATGACCTTCATTAATCAAAATAGGGTCAGCCATTAGGCTACCTCCATGCCAAACTCACAGGCATTTATTTTTGCTTGAGTCCAAGAATTTGAATCACTTGGATCATCTTCCCAAATAACTACT
>Ga0316192_10004318_pt1 | contig 10334 bp, 10 predicted proteins | sample MerIslwburrow_MG_FD_204931 | JGI IMG/M metagenome (GOLD analysis project Ga0316192, IMG submission 204931) | Coastal sediment microbial communities from Maine, United States - Merrow Island worm burrow | ecosystem: Environmental > Aquatic > Marine > Coastal > Sediment | place: USA: Maine...
TTGTCCCAACGACCGATCGCCGGCGTTGGCAATATCTACGCCGACGAAGCCCTGTGGTTGGCCGGAATCAACCCCAACGTCTCCCGCCTCGGTCGCCAACGGGCGGCCGATCTCCTGGACGCCCTGCGCATCGTTCTGGATCAGGGCCTGGCCAACGGAGGTACAACCCTACGGGACTACCGCAACATTGACGGTGGCAGCGGGGAGAACCAGAAGCAGCTCAATGTCTATGGTCGAGGCGGCCAAGCTTGCCCTCGCTGCCATCACGTTCTACGTTCAGCAGCCATTGACGGCCGAACGACCACATGGTGCCCCACCTGCCAGCGCCACTGAGCCACTTCCACACCAGTCCAAAACTTGACCAATCCCCTTTACGTGATCCCCGGAAGACGAACCGCTTGCCACGCCAACGCCACACCACATCAGATCTTGCCCGATATACCCCCCAGAGGGGGAAACAAGACCTAGGCTCCTCCTAATGAACGAGGCCCTATCCGATGCTGAGCAGCAAATGTGGCGAACGTTCTTGTCCGCCAATGTTCAGCTTCTCGAGCGCTTGGACCATGAACTACAACAGCGCTCGCATATCTCATTAACCGACTATGAGATCCTGTCCGAACTGGCGGCCGCACCAGATCAGCGGCTCCGAATGAGCGAGCTGGCCGATCGGGTGCTGGTGTCGCGAAGCAGACTGACCTACCGGGTCGATCGGTTGGCCAATGTCAACTATGTGACCCGCGAGGAGTGCGAGGCCGATCGACGTGGCCTGTTCGCCATTCTCACCGAAACCGGAGCCGCCGCCCTCAACGCAGCCGCTCCGGGCCACACCTGCGACGTTCGCTCCTGGTTCTTCGACGCCGTCGATGATGCCGACTTCGAGGTCATCGCCCGCATCATGGCCCGCATCGATCAGAAACTCACAGCCAATTGAGGTCGGTTCATGCCGAGCTTTGCCATCGTCGGAGGGGGCCGGGCCGGCTGGTCGTTCCATCGCGCCCTTACGACCTCCGGTTGGGTGGGCGACGAGCCCCATGGCCGCCACGACGATCTGAACGGGCTGGCTGAACGCAGCGACATCATCATCCTGGCCGTCCCCGACGACCGGATCGCCGAGGTTGCCACCACCATCACGCCGGGGCAGGCGTCGGTCCTGCATTTGTCGGGAGTGAAGACGCTTGAGGTCCTCCTGCCCCACGAACGGCGCGGCTCGGTCCACCCCCTCATGTCGCTGCCCGATCCCGAAACCGGAGCGCAGCGCCTGCGCGCCGGTACCGTGTTCGCCGTGGCCGGTGACCCGAGCGCAACCGATGTGGTTGAAGCCCTCGGGGGCCACGTTGTTGCCATCGACGAGGACCTGAGGCCGCTGTACCACGCAACGGCGGCCATAGCCGCCAACCACCTGGTGGCGCTGTGCGGCCAGGTCGAACGGCTGGCGTCGGAGGTTGGTGTGCCGGTCGCCGCCTACTGGGAGTTGATGGCCACCACGCTCGACAACGTCGCCCGGGCCGGCCCAGCCGCATCGCTGACCGGCCCCGCCGCCAGGGGCGACGAGTCGACGCTGGCCAAACATCTTGAGGCCCTTCCTGCCCGGGAACACGAGCTGTACCTGGCCCTGGCCCGCGAGGCTTCGCGTCTGGCGGGACGGCCACCGGGCCCGGCAATCACCCCATCACCAGCCGTGCATGACCAGCGACGGCGCGGCCCCGAGGGCACGGCACACGAACATGACCCCGACGGCGTGACCCCACACGATGGCGGCGCAGAAAGACACTCCCCAGGAGGAACGTGATGACACAGACCGATAACGACTCCGGGCCGGTCCGGACCGGCCCACCGGAAACGTTCGACACCATTGCCGGGCTGCGGCGTCATCTCGACGACCACCGGGCCCGGGGGGCTCAAATCGGTTTTGTCCCGACCATGGGCTACCTGCACGACGGTCACGCCTCACTCATGCGGGCCGCCGCCTCCGACAACGACGTGGTGGTAGCCAGTGTTTTTGTCAATCCGCTGCAGTTCGGGGCCAACGAGGACCTGTCGTCCTATCCGCGAGATCTGGCCCGCGACACCCAGGTGGCTGCGGCCAACGGGGTGACCGTGCTGTTCGCCCCAACGGTTGAGGAGATGTATCCCAACGGCGCGGTGCTGACCTCGGTCTCGGTGGCGGAGCTGTCGACCCGGTGGGACGGAGCGGCCCGGCCGACCCACTTCGCCGGCATGGCAACGGTGGTGGCCAAACTGTTCAACATCGCCGGCCGGTGCCATGCCTACTTCGGGGAGAAGGACTACCAGCAGCTGATGATCATCAAACGTATGGTGGCCGACCTCTCGATCCCGGTAACGGTTGTGGGCTGCCCGATCGTACGTGAAGCAGACGGTCTGGCCATGTCCAGTCGCAATATCCATCTTTCCCCACCCGAACGGGAGGCGGCAACGGTGCTGCGCCGAGCGCTGGACGAAGCACAGCGGTTGATCGCCGATGGCGAACGCAGCCCCGCCATCATTGACCGCGCCATGGGCGCCATCGTCGCCAACGAACCGCGGGCCGAACTCGACTACGCGGCCACGATCGACGCCTCTACCCTGGCCCCGGCCGAAACCGCTGACCACGACAGTCACCTCATCATCGCCGCCAGGGTTGGGGCGACCCGCCTCATCGACAACGCCGCTGGTACGGTCAGCGGGCACCGTCCGCAGCCGATGGGAACTCCGTGACCACCACCCGAACTGTTCCTCTGATTCGAGCCGCCAAACGACGCTCCGGCTCCCAGCCGCTGGTCATGGTAACCGCCTACGACGCCCCCTCGACCCGGGTGGCCAATGAGGCCGACGTCGACCTCATCCTCGTTGGCGATTCGGTGGCCATGGTCGTACTCGGCCATGACAACACCCTGGCGGTGACGATCGACGACATGGCCTACCACGTCGCCGCCGTCACCCGGGCCCAACCCTCGGCCTTGGTGGTCGGCGACCTGCCGTGGATGAGCTACCACGTCTCGGCGGCGGAGACGGTCAATAACGCGGCCAAGCTGATCAGGGCCGGTGCCGACTGCGTGAAGCTGGAGGGCGGGGTGAAACGCCTTCCCATGATCGAGGCCATCCTGGCCGCCGAGATCCCGGTGATGGGCCACATCGGCCTGACCCCGCAGTCGGCAAACGTGATGGGCGGGTTCAAGGTGCAGGGTCGAAAGTTCGCCGCCGCCCGCCGCCTGGTCACCGATGGGGAACAACTGGAGCAGGCCGGTTGTTTCGCGGTGGTGATCGAAGGTGTACCCGATGCGGTGGGCAAGATGGTGACCGACGCCCTTGACATCCCTACGATCGGGATCGGCGCCGGGGCCGACACCGACGGCCAGGTGCTGGTGTACCACGACATCATCGGGCTGGAAAACCGCTTCAAGCCGCGATTCGTGCGCCGCTACGGCACCGCCTTCGACGATCAGGTCGGCGCCCTTACCCGATTCGCTGAGGACGTCAGAAACAGAACGTTTCCCTCTCCTGAAGAGACCTACCAGGCTGATGACCGCCTGACCGGCGACATCGGCCTTTACGGCAGCCCGATCGCGGGCTCGTCGTCGGCCACGCACCCGCCAACCGCTGACACGCCGCCCCCGACCACAACCACGTCGTTCACGACGACGGAACGAAAGTAGGGTCGAACCCATGCCTGCGCTTGTCCTGCGAGCCCCCAGTACCTTTGAGGACGGATTCGCCAGCATCCGCCGGGAACTGAACGTACCCGAGGCGTTCCCCGCCGAGGTACTGGACGAGGCGGCCTCGGCCAGGGTTGACCTCGACGACGGGTCCCGAACCGACGCCAGACACATCCCGTTCGTCGCCATCGACCCGCCGGGAGCTACCGACCTCGACCAGGCCTTCGCCGCCGAGCGACTCGACGATGGCTACCGGGTCCGTTACGCCATCGCCGACGTGGCGCCCTTCCTACGTCCCGGCGGGGCCCTCGACACCGAGGCCCGCCATCGGGGCAGCACCCTGTACAGCCCGGACGGGCGAACCCCGCTGCACCCACCAACGATCAGCGAGGACCGGGCCAGTCTGCTGGCCGATACCGACAAGCCTGCGTTGTTGTGGACCATCGACCTCGACGGCGGTGGGGCGCCGGTGGGCTGGAACCTGGAGCGGGCCATTGTCAACGTCCGGGCCGCCATCTCCTACGTGACGGCCCAAGCCCATATCGACGCAGGCACCGAACCTTCGGCCGCCCCCGGCCCGGGAGCCGGTACCGGCAACCTGGCCCTGCTCCGTGACATCGGACGTCTGCGCCAGGCCCAGGAGGAGCAGAGGGGCGGTATCAGCCTCAACCTTCCGGCCCAGGAGATAGTGGAGCACGACAACAGCTACACCCTGGAGTTCGACACCACGCTGCCGGTTGAGGGTTGGAACGCCCAGATCTCACTCCTGACCGGAATCGTCGCCGCCAGAACCATGACCGCCGCCGGTGTCGGCATTCTCCGCACCCTGCCAACCCCCTTCGAACGGGCCATCTCCCGGTTGCGCCTCACTGCCCAGGCCCTCGGCCTCGACTGGCCCCAGGAGGTGCCCTACCCCACGTTCGTCCGCGGGCTCACACCGAACAGTGCGCCGTGCAACACCTTCCTGGTCCAGGCCACCCGCACCCTGCGGGGCGCAGGCTATGTCGGTTTCAACGGCGAGGTGCCTGCCAACCCCGAGCACGGGGCCATCGCCTCGGTCTACGCCCACGTCACCGCTCCCCTGCGCCGCTTGGTCGATCGTTTCGGCAACGAGATACTGCTGGCGCTACTGGCTGAGCAGGAACCCCCGGCCTGGGCCATCGAGGCGCTCGATGAGTTGCCGTCGCTCATGGGCCAGGCCCGCCAGCGGGAGTCGGCGCTGGAACGCTCGATGCTCGACTTCGCCGAAGCAGTGGTTCTCGAGCGCCATGTCGGCGCCGTGTTCGACGGGTTTGTGGTGGATCTCGACAAAGCTCGTGAACGGGCCCGGATTCAGATCGGTGAACCGGCGATCGTCGCCCCCGTCGACGCCAACGGTCGACGCCTGGGCGAAACGGTAAAACTTGAACTGACGTCAGTTGATGTGCAGGAAAGAGAGGTGAATTTCGATGTGGTTGATCGGAAAGCGATCTAGGCGGGGAGCCATGGTGGGCGCCGCCCTCGGACTGGCGATGACGGTGGCCTCCTGCGGGAGCAGCGACGACGAAACGGCAACCGAAGCCGAAGGGGCAGACGCAGCCGAGGTTGAGCCGGCCACCACTGCTCAGGCCGCCTCGGTCACCACCAACGAGGAGGCGGAGGTCGAAGCGGCCGGCACCACGGAGGTCGACACCACGGAGGTCGACACCACGGAGGTCGACACCACGGAGGTCGACACCACGGAGGTCGACACCACCGGAGAGCTGTTTCCCGACGTGCTGGGGGCGACGGCGGAGCAGGATGACGATGGCACGTGGAACGTCTCAGCCACCCTGTCGTCGCCCTATGACTCGGCCCAACGTTATGCCGATGCCTGGCGCATCGTCGGCGCCGACGGCACCGTGTACGGGACCCGCGAACTGGCCCACGACCACGCCGCCGAGCAGCCGTTCACCCGTGACCTGAGCTCGGTCGAGATCCCCGAGGACGTCATCGAGGTGACGATCGAAGGTCGCGACCAGGTCAGCGGTTGGGGTGGCGAGAGCTTCACTCTCACCCTCGAGCGCTAAGGCACGCGAAACCGCCCGCCGACACCGGGGTCTACCCGGACGTCTCGGTCGTCGTCGTCCGGGGCTGATCGGCGACGACCAGGCTGAAGTGGCGTTCGTCGAGATCGGTCACCGTCATCGTGACGTCGAAGACCTCGCCGCTGGCCGGCATCACCAGCGCGCAACCCATCGTCAAATCGGGAGGCAGCACCACTGCCGTCGGCCCGCAATCAACCGACTCAGCGGTGAAGTTCGATCCGACCGAATCGTTGAGCATGGCCGCCACCCCCCGCTCGAAGCTGGGCAGGGCCGCTGAGCTGACCACGTTGGCCGTTGTCAGCTGTAGTCGCCCTTCGGCGTTCACCACCGCTTCGACCTGGATGACCTGCCCCTCTTCGGTGGTAGCCGAACAGACGAAAGTGGTGTCGGGAGCGAGCTCGCCCGGGTCCGGGCAGGTCGAGGTCAACGGGCCGAGACCAAGCGTTGGCGCCAGATCACCGACGATCATCTCGTCGGCCAGGGAGAGCGGCTGACCTGCGGCCGAGGACTCAACGTCGCGACCGGAACTGCAGGCGGCGCAAAGCAGAGCAACTACAACCGCAACGATGATGAATGATGCTCGCAACGAACCCGATTCCTGACATCCGACGGGGGCATCCAAGCATAGTGTCCTGGCGCACGCCGTTGGGGGCACCACCCCAGTTCTAGGCAACCGAGCGGCCCTGCCACATGCTTGTCCGATTTCTGCCAGCACAACTTCGTGACCAGGTGTACAACTATCCTCAATGAACACGTTGGATCACGACACCTGCTATCAGGCGGTTACCAGGCGCGACCCCCGCTTCGATGGTCGTTTCTATACCGCGGTCACCACCACCGGCATCTTCTGCCGCCCCTCGTGTCCCGCTCGCACCCCCAAAACCACCAACGTCCGCTTCTACCGCCACGCCGCCGCGGCCTCGGATGCGGGCTTTCGACCGTGCCGCCGCTGTCGGCCGGAATTGGCCCCGGGTCACCCCGAATGGAATCGTCGCAGTGATCTGACGGGCCGGGCCCTGAAACTGATCGAAGGAGGCACGGTGGACCGGATCGGAGTTTCGGGCCTGGCCGCCCAACTGGGGGTCAGCGAGCGCCATCTACGGCGCGAGCTGCAAAGCTCGGTCGGCACCGGACCGTTGCCACTGGCCCGGGCCCGTCGGCTGTGGCTGGCTCGGCTGTTGCTTGATCAGACGAGCCTGCCGATCACCGAGGTGGCGTTCGCCGCCGGATTCAGCAGCGTGCGACAGTTCAACGACTCGATGCGCAAAGCGTTCGACGCTCCCCCTTCGGCGTTGCGTCGTCGGGTCGGCACCGACCCAACGGCCACGACGGTCACGCTGCAGTTGCCAGCCCGGGGTCCGCTGCGCTGGTCGGCCCTGCATGCGTTCCTGGCGGCCCGGGCCATTCCCGGCCTCGAATCGGCGTCGGAGAACGGCTTTCGCCGTCAGGTGGATGGCGGGTGGATCGAACTCAGCGGCCCCCTTGTCGCAGCCCCGACGGCGAATGCAGTCGGGTCCGGGGCAGGTAACTCTGGCGTGTCCGGAGCCGAAGTGCCTGGATCTCGGGTGACCGGGTCCGAGGCAGCCACGGTCGACGAGGGGGCGACACTCACCTTGACCTGTGCCCTTGATCAGCTCAGCGCCCTGGCCGAGTTGTTGCCGATCGTGCGGCGGGTGGCCGACCTCGACACCGATCTCGAACCGATCGAAGCCCACCTCGGCGCCGATCCAACGCTGGCCCAACGCCTGCAACAGACCCCTCTGGCCCGCCTGCCCGGGGCGTTCGACCCCTTCGAGATCGCCATCAGGGCCGTCGTGGGCCAGCAGATCAGCGTCGCCGGGGCACGTACCCTGCTGGGCCGCCTCGTCGAGATGACCTCCAACGGCCCGACGGGCACCCGCTGCGGGTTTCCCTCGGCGGAACAGGTGGCCGAGTCGTCCCTCGATGAGCTGGGCATGCCTGGTCGGCGGCGGGCGACGATCCTCGGGCTGGCCCGGGCGGTGGCCGACGGACAACTCGAGTTGGGGCCCCACGTCGATCCCGACCAGGCCCGCCACGACCTCCAGGCCTTGCCTGGAATTGGTCCGTGGACGGCGGGCTACGTGGTCATGCGGGCCCTCAGCGATCCCGATGGCTGGCCCGTCGGCGATCTGGCCCTGCGCCGATCCCTCGGCTGCTCGGCCCGGGAGCTCGAACAACGGGCGGCCACATGGTCACCGTGGCGGGCCTATGCCGCCCTGACGTTGTGGCGCAGCGACCCGACCCAGATCCGCCCGAGCACCAACGACAAGCCCAAGCCCAGCGCCAGCAAGCACAGCAACGACAAGACTCAGAAACGCCAGAAGCGGCCACGCCCAAAGCAGGTGGGCCGGGAAGGACAACCATGATCGAAGCGTGCACCCTGAGCACCCCAACCGGCCCACTGAGTGTGCTGGTCAATACCGACGGCGCCGTGGTTGCCGCCGGTTTCACCGAACCCGAACAGCTCCACGCCCGACTGGCGCCGGAGCGGCAACAGGAGCTGGTCCTGCGGGCCGAGCTGGGCAAGACGAGCCGCCTGATCGACGACTACTTCAACGGCACGCTCGACGCCCTCGACCACATCACCGTTGACCAGCCGGGGACCGCCCTGCAACAGGAAGTGTGGGCCGGGCTGCGGGCCATTCCGGCGGGCGAGACCCGGACCTACACCAAGCTGGCCGCCACCACCTCGAAGCCCCGGGCCATACGGGCGGCGGGCACCGCGTGCGGCCGCAATCTGGTGGCCCCCATCGTGCCCTGCCACCGGGCCCTGCGCCTCGACGGCACCCTCGGCGGCTACTACTACGGCCTGGAGGTCAAACGTTGGCTGCTCGATCACGAGGCCGGGGCGTCCAGCGGGCCTGATCCCCGTAGCTGATTTCCAGGGCCCGGTCCACCCGTGCCGTGCTGACCCCGCCCGCGGGCCGAGACGTTTCAGTCCGACGGGCGTTCCTGGACGATGATGTCAACCCCAAGACTGTGGGAGGCCAGGCGGGAGTGTTCGGACGCCGCCGCCACCTCGACACTCACGTCGTGGCCACCGGGGACAACCGGTTCAATCACCAGTCGCCCGTCGACCTCGGAACGGGCCGCCACTGCGGTGACATGGCCGGTGTGACGTCGATCAAGGCCGATGGCGAGCCGCAGCAGACCGGCCAACACCCGCACCAGGCGACCATCGGCCCCGGACAGGGCGGCGAAGTCCGGGTGTTTATCGTTGGGCAGGCTCTTGCGGTGGTAGCGGGCGATGAGGGCCACCAACTCGATCTCGTGTTGGGTGAACCCGGTGAGCTGCTCGCTGTTGCGAACGACGTAGTAGGTGTGCTTGTGGTGACCGGAGTGGGAGATGAACAGCCCGACGTTGTGGACGATGGCGGCGACGTCGAGCAGTTCGCGGGCGTCGGGGCCCAGGCCGTGGAGATCGACGGTGCGGTCGAAGAGCTGGCCGGCCAGGCGGGCCGTCGTCTCGGCGTGGGTGGCGTCGGGGTCGAGCTGGCGGGCCAGGCGGAGGGCGTTTGAGCGCCGCAGGTCGCTCAGGTGGTCATCACCAGCCGGGAACCGGTCGAACAACACGCCTTCGCGCAGGGCATACTCGCTGACCGTCATCGACTCCAGCTCGAAAGCGGCGAAGATCTGCTCCAGCAGCAGTATCCCGCCGATGACGATGTCGGCCCGGCGTTCGTCGAGGCCCCGGATATGGCGGCGGTCGTCGCCCGAAGCGGTCGTCACCAAGTCAACGGCCCGGGCCAACTCCTTGGCGGTGAAGACGAAACCGTTCATCTGACGGGGCTCGCCTTCATCGGTGGCGGCGGCGATCATGGTGGCCACGGCGGTGATGGTGCCGGAACTGCCGATGGCCAGTTCCGGCTTGTGGCCCCCCAACTCCCGGGCCGGGCCGCCAAGGGCATCCCGAAGGAAGGTCCGGGCGCGCCGGATGGCCTTGGACGAGGGCACATGGTCCGGATCGGCGGCATCGGGAAAGAAGCGCTGGGTGAGGCGGATGGCCCCCAGTCGCAGGCTGCGGGCCTCGATCAGTTCGGACTGTTCGCCGATGACAAACTCGGTGCTGCCCCCGCCGATGTCGACGATGAGGGTGCGGGTGCCGTTGACCGACAGGGCGTGGATGACGCCGTGGTGGATGAGCCGGGCCTCCTCGAAACCGCTGATGACCTCAACCTCGATGCCGTGTTCGTTGCGCACCCGGTCGATGAACTCGTCGCGGTTCTCGGCCTCACGCACGGCGCTGGTGGCCACTGCGGTCACCTTGGCCCCGAAGCTGGCAGCCACCTCGGCCATGCGCCCAATGGTGGCCACGCCCCGATCGATGGCGTCGGGTTGCAGTCGCTTCATGTCGCCCCCACCGGAGCCGAGACGCACCATGTCCTTCTCGGTGGTGACCACGTCAAACCCACCGCCGGGTACGGCTCGGGCCACGACGAGGTGCACCGAGTTGGTGCCGATGTCGATGGCGGCGTGAACGTCGCTCATGAGCCTTGCACGCTAGCGCCGTCAGATCCTTCGACCTCTGGGCGAGGTTCGTCGCGTGGATGGCGTACCGGGGTCGGCCCTTCGGGTTGCCCAGCAGCTGCCGGGT
>Ga0316192_10004320_pt1 | contig 10333 bp, 10 predicted proteins | sample MerIslwburrow_MG_FD_204931 | JGI IMG/M metagenome (GOLD analysis project Ga0316192, IMG submission 204931) | Coastal sediment microbial communities from Maine, United States - Merrow Island worm burrow | ecosystem: Environmental > Aquatic > Marine > Coastal > Sediment | place: USA: Maine...
TTCATATTTAAATGAAATAATATTAGACTTTAAGTCGTTTAATATATAAGTAATAAAAAATATGAACTAGGGGGGAATTTCTGTTAGTTAGTTGTTTTATTATAAAGTCACTTAATTTAAAATATTAAATATTATGTTTACAAAGACCAAAAAAGTGATAACTAACTCACGAGTAAAAAGAAATCGCCAACCGTTAGAATTCAAGTTCCGTAGTGTTAATAGAGAAATATTTCCAGAATCTTTTTCTGCTCTACCTGTAAACGGTAACTTCTAGAAAGCCATTGTTTAAATTAGACCGATTATTCTACTTTAATTAAATTATGGAATTCTAAGTCTCGTAATTTTGTACTTCTACACTTATATTTATTAAAATATGGAAAAGTTATACTTTGTTTGATCGCTTTTTCATTCGACCTTTTATAACATAATATGTTTTAAATTAAGATCATTGTGATTAGAGCATTTCCATTTAAACCATTTAATATCATTTAGTTAATGTGACAAATGTCATGAATTATTAACTCAACAAAATGTAATTTTATAGTGCATAAGCGTTGATGTTTATTATTAATAATTGTGAGCATATAGAATGAAAGTAAGATCACTAACTAGGTATAACAAATAATATTTTTTAATATAATTTATAATGGAATTGACTTATCTATAAAAATGGAAAACAGGTTCAAAATAGGAGAAGTAGTTGTCTGCATAAATGCCAAGAGAAGATGGTATAGATTAGGAGGATTACAAGAAAACGAGATGTATACTGTTACCGGATTTAATCCTTATGACGGAGGATTAATATTAAAGGAAGTAAAAAGCCCAACAAGTGCATATCATGCGTTTGCTTCAAATCGATTTAGAAAAGTAGATTATTATTTTGTAGAAAAACTACTAGAAGAATTTCAAACACAAATACAACAAGAAACACAACTTAAAGAACAACTTCAACAAGAAGAAGAGTACCTGCTTAGTATTTTAAATTAAAATCAAATCAAAATAATTTAACTGATTATGTCACTCTGTTTTTTATAAAACATATCTGATTGAAGTTTTAATAGATCCTTTGCTTTTTGCTTTTTATAGGCATAAACTTCTTCATCTTCAGCAACGTCATAATACACTTTTTCGTTTAATGAAGTATCAGTATTAAGCATTGCTGCCCGCTGGTTTTTCTGTTGTTTAACCCAAACTTTTAAAGCATCTTCTTGTTCTTCATATTTCAGATCATACGCACCTTTAGGAGCCAAAACCTTTCCTAGTACGGGTGCTGTTTCAATAGCCACAAACAACAGGAAAATAAAAAATGATGGAAACCACGATAGCTCACCTAATGCGTTAATTCGCGCCATTAGACCATCAAATCCATCAATGATGGGTTGGCTGCTACTTACTTGATTTTCTTGTTTAGCTCGTAGTTGACTTAGCGCAAGTTCTTTTTCTGTTATTTTGGCTTTATTGATCTCTTTTAATTCTTGTAATTCTTGAAGAATAGCATCATGTTTTTCTCTCTTTTCTTTATAAACAGGGCCTTTGCCTAATTTCATGGTGCCAGCAGTACCTTCTGCTTCAGTGATGTAAGTACCATATAGATCGTTTACCTCATTTTCTTTGTCATCTATAGAATTTTGCAAGGATTTAATTTCCGTTTGAACCCGATTGATTTCCGGGGTATATTGCTCTGCAATTTGATCTTGATTTTGTAAGGTCAATTCATTTTTCTGTGTTAATAGTACCTGATTGATCTCTTTTTCGAAAATTTTCATTTCCAACGGTTTTGAAATAACCACTGCAATAATGACAGCTAATATAATTCTTGGAGAAGCTTGCAATAACTCTTTCCAGATATTATCTCGTTTCTTAATGGTTGAAACAATAAACCTGTCTAAATTAAAGATAAGTAGTCCCCAAACTAATCCGAAAGCAATCGCAGTAAATAAATTATCAAATACCGTAAACAGAGCATAGGAGCCAGAAATAAAAGCCATAACCGCTGTAAAAAAGACGGTTCCACCTATTCCTGCATATTTAATTTGTTCTGATTTTGGGCTGTCGTTTAATAGATCGGGGTCTGCGCCAGAGCACATCCAAAAGAAATTTTTGAGCATTGTATAAAGGGTATAAGTAAATACAACGGACAAATACTTAATTATGTTGTGCTAGAAAATGTGAATTAAGTGTTAAAGTTTTTAATTTTTAATCAAAAGAAAAATTCTTTGGGGGCTCAGTATTTTTTAAATGCTTTACAAAATAATCCCATTTTCGTCGAGTCATGTAGTTGGTCATATTTCCATAACCATGTCTTTGGTTAGGAAACATAATGAAATCAAAATCTTTGTTAGCCTTAATAAGTGCTTCAACAACCAACATTGTATTTGAAGGAGGCACATTGTCATCCATACTGCCATGCGTAATTAATAGTTTACCCTGCAAATTTTCTGCTAATAATTGGTTTGCCTGACTATCGTAATTTGAAGTACCGTCCCCTTTATCTTCCAATTGACCTTCTGCTAATATTCCGTGCCATTTTTCTCCCCAATCAGCTTCGTAATTTCTGTTATCGTGATTTCCAGAACTGGAGACCGCAACATCATAAAATTCAGGATACCTTAGTATAGCACCGGTAGAAGCGAATCCACCTCCAGAGTGTCCCCAAATACCAACCCTGGAAATATCCATTCCTTTGTATTGTAAGGCTAATTGCTTAATAGTAGTAATATTGTCTGGCAATCCATTATCTCCCATATTTCCATAATAGGCATCATGGAATGATTTTGATCTTCCAGGTGTTCCCATAGCATCTACTGCAACAACAATGAAACCTAATTCTGCGAGTGCTTGATTATCTCGTCTTGCAGCTCTAAAAGAATAATTTCCTACTGATCCGGATTGTGGACCAGGATATATATAATTTAAAACAGGATAGGATTTAGATTCATCGTAATGACTTGGTAAATACAGTAAACCGAATAAATCAGTTACACTATCTCTAGCTTTGACTGAAAATTCAATTGGTTCTACCCAACCATTTTCTATTAATTCTGAAATATCGACTGTTTCTAATTGCATTACCTTTTCTCCTTTTAAATTTTGAATAACTGAAATTGGAGGATTTACAGTAGAAGAGTAAGTATCTACAAAATATTCATAATTTTCTGATGGTATAATAGAATGGTCTCCTTTTTCAGGTGTTAAATTGATTAAATTAGTACCATCAAAATCTACTTTATAAAGATATTTATGATAAGGATTTCCTTCTTCTTTGCCGCCGGCTGTAAATATTATTTGACGTTTTTCTTTGTCAACGTTTAAGACTTGTTGAACTGCCCATTCCCCCTTTGTAATTTGATTTTTTAACTCTTTTGAAGTTAAATCATATAAATATAAATGACCCCAGTTATCTTTCTCTGAAAACCAAATTACCTCGTTACCCTCTTTTAGAACGAACCAATTTTCTGCTCTTACCCCTGATTCAAAATAGGTTTCAACCTTTTCTTTTAAAATGGAAGTAACTTGACCAGTTTTTATATTTGCAATTTGTAAATGAGCAATTTTATGATCTCTGGAGGTAGAAATAAAACTTAAAGTATTACTATCATCACTCCATTCGGTATCTAAGAATTCACCATTTCTATTAGCAATATGATCCGTTGTCGTTGATCGTTGAAAATCAGGGTCCATTTTTAATCGAACAATTTTAGGTTTCTGGCCTAAATGAATTATAATTCTTTCTATTTGAAAAATAATTTTATCTCCAGGCAATGCATATTTCCATGCCTCTAATGATGGGTGTCCAATCGCAGTGGATGTTAAATACATTTCACCTACCCCACGTGCATCTTGTTGAAAAGTTGCTATTTTTTTTGAGTCAGGAGACCATTTTAATACGGGCTTATCATTTTTGATCCAGCCTGCATTGTTTGTTGCATAACCATAATCTTTTATTCCATCGAAGGTTAATTGAGTTTTTTTACCTGAATACAAATCTCTTAACCAAAGATTATAGTTATCAATATAGGCTGCTAATTTACCATTTGGAGAAATAAATTCGATCCTTTTTACACTCTGTTTGGCATTCTTAATTTTTTCTAAAGAATAATTCTCTAAATTGTATTGATAATGATCTCCTTCAATATTGAATTCTATAGATTTATTATTGTTTACATATTCATAATTATAAAAGGGTAATTTATAAGCCGAAATATCTTTACCTAAAACGGAAGAAAGACTTATTGCTAGTTTTTCCTGATCAAAAGCGCTAGATTTTTCTTTGGTGGCAATATCCACTCGTATAAATTCTTGACCACCTTTTACAGAATTCTGATATATAAGCACGTGCTCACTTATCCATTCACTTCTTGAAATTGAATTGTAAACATATTGGTTTAGATTTTTTCCAAGATGTCTGGCTGCATTTTCATAATCGACATGAGTTATCTCTTGTTTTTTGGTTGTGGTACAACTATAAAATATTATAACTATCAGTAACGTTAACCTACGAATATTTAAAATTGAGTTCAAATTGCTTATTGATTCATTTTTAATTCTGTAAAATACTGGTAAAATAATGGAATGGTTTCAATACCTTTTAAATAATTAAAAATGCCAAAATGCTCATTTGGTGAATGAATCGCATCACTATCTAGCCCGAAGCCCATTAAAATAGTTTTACTTTTCAGCTCTTCTTCAAATAATGCAACTATTGGTATGCTACCGCCAGATCTTTGTGGGATTGATTCTATACCAAAAGTCTCAGTATAAGCTTTGTTGGCTGCCTTATAACCAATACTATCTATTGGGGTAACATATCCCTGTCCGCCATGATGAGGAGTGACTTTTACCTTTACACCCTTTGGGGCTATACTTTCAAAATGAGATTTAAAGAGTTCAGTTATTTCATGCCAATCTTGGTTAGGAACTAAACGCATGGAAATTTTAGCAGTAGCTTTACTTGCAATAACTGTTTTTGCTCCTTCGCCGGTATAACCTCCCCAAATTCCATTTACATCCAGTGTAGGTCTGATCGAATTTCTTTCGTTGGTTGTATATCCTTTTTCGCCATAAACACTTTCAATATCCAATGCTTTTTTATATGCTTCAAGTGAAAAAGGTGCTTTTGCCATTTCAGCCCTTTCTTCAGTAGAAAGTTCTTCAACTTTATCATAAAATCCTGGAATGGTAATATGATTATTATCATTGAGCAAAGAAGAAATCATTTTAGCTAATATGTTTATTGGATTAGCAACAGCACCACCATACAATCCAGAATGTAAATCCCTGTTAGGGCCGGTAACTTCAACTTCAACATAACTTAAACCACGTAAACCTGTGGTGATAGAAGGTTGTGTGTTGCTTATCATTCCGGTATCAGAAATTAAGATAACATCATTCGACAATTTTTCTTGATTGTGTTTCACAAACCAAGATAAACTTACTGAACCTACCTCTTCTTCTCCTTCGATCATAAACTTTACATTACAGGGTAACTCATTATTAGCAGTCATGTATTCCAATGCCTTGACATGCATATACATCTGACCTTTGTCATCACAAGAGCCCCTTGCGAAAATAGCGCCTTCTGGATGGATCTCAGTTTTTTTAATGACAGGTTCAAAAGGAGGGGAATCCCATAGATCTAACGGGTCAGGAGGTTGTACATCATAATGACCATAAACCAAAACCGTTGGTAATTTTTCATCAATAATTTTTTCGCCATACACAATCGGGTAACCTGGTGTATCACAAATCTCAACAAGGTCACAACCAGCTTTTTGCAGTGAAATTTTAATTGCTTCAGCAGTATTGACTACATCTTGGCTAAAGGCAGAATCAGCACTAATCGAGGGAATTTTCAATAATTCAATAAGTTCGTTTATAAATCTATCTTTATGCTGATTTATGTATGATTTTAATTTGTCCATTTTAAAAATTTTATTCCCTTCAAAAGTAATAAAAATATATATGAACACCTTTGCTATTTACTAAGTTTGATTATATTTGCACCCACAATTCCAAAATATATTTAAAGTTTTGCGGGCGTGGTGGAATTGGTAGACACGCTAGACTTAGGATCTAGTGCCGCAAGGTGTGAGAGTTCGAGTCTCTCCGCCCGCACAACAAAAAGCCTCTCATTAATGAGAGGCTTTTTTTATTAAATACGGTGAAGTAGAATAATTAAATTTTCATATAATACAGCACAATTATTTTAGTCAGCATGCCGCATATGTTTATTAGCCATTAATTCAATACCTCTTTTATTCTTCTAAAAGCTTCTTTTAACTCTTCTGTAGAGGCCGCATAAGATATTCGAATACAATTTGGGGATCCAAAAGCATCACCTGTAACAGTGGCAACATTTGCTTTATCTAAGAGAAATAAAGAAAAATCAGCAGCATTATTAATAGTTAGCCCATCAATGGTTTTTCCAAAATAATATGATACATCCGGAAAAACATAAAAGGCACCTTTTGGTTTGTTCGCAATTATTCCCTTGATATCTTTTAAAAGGTCAAGTACTAAATTTCTTCTTTGATAAAACTCATCAACCATATATTGGATCTTTGTGACCGGAGCATCTACAGCAGTAATTGTTGCTCGTTGTGCAATACAATTGGCACCAGAAGTAATTTGACCTTGCATTTTTGTACATGCTTTTGCGATCCAAGCAGGCGCGCCCATATAACCAATCCGCCATCCCGTCATTGCGAAAGCTTTCGCGACTCCATTTACCGTGATAGTTCTGTCATACATACTATCGATGGCTGCAAAACTAAAGTTTGGTTCACCGTAATTGATATGTTCATAAATTTCATCAGATAAAATATAAATATCCGGATATTTTTCCAGCACTTTTGCAAAGGCCCTGTACTCATTTTCAGTATAAACTGTACCGCTTGGATTGTTTGGTGAGTTAAAAAATATCATTTTGGTTTTAGGGGTAATCGATGCCTCTAATTGCTCTGGGGTAATTTTGAAGTCAGTTTCAATACTAGATGGAATTTCAATGTATTTAGCTTCGGCCAATGTGGCAATGGCAGAGTAACTAACCCAATAGGGTGCAGGTAATAACACTTCATCGCCAGGATTCAACAATACCATAGCTACATTTGCAATTGATTGTTTAGCGCCGGTTGATACAACAATTTGACTTGTTGAATAGGTCAAATTATTATCACGCTTAAATTTTCTGCATATAGCCTCTTGTAAGTCTAAATAACCATCTACTGGCGAGTAGGAATTATAATTTTCATCAATAGCCTGTTTAGCAGCTTCTTTAATAAATTCAGGAGTATTAAAATCAGGCTCGCCTAAACTCAGGCTAATAATATCTTTTCCTTGAGCTTTTAATTCACGGGCTTTTGCCGCCATTGCTAATGTTTGCGAAATGGGTAGATTGTTAATTCTATCAGATAGTTGTTGCATAGTTTTAAGACTTAAAAATAAGCCTCAAAAGTAAAAATTAATACCTAATAAATAGCTAGTAAAAAAGGCTTTTATTTATTAAATGTTAGAATTCAAACTTATTTATAAAAAAAGTGAAATCTACTTAAGCCAATGCTGGTTTTTTACCTAGTTCCTTTAACTGTTCAAAGTGTAAAGCAATTGCTTTTCTTGTAGTTTTATATTCGTTATAAGGTAAATTAAACTCTTTAGCTGTTTTCTTAACTATTTTGGCCAGATCTTTATAATGAACATGACTGATATGTGAAAATAAGTGATGTTCAATTTGTCTATTTAATCCACCCGTAAACCAACCTACTAATTTGTTTTTGGGAGCAAAATTTGCTGTAGTAAATAATTGATGGATTGCCCAGGTGTTTTTAATATTACCGTCCTTATCTGGTAAAGGCATTTCTGTATCTGGCATAACATGTGCTAATTGAAAGGTAACACTTAAGATAAGTCCCGCGACATAATGCATTACAAAAAAGCCAATCAATATTTTCCACCAAGCCAAGCTTAAAACTAAAAGCGGAATCACAATCCAAACCATGACATAAATAATTTTAGAAATGGCCAAGATGGTCCATTGAGTTGCAGGATTTGGTGATTTACCATAAGAAAGACCACGTTTTAAATATTGGTACATTTGCTTAAAATCAGTCGTAATCGCCCAATTAATAGTCAGTAATCCATAAAGAAAAACAGAATAATATTGTTGGTATTTGTGCATTTTATGCCAATCGGCATGTTTAGAAAATCTGATCACCCTGCCGGCATCTATATCTTCATCATGCCCTTGAATATTCGTATAAGTATGGTGTAAAACATTGTGTTGTACTTTCCAGTTAAATGCATTTCCGGCAAGAATATAAATACTGCTTCCCATTAAATTATTAACCCACTTTTTACTTGAAAAAGAACCGTGATTACCATCATGCATTACATTCATTCCTACGCCCGCCATACCGATGCCTATAACAACTGTTAGCAACAACTGCATCCACTGTGACATGTCAATAGTTAGAATTAAAAAATAAGGAGTTAAAAAAATAGAAAACATGACAATTGTTTTTAAATACAATTTCCAGTTACCCGTTTTTTTGAGTTTTTTTTCTTTAAAATAATCGTTGATACGCTTATTTAACGTTTTAAAAAATTTGGTAGAATCAACTCTCGAAAATTTTACAGATATGTCTGACATAGTGGGTTAAAACATTATTTATAGTTTGCAAAAATACGTCATTTTTAGTACCATAACGAGTTTTTAAGTCTTAAATTATCAATACTTTAACATTATATCTTAGTTTTGCAATTCGATTTATGGAACGAATAAGTAAATATTTTAAGGATTTAACGGAGAAGCAGTTACAGCAATTTAGCAAGCTGGAAGCATTGTATAAACATTGGAATTCACTTATAAATGTGATATCCCGTAAAGATATTGATGAACTATACCTAAGACATGTATTACATTCACTAGGTATTGCAAAAGTACAACACTTCAAGCCTAATACACATATTTTAGATGTAGGTACGGGTGGTGGTTTTCCGGGGATACCATTGGCTATTATGTTTCCGGAAACGAAGTTTTATCTGGTAGACTCTATAGGTAAAAAAATAAAAGTAGTTCAAGAAGTGGTGAATGCATTAGGGTTAAAAAATGTAAAAGCTGAGCATACCAGAGCTGAAAAAGTAAAAGGAGAATTTGATTTTATTGTAAGCCGTGCAGTAACGAATATGGATGATTTTGTAAAATGGACACGTAAAAAAGTAGCCAAAAAGCAATATCACGAATTAAAAAACGGAATTCTATATTTAAAAGGAGGCGACCTTACCGAAGAATTAGCTAATTTCTCCAGAGCAACAGTCTATAACTTATCAGACTATTATACGGAAGCCTTCTTTGAATCCAAAAAAGTTGTACATATTCCTTTAAAATATAAACCTTAGGCTACGGGTTTCTCCCAACCTGTCAAACCTGCTGAAACGATAAACTTCATAACCTCACTAGAATTTATATCAACAGGTTTAATATTGGCTCTAGGCACAATAAATAATTCCCCGGAAAAATTATAAGAATGTGGAAAATATACGGCTACTTTGTCTTTTTCGCCTAACAATTCAAGATTTTCTTCGGTAATAAAACCTAATTTCTCTAAATCAGAATTTAAATTGACTTTAACCAGCACTGGTTTACTGAATTTCTTTTCTTTACCTACAAAGGCAGAAAAAAGATCATTAAAGGCGCCGTAAATAAATTTTAACAAGGGTATTCTATCTATAATATTTCGAAAAAGAAGTTTTATGGGTTGTGCAATAAAGGTCCTTCCTAAAAACCCCACTAAAATTAAGAATAGGATCAGCGTTAAAAAGCCTAAACCTGGTATTTTAGTATCAAAGAATTTGACAAGTAATTCTTGTAATAAACCATCCATAAAAGTAAAAACACCATAAATGATATATGCAGTGATTCCTAATGGTGCGATATACAATAACCCTTGAAGAAAATAGTTTACTAATTTTTTCATGATATTAATTTTGAGAATAAATGTAAGAAGTTTTATCTACCATTTTAATTAATTGACTAAAAGTTTGAAATATGACATATGTTATGTATTATGTAAACTATAAAAGATAGATTTGTCTTTAATTAAATTTTAATATTATGAGTAATGTAAAAGCATGTTTAGTTTGTAAAAAATCATCAAGCGAAACACCAGTAACAAAATTTTATTATCAAGAAAGTGAATTTTATATATGTCCGCAACATATCCCTGTTTTAATACATAATCCTCATGAGCTAGTGGGCTTATTGGATGGTGCAGATAAATTGCAGGGCGGTTAACAAAAGTGTCAAACTAGAATTAAAAAACTCGCCAATTGGCGAGTT
>Ga0316192_10004322_pt1 | contig 10331 bp, 7 predicted proteins | sample MerIslwburrow_MG_FD_204931 | JGI IMG/M metagenome (GOLD analysis project Ga0316192, IMG submission 204931) | Coastal sediment microbial communities from Maine, United States - Merrow Island worm burrow | ecosystem: Environmental > Aquatic > Marine > Coastal > Sediment | place: USA: Maine...
CGTGCAGCTGGCGACCGGCGGTGTATTCGGCGGAGCTACCCAGCACTTCTCCACGGTGGACGACTCAATGACATCCCCCGCAGCGTTCGTGAAGCGGGCGACGATGGTGTCACAGGCCTCAACGCCGGCAGCGTCGGTGTAAGTCCAGGAGACATCCCCCGCAGCGTCGCTCGTGCAGTCCGCGTTCACGCTGCACTCACCCGGATCGCTGATCTCGCCGACATTCGGCCCGGCGGTGATCTCGAAGCTCACCAGGATGCCCGGTTGTGCTGCACCAAGCAGGTCCGTCAGGTTTGCCGTGACCGTGTGGTCGGTCCCGAACTCGTTCTCTGCAGTATCCGGGGAAAGCGTGATGCCGACCGGCGAGACGAGGCAGGGTAGCAGCGCCGGATCGGCCGCGGCTTCGAGCTCCTGCAACCAGATCTTTGCCAGTTGACCGCTACCCGTTGGCCCAACCACACCGGCGATGAAGTCCACGTCCAGGCCATTATAGATGTAGAGGCCACTGCCTGACTGGGCATACATGTGGGTCGCGCCCGTGACGTTGAGCACGTTCGTGCCCGACATATCGAGGCACCAGGCGGGGTTGACCGTGGTCAGGTCCACGACGTTCATATCGCCTACCGCATCCGTCTGCGTTGTGATCACAGCCGTATCGATGTGGTGGGGATTAGCTACGTCGTTATGCGAGAGGATATTATCCTCCACGATGGTCAGCGTGCCGCCAAAGGCACCAGCGGCCCCGGGGTTGGTCGTGTTGAACGGGAAGGTCAACCAGGAATAGTCTACTGAGCCACCAAAGGTGCACTCGCTGTCGTAGATGATGACCTTGCCGCCGTTCGCCACAAAGGTATTGATGTCTGCCTTTTGCGCGGCAGAGAGGCCGGCCGTCGAGCAGTTCAAACCTCCTACACCGAGCGAACTGGCGACATTGAGCAGCAGAGTGTCGCAAGCCACTCCGCCACAGGTTGACCCGTCCGTCAACGTGGTGAGGCTCAGGCTCGCAACTGGCGTGTTGAAGTAGTTGAAACCAGCGAGCGCTGGCAAGGTGCCTCCGTTGATGATAGAGAGCGATCCGGTAACCGCGACATTGAGCGACTGACCTGCGTGGGGATCCGCCTGCACCGCGGTGCCACATGCGAACAGCGCTGGTAACGCAAGTAAGCATGCCCGAGATAGGCATAAGAGTTTTCTGAATCGAGATTTCATTTTAACTATCCTCCTGATCGTTATATTGAAGAGTCCGTTCACTGAATAAGTCACGTGCCTCCATATTAGAGATTGCCAAGTCAACTGACCGGCATCGACACGCGGGCGATCCTCGCCATTCTACTTAACTCAGGCCGTAGTCAAACCAACGACCTGACTCTGTACTCCGGCGCATAGCCTATTCGTCACCGATACGCTTAGGTATGCTGTTGCTATGTTGGAGCGGAAGACGAACCCTACGTAAATGAACCAAATGGAACAATACGTAGTTCCATGGATTAGCCCTACATAGTTCTGCTGATTAACCCCATGCTGAAAAACTCCATAAGACCTTCTTCCATGAGGCGCAAAACAGTAACGGCAAATTCCACGCCAAACACTAACGACTCAATATGGGACAGGCACTTGGGAGATTTAAGACTGAAGTTGAGAGGGCAAGTATTATCGAAAATCGTGACTTACGTTGCTGAATAGCGACGCAGAAATTAACCAATCAGGTAACAGCCTGAAAACTATGCGCTTAGCCTGTCGCCACTGGACAACGCGCATATTTTAGTGAGTGGGATTTCCACGCCAATTGGAACATTACACGCTAAATGATACCCACCAAACCAATGGGATGGACTCCTCCTCCCCCTGGATAGTTGTCGCTTCAGCCGCTTCGCCTAGGTCATCTCGGCCCAGCGTTCCATGGCAGTGCTTGGGTCGTCGATGGAGCGAACACTCAGCGGAATGACCGTTTTCGCTGCAATAGTTGCCGTTCAGGGATTTTGGCTGAATGGCGGGAGTGGGTCGTTTTTTGTCGTACAGTGATTGCTTATATTAGCCGTTACGAAACGACCATTTTCGGCCAATAGTTGCCGTTCCCCGGACACAGAAAACCCGCTGAGGCGGGGCTCCTGATCGGCAACTGTCGGCCACTTCCGGACCTCCCCAAGGTATGAAATTGTGGTGAAAACGGACATTCCACGTCGAGTATCAGGGGCGGCGCGCTGTTTGCCGCGTCCCAGCCGCGAAGCGGCGAACTGGGTGTGGTTGTTATACCGTTTACTCTTCATCAGAATCGACGGGTGTCTTGGCATAATACGCTACCAGCGTCTCTAGTTCCTTCTGCGTCCGTTGACCGATATTTGCGTTCTCCATATTCAGCGTTTTTGATTTGTTACTTCGAAGCCTCTCGAGAAACGTGATTGTTACTAACTTACTTGTGCTAGAACACCCATAGGAGTACACACGTTCTAGTATATCCAGAAGCGCTTCCAAGCTCTCAACATCGTCGATATTCTCCGCGCAATCGATGAATAACAGATAATCTAACGGGTGATCAGCAGCATTGCCACGCTCGGCGATAAAGCCTGACCAGTGGCTATTTGAGACCAGGCGCGCTTCCAACAGCATTTGGATCAATCGCGAATTATCTATCATCGTATTTAAGCGGTATAACGAACAGCTTGAGCGGCGCGCTGCTTTTGCGCGTCCAACTCAAAGCGTTTGTTAGCGTGATGCTGTTGGTTCGAATACATTTCGAAGAACATCGGTAAAGTATCCAGCCTGTTGCCGGCTACAACTAATTGCCGAAACATTTGGACTTAGATTTCTACTAGTCCATCCGCCCCAATACGTATAATTAACATTTTCGCCCACTACTGATTGCGTTACAGTATCGAACAATTGATAGCTGTCTCTATCGAGTCGAAGAAATGCGGATTGTGCGCGCAACTCCGATTTACGTTCGTATCTATTTCCGAGCATCGAATGATCAAAATCGAGACTCCTTTCCTTCTGAATGAATCTCGCCTTCCCTTGGTTATCCCAGAACTCCTTCGGTAGCTCCACTTTTTGATATACCTTAATTCCGGCTTGCGTCGCGCAGAGGTGGCTATGGTAAATGCGCCCCACGATTCCGTCGGAAAAGGGCAGAAGAAGGATGGCGAAAATAATAACGATTGTCGCAGCGGATCGCGTTATGCCGTTGTGAAATCGTTTAGATAATCTGATTGCGAGGACGATTGCAATTGGCAACAGGAGTGCAATCAGCCACAGTGGACCGGACAGAACGGCAAAACCTAGCAGTGAATCGATCAAGTTAAGCAATCCCCGACAGCATTAGCTCTTTCACGCTAACTTATATTAGTGGGAAATAAGAACCCGATATGATTCCGCACGAAATTCATTCTATTCATCAGTAATCAATTGCTTGGCTTCTTTATTACGTAAATATTAAATCATAAAAACAGGAAATATTTCCTCTTTTCCTGATTTCAATCATGAATTGACTATCTATATCCCAGAGCTAGTATGGCCGCTTTTCTATGTCAGCTTATAAACTTATGGTGGCGAACATCCGGTTTCGGGCAAAAATGCGGAATGTCTTAAAAGGGTCGTTTTTTGTCCTACAGTGGTTGCTTATATTAGCCACTACGAAACGAGCATTTTCGGCCAACTTTCGCCCTACACGGGTGACCAACGAACGGCAAGTTCAATACATATTACGGTCATGCTAACGACGCTGTTCAGGGGCTGGTGGGCGCGAGCATTCCCCCGTCCTGTTGAGTGATTTTGTAGCTGGGTTGCTTATCAGATTTAACGAAACCTTGGAACGTCCCTGTGCTTTGCTCTCATAAAGCGCCACGTCCGCATGCCTGACCAACTCATCCAGTGTGGCGCCATCGTAATACTCCGTAATGCCAGCACTGAAGCTTAGCGCGATTTGTTTGTTTTCATATTCAAGGTGTGCCCTCGTAACGTCCTCAAGTATGCGTTCTATCAAACGTGTAGCCTCTTGCGGTTTGGTTTCCGGCAGCACAACCGAAAATTCCTCGCCACCAATCCTCGCGAACAAGTCACTAGGACGGAGTTGCTGCGTCACCGTGTTGGTTATGTGCTTCAGTGCGGTATCGCCGGCGTGGTGGCCATATTGATCGTTTATGGATTTGAAGTGATCCAAGTCTAAGATCGCCAAGGATAGTGGTCGGCTATAGCGCCTGGCCCGTTCTATTTCTCGCGGCGCGAGTTCGAAAAACGCCAATCGATTTGGTAGATCGGTTAAAGGGTCGGTGCGTGCTAGGCGTTCAAGCTCCCTATTCGCTACCTCGAGTTTCTTGCACGAAGAGTGCAACGCCGCGGTCTTAATCTTGATGGTTCGCCTTAGCGACAGAAGATGGAAGCCAATCGCGGTTAGGAGCGCTAGTATACCTGTGGCAGCTGCGGCGGGAATCAACCATGCTGGCATGGGTTCTTCCGGAATCAACCAACGCGCGCGGATGCGCTCGATTTCCTGCCGAGAAGGCTTCTTCGTGCTGGCTGAAATTCTATCTAGCAAGGCACCATCGCTTTGTTTTGTCGCGGCTAGTATCGGTCGGGTATATAAGGTTGGCCCGGTATCAAAGCGATCAAGGCTTTCCAGTGAAATTAGTTGATAATATCCGGTTGGATAATCGCTGACGAAAACATCGACTTCGCCAGAAACGGCCGATTCCACCATCAGCTTATCGTTTGGGTAGGGCTTGAGCGTAAGCTTAGAAAAATTTGTGCGTAGGAATTCTTCCGCGGAGGATGAAGCTATGACGCCGATAGGTATGCTAGTAAGCTCTGTAAGGTCCCGAAACTCGATGTCCTCATTAATGAACGCGAGGGTTCTGATGTGAATTATCTCTGTGGTGGAAAAGTGCAGGTCCTTTTTGCGTATCTTGGTCTCGTTCAGCCCGCCGTGAACATGGGCCGCACCGGTGCGGACTAAGTCTATGGAATCGGCCCAGTCAACCAGTTTAAACTCAACATCAATGTTGTTCTTGTCGGCATAGAGGCGCCATAGGTCGACCAAGATCCCGCGAGGCTGGCCTTCTTGATCTAAAAATGAATACGGCACCCAAGATGAAGAATTCGCTACAACGAGACGATCTGGTAGTTCAGAAGTCGTTGCCGCGCTTGCACCTAGAGCGGCGAGCAGAAAGAATAGAATAAATGCGATCTTTTCGGTCATGGTTCAAATAGTTATAGCTCATAAGCCAAGCATGAACAACGATAGCTTGATCATAGTGAGTGGATTCCATATTTCAGCACAAGCCCCAGAACGTAAATGCAATATCAATAGATTTGAATGTCCGTTGTGCCGCATTGTTGCCGTTCAGGAGTTTCGCCTGAATTGCAGAAGTGGGTCGACGGACTAAACCGCTCTTCGCGCGGCAGGGGGTGGCACGATTTGAGTGTGGCTGAATATAGACATCACCCACGTATTTCTCGATCGCTTGTCGAGGCTCGCAGCGATTGAACATCATGTCGTAGAAGGCCTGCGCGTTTACTTTGTTCTGGTCTTCACGATTGTCCATTGTTTACGTTTCCAGAGATGTAAGGGACTGCGACTTTATAGCACGTCCGTGATTATCGCTTGGGGTTGATGAATGCCGATGGCCAACGAAATCTGTATGTCCGACTTCAGTAGATTGTTATCGTACAGCCTCTTTTCCTGGATGGCGGAAGTGGGTCGTCTACCGCCTGATAGCGAAATCTTATTTTGAATCAGTCTACTGGGTCCGAGTTTGAGCAGTAACTTGCCGTTCGCGGCCTGGACAGGCCCGCCGCCTGGTGCTCCCGTGTAGGGGCAAGTCCGGCCAGGAAGCCGACGTTCAGTTCAAACAAAAACACCTCGGCCATACCGTGGAGCATGGACACGCCTCACTGTTGCGCCGAACCCGAAATAGGACGGAGTCTTTCTTAAGTCCGCAACCTGCTCATTGCGCCTGGGACAAGAGACGCCATCACTAATAGGCAAATAGGCAACGCCGGGGGAACACAACCCCGGCGTTGCACCATTGAGTCAAGACAGAGCGTTCATCAGAAGAGCGACGTGCTTCTTCACTGTAGGGGTCTGCGGGGCAAAGCGCACCTTACAGCGAGCGCTTTGCTGTCGGCGAGGCATCCGTCTCTTTCCGAGCTGATGGGAACGCCTTTCTATGCCGACCACGCTCAATGGACACCTGTTAGATCTACTGGGATCCGTGCGGTGTTCGTCTTCCGGCAACTCTTGGCCGCACATCTTTCTTTGTCGCAAACGAGTGGCGTGCAACCACCTGTAGCTGTCGGATCGCATCCGCTTTCGACTCCACAACTATTAGGATCCCTAGGATTTTGTACTAATTTCCTGCACTCGCCAGTGCATTCTACGGAAATATAAACAGTTCTCCTTTTCTTTTCAGCCTTCCCTTCCGAAACCAACGAAAGGCGAAAAACTTGAGAAGAAATTCTGGCTGCTTCTCCTTCTTGCTCCTCTTCACCCCCAATCACCTCAATAACAGGTTTACCAACTGGCTTTACTTCTGTTGCCCGTTTAAACAGGGATTCACTTTGTACTTTAGTCAATGGCATTAATACTTCTTCAGTTTCCACCTTTCGTTCACATCCGGATATTGCGATAAACGAATATACAGCTATTAAAGTTTTGATTCCTTTTTTGAGCGCAGATAACATTTCCATCCCTCCAAACTGGATGCATAAGGGGCTGACAGCGCACCTGTGCTGGTGGTCACTCTCAATGATATGGGTTAGGCGGGACTGAAGCTATAATATGCTCTGGGGCTAGTCAGCCACTGAGAAACGCCGCCTTAACACGGCGCACACCAACTCCAGACCTACACGGACGACCAGCGAACGGTGAAAACGTTCCGTTGGCAAACTCACTGCCGAGGGCGCTATAGCTTCCCGTAGGAGCTTGACTACCAATTCACCACGTACACGGTACCGACGACGATATACTCGTTCTCAAGTGCATCATTTTCATCACCTGGCGGGTGTATACGTTATCATCGCAATAACTCTGGTCGAGCAGCTTTTGTCCCACAGTCGACACGACAAGACAAGCTGACAACGCAGACTGAAAAGAACGCCTATACCCATGATCAATTACTGCAATGCATGAGTGAGGCCGTCGCTGCGTGCAACATCAGTGAGACAAAGACAAACACTACTGGAAAGAATCATGAGTAAAATATTGCTGGTTGAAGACAATGAAATGAACCGTGACATGCTGTCGCGCAGGCTGGAGCGCAAGGGCTTTGAGGTAGTCATCGCCATCGATGGCCAGGCCGGTGTAGACATGGCATCCTCTACCAACCCGAATATCATTCTGATGGACCTCAGTCTACCGATCATCGACGGCTGGGAGGCAACGCGCCGTATCAAGGCCGATCCTGCCACGCAGTCAATACCGGTTATTGCGCTCACTGCTCATGCCATGGCGGGCGACGAGCAGAAGGCGCTGGAAGCCGGTTGTGATGACTACGATACCAAGCCGATCGATCTCAAACGCCTGCTCGGAAAAATAGATAATCTGCTGGGCGTGCGCTAATCTCCCCGGACGCGATGGCCATTGTCGACGTATCGAGTGAGATCAGAGTACGCATGGTATTCTGCGTTCTAGATGTCTGTGCCAGGGAGAGATGCTATGCATGATGACGTGGTTACCCGTTCTGACTCCAGGATCGGCGACCGTGGCCCGATGCGGTTTCTCATGGTGGCCTGGCTGATCACTATGGTCGCCCTTTTTGGGTCGGTGTGGAGCGCGTACGATTCCTATCAGCAATACGCGACCACAGCACAGCACATGTTCCACGTGCAGGAACTGCGGGGCCGAATCGTTCACCTGGATGAAATCCTCACAATGTCCGCGCGCATGGCAGTAGCGACTGGGGATCTCAAATGGGAGCAGCGATACCGGCGCTTCGAAGGAAAACTGGATGCGGCGATTCAGGATGCGATCACGCTTGTGCCGGACGCTGGCGGCGGCACGGAGCAGACTGGCGCGGCCAACGTGGCGCTCGTCGAAATGGAGAACAGTGCATTCAGGCTCATTCGACAAGGGGAGCTCGAAGCATCGCGCGAAATCCTGTTCGGTGATGAATACGCCCGGCAGAAGGCAATCTACGCCGGGGGAATGGAGGTCCTTGGCGACGAACTCGCATCATCGGCGGACGCGGCCCTTCGAGCACAACGCAATCGGATACTCGTACAGCTCTTCAGCATTTCTGTAGTTATCCTGATCCTGGTGGTCGGTTGGCTCGTCGTGATTCGTATTTTGCACCACTGGCGAAACGAACTGGCACGAAGCCACCGGCATCTTGTCGATCTCAATCGCGATCTCGATCGCAAGGTCATGGAACGTACGGCCTCTTTGCAGCGGGCGACGGAAGTAGCGAAGCAAGCGAACAACGCCAAGAGTGAATTCCTGGCTAACATGAGTCACGAACTTCGCACTCCGATGAATGCCATTCTCGGCTACAGCGAGATGCTGATCGAAGAGGCGGAGGATGTTGGACAGGATGGCTTTATCCCCGACCTGCAGAAGGTCAACCAGGCCGGCAATCATCTTCTGGCACTGATCAACGATGTCCTCGACCTGGCAAAGATCGAATCCGGCCGCATGGAAGCGTTTGGTGAGGACCTTGATGTCGGCTCACTGATCGACCAGGTCGTCGGCACTACACAGCCACTGATGGGCAACAACAACAACCAGTTTACAATCGAACGTGGCGAGCAACTCGGTACTGCACACCAGGATATCACCAAGCTGCGCCAGTCACTGTTGAACATGCTGTCCAATGCTGCCAAGTTCACCCATGAAGGCACCGTTACCCTGCGGGCAGCGCGCGAAAAAGCTGACGGGGTGGATTGGTTGACCTTTTCGGTGAGCGATACCGGCATCGGTATCCCGGCAGACAAACTAGAGCATGTCTTTGAAGCGTTCAGCCAGGCTGACAGTTCGACCACGCGCGATTATGGCGGCACCGGCCTGGGACTGCCGATATCACGTCGCTTTTGCCAGATGCTGGGCGGTGATCTTACCGTCAGAAGCAACGTCGGCGAGGGCACTACCTTTACCATGCGAGTGCCCGTTCTACTACCCGGGATCGATGCAGAAACCCTTGTTGAGGTCACGCCAGTCACGACTGATGCCGAATTGGAAGCGATTCGTGCAACCGGGGCTGGACGCACCCTCCTGGTGATCGATGATGACCCGGAAGCCCGGGATATCGTAGAACGCTTTTTACGCAAGGATGGCTTCGAAGTTGTGACTGCTGGCAGTGGCGAGGAAGGCCTGCGCCTTGCGTATAAACTGAAACCGGCGGCTATCACGCTGGATGTGTTGATGCCGGACATGGATGGCTGGTCGGTGTTACGCGCGTTGCAGGTCGACCCGGTGCTTCGTGATATCCCGGTGGTAATGCTGTCCGTAGTCGATGACAAGAGCAAGGGTTATGCCCTCGGGGCAACCAACTACCTGACCAAGCCGGTGGACCGTGACCTACTACACCATACCCTGGCGCGATATTACAAATCCGGTGAGCCCTGTTCGGTGCTGCTGGTTGAAGATGACAAGGCAACCCGGGAGATAATGGCGCGTACGCTGGAGAAATCCGATTGGCAGGTTACTGAAACGGGCAACGGCCGTGAAGCGCTGGACCGGTTGGCACAGGAAAAGCCTCAATTGATTCTGCTCGACTTGATGATGCCGGTGATGGACGGCTTCGACTTCATGCTAGAGATGCGTGCCAACTCTGAATGGGAGGACATTCCTGTCATCGTGCTGACGGCAAAAGACCTCACCGAGGAAGACAGGCGCATCCTGAATGGCCGGGTCAAGCAGATTGTCGAGAAAGGTGGCTGTGCCCATGAACAGGTAGTTAGCCTGATTCACCAGGCCCTGGACCATACCCTCACTGAATAGTGGGGCAACTGGTGGAAGCCTAACTTGTTAATGCGTGTGTTGCATCGATCAGTTGAATTCGCACTTGGGTTTCAGACATTCAATCCAAGATGCTGAACTATTATGGGTCGAAAATTGCCGATCCGCATCCGGCCTCTGTAGGTCTGCTTACAGTACGTTCCGGTCATCCAGGCTGAAATGCTCTATGTCCGGGTTGGGTCGGAAGTTCCTGTTCATAGACTGCTAATATAAGCCACTACTGAACGAGCACCTTCGGGTGCAAACCTGCCGTTCCCGGCACCCTCCTGCTCCCTGTTCTTGCTCGGTCGGCAACGGGGAAAACCGGCCAAAACACGACATAGAGCACCAAACGAAACGGCCCCGAAGGGCCGTCTCTGTTGATACCATCTTGAACGATTAAGCA
>Ga0316192_10004329_pt1 | contig 10329 bp, 12 predicted proteins | sample MerIslwburrow_MG_FD_204931 | JGI IMG/M metagenome (GOLD analysis project Ga0316192, IMG submission 204931) | Coastal sediment microbial communities from Maine, United States - Merrow Island worm burrow | ecosystem: Environmental > Aquatic > Marine > Coastal > Sediment | place: USA: Maine...
GAAGTCGGTGAGCCGCGTCGGCGCTTCCAATCCCAACGCATCGAACCCCGCGGGGTCCAGGTTCACGCAGACGTCACCGACGTCGATGGGCGTTGCGAAGTTGCCGGCGGCGTGGAGTGTGCTGGGCACGAGATCGATGTTGGCTGCCTCGTACGCGAGGAACAACGCTTCATCCACCGCCCGGGACAAGAACGTGTTATCGATCCCGTACAGCACATCTGCAACCGGGTTGTCCTTGGTGAGGATCGCCTGGTTCACCATCGTTCCGGCGTCCGCCGACTCGAGGACCGTGACGGCGACGCCCGTTTCGGATGTGAACGCTTCAAGGACGCCCTCCGAGACAGCGAACGAACCATGGGTCATCAACACGATCTCGTCTGGCGCCTCTTCCGCCGAGCTGCAGGCGGCGCCGAGCACCGTCAGAACAGCGAACAGGGCCGCCAAGGCGCTTCGGTTCATCATTGGTTCCTCTCGTGAATGATCAACAGGGTTCCGTCGTCGACGGAGACCCAAGCCTCGGAGGAATCCATGACGTTGCTGATGCCCCGGGTCGTCCCGATCGGGAGCGTTTCGTTGTCGAGGCGCCACGTCAGCCCGTTCGTAGTGACGCCAACTGCATCGGACCCGTTCGGCACAAGCGACACTCGATCGCCGCTTTCGCCGCGGATCCTGGAAGCGTGACGCGGCGTGCAGACCGTGACCATGGTGTGTCCGTCGGTCCAGACGAGCTCGTCGACGAGGCGAGCCGTTGACGCGAGCAGGCCCATGGATCCGAGGAGATGGTCGAGTCGTCCTTCGTGCGAGCCGACGACGAGGATTCTGCCGGCCCCCGCAGCGATCGCTGCGGAGAACGCGAGTTCGAGGTCGGTGTGGTCCTTGTCGGCGGGGTAGCGGTCTTCCAGGGATCCCGCACTGACCGCGGCCGCGAGCATGCCGGGGTCGACCGAGTCCATGTCGCCAACGACGAGGTCGACCGTAAGCCCGAGCGGCGCAGCGTGATTCAGTCCACTATCGGCGGCGATCACGTAGGCATCGTCTGGCAGGTCGAAGGTGCGGTCGGTGGCGATCGGCTCACCGCCCGAGAGGACGATCGCCTGGTTGGTGTGGCTCTCCACGTGCTTCCTCCGCTGGCATGACCCAGTTCAGGTTCCGCGGGTCGGAGGCGTTCGCAGCGATGCTGCTCCGGCCGCCCTCTCAGTTCGGCGTTCCCGAACTCCCCGGAGTGGTCGGTGTTCATGGTAGCCCTGGCGCTCGTGCTGCGGTTCAGAAGAGGGGTTGACAAGGTGACATCACTGTGACATCATAACAATGTCATGCAGGTTGCATGGAGACAACGAAAGGAACGCCATGTTGTGGTACAACAGCCCTGAAGCCGTGAGGGCCATCGCCGATGCGTCCTACGGTTGGGACGATGACCATCGTCGCCGGTCGATGCTTCGACTCATCGGTCGCACCGACGACAACCGAACGAGGAGGTAGCCATGGATGCGAGCGTCGTCATGACCGAGATCGAGGAGTCGCTCACCGCCCAGCTGCGGCTCGCCGGCGACGATCCTCAGATCTTGGAGGCCGGTGAGGCGATCCTGGCCGGTCTCGAGCCGGCGATCGATCGAGCCGTCATGCACCTCGCCGAGCAGGCAGCCGGTGAGATCGACGCCCAGTTGACCGGACAGCGCGTCGGGGTCGAATTGCGGGAGGGCGCTCCGGTACTCGTTGTCCAACGGGACGAGGATCCGGTGACGATCTCCACCGATGACTTGGAGGCCCGGATAACGCTGCGGCTGTCGGAGCAACTCAAGGGTGTGCTCGAGGAGGCAGCGGGCGAGACAGGAGAGTCCGTGAACACGTTTGTGGTGAAGACCCTTGCGGGCAAGGCCAAGGAACGCGGCAAAGGCCGCCGCTACACCGGGACCATTGAGACATGACTTCCATCAGCCACGAATTCGAGGTGGGAGACCGCCCTGAAGTCTCGATCACGCTTCCAACGGCCGACGTGACGGCTGTTGAAGGCAGCAGCGGGACGATTCGCGTGGAAGCCGAAGGCCCAGAGAAGGCTCTCGCACAGCTCGAGATCTTCCAGACGGGTGACGTGGTCACGGTGCGCACGCGCAATGACGGGCGGAAGTGGGGTCGTCGGAGCATGTCCGTGCACCTCTTCGTCCCTGCGGGTGTCGCCTTCGCCGCACGCACCGCCTCGGGCGACTACCGGATTCTCGTCGCTGTCTCGGACGTCGACTTCAGTGCTGCGTCGGGTGATCTCCGCCTTGCATCGTTCAGTGGTCGGGCGCGCGTCAAGACCGCGAGCGGCGATCTGACGATCGGCGAAGCGACCGGGGGGCTCCAGGTCGGGACCGCGTCCGGTGACGTTCGCGTTGACACGTTCGAAGGCGACGCGCAGATCAGCACCGCGTCCGGTGACGCGGTGTTCGGCACGGCCTCGGGATCGGTATCGATGAAGACCGCGAGCGGCGAGGTGACCATCCGGCGCTTCGCGGGTGTCAGCTTCGATGGTGCCGCGATGTCGGGCGATTTTGACATCGGGTTGGTCCCCGGCATGTCGATTGATGCCGATTTTCAGACGCTCTCAGGCAGCTTCCGCAACCTCACCCCAGCCGGCACCGGCGAGCAGTCGATCAACGCCTCGATGCGGATCAAGACGCTCTCGGGAGACATCGTCTTGCGGTGACGTACGCATCGCGAGACATGCCTCCGTCGTAGGTTCTAGGATCGACGTCATGGCGTTCGACTTCGAATCTCGCTTCAACCGGGCCGCCGCCTGGCCACACGGTGAAGAAGAAGAGCACCCGTTGATCATCGGCATCGCCGGCGGATCGGGCTCCGGGAAGACAACCATTGTCCAGAGCGTCGTCGACATCGTGGGCCACGACGTGGTCGTCCAGATCCCCCACGACGCCTACTACCGCGACCAGGACCATCTCACCTACGACGAGCGCACGAAGATCAACTACGACCATCCCGACTCGCTCGAGAACGAATTGATGATCGAACATCTCTCGGCGCTCCGGTCGGGTATCGCGGTCGACCGCCCCGTTTACGACTTCGGCACCCACACGCGCGCTCACGAGACGCAACGGGTGGAGCCGGAGCCGGTGATCATCGTCGACGGGATCCTCGTCCTTGCCGATCGGTCGCTTCGGAGCCTGATGGATCTACGGATCTACATCGACACCGACGCCGACCTTCGTCTCATGCGGCGGCTCCAGCGAGACATCGTCGAGCGCGGGCGCACCGTCGACTCGGTGTTGGCGCAGTATGAGGAGACCGTCCGGCCGATGCACTTGCAGTTCGTCGAACCGTCGAAACGATATGCCGACATCATCGTTCCAGAGGGCTACAACCCGGGGGCGATCGGTACCGTGACGTCGATGATCCGGCACTTCATGACGGAGCGGAACGCCCCCGTCTGAGTGCCTCGTCGACGAGCGGATTCGCTGCATCGGAGTACATCTCGTGACCTCGCGCCGAGGCGTGGAAGAGATCCGCCGCCCACACATCGCGGTCGTAGGTGAACCGATCGAACTCAGGGCCCCATGCCTGTGACTTGGGCACGTCGTAGGTGTGGGCGACCCTCCCGATCGCGTGATCGATTGCGCGGCCACGCACGCGAGCGACCCCGCGGGCAAGGGCCGGCAAGCGCGGAATGGTCCCGAGATCGCCAACGCCGCACACGGCGACGGCGGGGAAGGCGTTGACCATGGTTTTCACCACCTGGTCATAGGTGGCTTCGAAGCGGTTCACGGGCGTCATCCGGAGAGCGTCGTTGCCTCCGACGGACAGCACGGCAAGATCGCCGCCGAGCACGATCGCGCGATGGACCTGGTTGTCGCCCACGTCCTTGATTCTCGAACCGCCGACGGCGACCGAGATCAGTTCGACGTGATACCGGTCGCTCAAGTGGATCGCGGTTCTGCGAATCCAGCAGTCGTCGAGTGGATCCACCCCGGGCGCCGTGATGGTGCTGTCGCCGAGGGCGATCATCCGGAGCGGAGGAAGGGACGGGTCGCCAAACGACCCGGAGGGGTCCTGGTCGGTCAGGCTCTCGAGGTCGGGCCGTTGGATTGCCTGCACCATCTGAGCGGCAAACAAACCGCCGACCGCCATGGGACGTTTCGCTCGTTTCCAGAAACTCTTCGCCATCCGCACAGGTTACCGGTCTACCCCCGCCACGAACCCAGGGTTCTCCACCTCGTATATGACGCCGTCAGCCCACAGAATGGGAACGGGGGTCAGACCTCGGCGGTCTTCAGCCACCGCGGGGCGTCTGAGTGGTAGCCGCGTCGCAGGAGCTCCCCCATCGCCGCTGAGTTTCTCCGCATCGCGGCATCGTCCCATCGGGCGGGATAGCCGTTGTTGGAACGCGGAGTGATTGCGGTGCGGAACGTTCGGTCGTACTCGTCGATCAGTTCGTCATCCGTGAGGATGCGAACGGGCAGCTCCTGAACGCTGCGGGATCCCATAGCGCCTCCATCGCTCGGCATACCTCCCGCGTCGGCATCTCGACCGGCATTCTTGAGTCGGTGGGACTCAGAATGAGACGGTCGACCCACAGCGGACTGGTGATGCTGTGCTCATGGCCTTCGTCTGGGTCGCTTCACACATCGCGGTGAAGGCCGGGAGCCAACCGGAGCTCGACGCCCTCCATAGCTCCAGGTCAGCGACGACCGGCGCCGGACCGCACGCCGTTTCGTCGCCCCCCAGGTGGCGGTCAAGCGCCGGGGTTTTGGCACCTATCCCGGTGGCATGGCGCTTGTCACCTGGCCCGGCTGCGGGCACGACGTCTCGACCGAAGCCCCTGTCTGTCCCACTCAACTGCCAACGTGCGCAGGGTGAACCGGAGCGATCGCGATCGTCCTCGTACGTGGATTCATCATGCTCTTTGGCCTCGCCGGATGGGAATGGACCGACGAGGGAGCGGATCGCGACGGCTGGATCGCTATCCCGGTGCCAGAGCGATTGACGGCGGTTCTGGTGCGGTGACGACGACGGGTTGAGGTGACGAACTGCACCCCGCGAGCCGACCTCCAATGGGGACGAGACCGGTCGGCCGGCCCCTCATGGCTCCGATGCTGGCGAGCCATATCCCGGCTCACCGGTCAGACGTTGAATCGGAAGAAGATGACGTCGCCTTCTTTGACGACGTAGTCGCGACCCTCGAGGCGCCACTTGCCCGCGTCCTTGGCGCCCTGCTCGCCGTCGCACGCGATGAAGTCGTCGTACGCGATCACCTCGCCTCTGATGAAGCCTTTCTCGAAGTCCGTGTGGATCTCCCCGGCCGCCTGCGGTGCCGTGGCGCCCTGATGCACCGTCCAAGCGCGCGCCTCTTTGGGGCCGGCCGTGAAGAACGTCCTCAAACCGAGGAGGTGATACGCAGCGCGGATGACCTTGTTCAGGCCGGGTTCGTCGAGCCCGTACTCGGCAAGCATCTCGGCGCGATCATCGTCGTCGATCAATGCCAATTCCGCTTCGAGGTTCCCGGAGATGACGACGACGTCCGCACCTTCATGGGCTGCGTACTCCCGCACCGCGTCGACGTAGGCATTCTCAGTGAGACCCGCCTCATCGACATTCGCGATGTACATGGCTGGTTTCGCCGTTAGGAGAAACAGATCGCGGACGATGAGTTGCTCGGCGGGCGTGACCTCCATCGACCGGACCGGCCGGCCGTCGGAGAGGTGAGCCTGAAGGCGCTCGTAGACGGCGAGCATGGCCGCTGCCTCTTTCTCGCCGGCACGTGCCTTGCGCTCCGCCTTGTCGATGGCTCTCCCGACACCTTCGAGATCGGCGAGCGCGAGTTCCATATCGATCGTCTCGAGGTCGGAGGTTGGATCGATCTCGCCCGCCACGTGGACGACGTTGGGATCGTCGAAGCAGCGAACGACCTGGGCGATGGCGTCGGTCTCCCGGATGTGGTGGAGGAACTGGTTGCCGAGGCCCTCACCCTGAGAGGCACCCTCGACGAGTCCCGCAATATCGACGAACTCGACCACCGTCGGCACGATCGCCTCCGGCTTCACGATGTCGGCGATGGCGGCGAGGCGTTCGTCCGGCACGAGAGCGACGCCGAGGTTTGGCTCGATGGTGCAGAACGGGTAGTTCTCCGCCTGGATCTCACCCTTGGTGAGCGCGTTGAACAGCGTCGACTTTCCGACGTTGGGGAGCCCGACGATGCCACAGCGGATACCCACGAGAACCTTCCAGGGAGGAGGATCGGAAGAATAGGGCGAACCGGCTGTGACCACGCTGCCGCGGTCGGGGCCGCTGGGACGGATGGCGGGCGGTTGGCCTAACGTCTGCACGTGAAGAACGACACGCTGACCACCCTGATCGAGTCCAGCGACCTCGATGGCCTCGTTCGGTACGTCGACGGTCTTGTGGTGGCCCGCGATTGGAGCGGGATCGAGGTGATGCGCGACCGCTGCCGCGAGGCGGTCGAGCGCGGCAAACAGGTCTGGGGTCCCGCCGAGTATGCCGAGTACCGGATTGCGCTCGACGGACCGGCCGACCGAGCCGTGGAGGTCCTCGGTGACGGCAAGGGGAGGTATGGCCCGGGTCCGCTCTGGGAGGTCGTCGCGTCGAGCCATCCGTGGCGTGACCTCGAACCGCTGGTGACCGTGCCAACGCTGAGGGCCCTGATGGGGCACGAGCGGTCGATTCGCGGCGACACGGTCGACCCGGACACCATCGATCCCCACATCCTGGAGACACCGACGACGCTCCAACCCTGGGAGCCTGACTATCCAACCGTCGTGTATCGGGCCGACGGCGCCGACTTTCCGGAAGGGGACCGGAGCCCACTCACGTGGGTCGATCTGCCAGACACCGCAGCATCGGTTGACGATGAGGGTGTCGGCGAAGCGCTGCTCGCGCTCGTCCGGCCCTGGTGGGACGAGTCGAGCGGTCACGCCGATGTTGTGCAGGTCGAAGGGACAGCGCTCAGCGCGATTCGGGCACTGGGGCCACACCGGGCGAGGGTGGCTGACGTACCGCTCGCCGAAGCCCTGTCCGCCATGGTGTGGACCGGGGCGAGCGGTGGAGCCTTCGGCAGCCGGCGCGGTACGCCCGTCGGCCGAACGCTGACCTGGCTCGTGCTCGCCGCGGCGCTCGGCTACGACGAGATTCCCCAGGATCCGTCCGTGCTCGACGAAGCCTCGGAACTCCGGTGGGTGCTCTGGAGCCCGGGCGACGCGGTCGGTGGCTGGGCGTTGCACCTGGTCGTGGAGGATCCCCAAGATGGCGTCGCCTGGGCCATCAGCGCGGTCGATATGGCATAGGGCGACGCCCTACGGCGCAGACACCTGGATCACGGCGTAACGTTGAAGTATGACGGCTGGGCGCACCGTGGAAGGCGAGTCAGGAAGATCGTCGATCGTCGCTGCCGTGCTGTCGGCCGTTATCCCCGGAGCCGGCCAGTGGTATGTCCGCCGGTTCGTTCGCGGAGCGATCTTCTTTGCACCGCTCGCCGTCGTTGGCATCACCGCAGTGGTGGCAGTTGCCAGCGGAGCGATCGGGTTCCGCTCTCTGCTCTCATGGGCTGTTCAGCCCGCGCTCCTGAAGATGTCGTTGGTTGTCAACGGCGCTCTGCTGGTCTGGCGAGTTGCCGCCGTCGTCGATGCGTACCGGGTGGCCGGCGGCAGACGCTCATCGCCCCGAGTCGCCGCACTCGCCCTCGGGGTCCTCGTCATCCTCGTCGCGGCCCCACAGATGGCCGCAGCGTCCTATACGGTCCGCGGCATCGCGCTCCTCGAGACGGTGTTCGTTGCCGAGGAGAAGCCGAAGCCGACGACGACCGTGCTCTCGGCCGAGTTGAAACCCGAACCGGTCGCCCAGGATGTTCGATCCGTCTGGACCGAACCGGCGGCGTTCGAGTTCGACCGTTCAGCACGGAACCTCGTGTTCCGTCCCGGGATCGGTGACCCGGAGGCGGTTGCCACGTGGGCGGAAATCGTCGCGCCGCCAACGCCTGAAGCGCCCTTCCTGCCGTTCGACGAGCGGGTCGGAGCGGAACGGCTCACCATCCTGCTGGTCGGAGGCGACGAGGGGCCGGGCCGCGACGGCCTCCGGACCGATTCCATGATCGTCGCCACCGTCGACGTGAACACCGGCGAAGCGGCCCTCTTCGGTCTGCCCCGGAACTTCAAGCGCGTCCCGCTGCCGAAGGCGTTCCGGAGGTCCTTCGTCAATCTCCAGAAGGAAGTCCATGCGACCGAGGGCGTGGACAAGGACGGTGACGGGTTCTTCGACCACTGGACGGACCTGGACGGTGACGAGATCCCCGACCTGCCGCCGTTCGTCTCGTGCCGCTGTTTCCCGGTGATGCTCAACAGGGTCCACCAATACACGAATGATTGGACGGAGACGTACCCCGACACCCCGGATCCGGGACTCGCCGCCCTGCGCGATGTCGTCGCAAACCTAATCGACCTGCCCATCGACTACTACATGATGGTGAACATGGAGGGCTTCGTCGATGTGATCGACGCCATCGGCGGGGTCGAAGTGATGGTCACCGAGCCGTACCACGTCGCTGTCTCGGCGCCCTCCGAGGATTCGCCGAAGGCCAAGGTCAACGTCGAACCGGGGCTGAACCGACTGACCGGCCTCGAAGCGCTTGCGTACTCGCGCTGGCGGATCGGTTCGTCCGACTACGACCGGATGCAGCGCCAACGGTGCCTCATCCGTGCGGCCGCCGACCAGGCCGACCCGCTGACCGTTGCCCGATCGTTCCACGCGTTGGCCGATGTCATCGAGCGGTCGGTGGTGACCGACATCCCGCTGATCCTGCTGCCCGACCTGGTTGACATCCTCGGCAGGGTCGACATGCACCGCATCGCCACGGTCGGACTCGTGCCTCCGCGATACAACAGCGGTCGTGCGCCGGGTGGATACCCGATTCCCAACGTCAGCAGAATCCGATCCAAGGTTGCTGAAGTCCTCGAGGGCGGCGTCCAGGAGTTGAGCACCGAATCTGGAAGCGAGTGTGGGACGTAGTTTCGGTCAGCGCAGGTTGGCTTCGGCCGCCTGAGGATCATCCACCGTTACGGCGAAGTGAAGTCCCTCCGCGTTCGAGTGGAGGAGGTAGATCGAGTCGATGTTCACGCCCGCGTCGGCAAGGCGTTGCGCAACCTCGGCGAGGGCTCCCGGCTCGTCAGGAAGGAACGTGTCGAGTACGAGCCGTTCCTCGAAGTGGAGTCCGGCGGTCTGTAGCACCCTCCTCGTCGCGTCGGCGTCGTCCGGCATGAGGCGAACGAGGCTCTCGTTGTCCGAGCCGATCGCGGCAAGCGATTGGATGTGGACGCCGGCGTCTGACAACTTGCGTGCGAGAGTGGCGAGCTGACCCGGCTGATTTGCGAGGGTGACCGAGAACTCTTTCATGGACTCATCCTACGCCATGAGACCTCAGCGTGGATCGCAATGACGATGTCGGGAGAGCGCGATGGTCGTACGACACGAACGATCACGGGGAAGAGAAGCGTCGCGACCATGGCAACGACGATGGCCACGACGATGGCCGCACGCATGATGCGGCGGCGTCGGAGCTGCTCGATCTCCTCGGGGGTCAGGACGTCGTCCACACGCCGATTCTGGTCGACTTCGAGACTCCATGCGTATCGAACATATGTTCGATTAGTCTGGTCGGATGGCACGGTACGCAGAGCTTCACGCTCACACGAACTTCAGCTTCCTCGATGGAGCCTCTCATCCACATGACCTCGTCGCGGCCGCTGCCGAACTGGGGTACACCGCCCTCGCGGTTACCGATCACGACGGATTCCGCGGTGCGGCCAAGGTCCACGTCGCCGCCCGCGACATCGGTCTCCCGATCGTGTACGGAACCGAAGTTGGGATGAGCAGGGAGTCGCCGGTCGCCGGTCGCCGGTCGCCGGTCCTGGGAGAGGCTGAGACTGCCCCCTCTGCCAGGCCGAGGCGGGGGAGGATTCGGCGGATGCATGGGAACAAGCCGGTCGACATCCCAGCCACCGATCACGTCGTGCTGCTCGCCCCGGACCCGGCAGGCTACGCGGCCATCAGCCGGTTCGTGACCAGAGGGCAGTTCCGTGGGAAGAAGGACCTACCGGCCTACGACTACGCCGAACTCGACGAGGCCTCGCGGGACGGCAACCTCGTAGCGCTCACCGGGTGCCGCGATGGTGCCGTCCCCCGGGCAGCGCAGGACGGCGACCTCGCTGGGGCAATGGTGGCTGCAGCGAGGCTTCGGGAGGTATTCCCCGGTCGTCTCTCCATTGAACTCACCCACCACGGAATGCCGGACGATGATGATCGGAACGATCTGCTCTTCGAAGTGTCACG
>Ga0316192_10004330_pt1 | contig 10328 bp, 8 predicted proteins | sample MerIslwburrow_MG_FD_204931 | JGI IMG/M metagenome (GOLD analysis project Ga0316192, IMG submission 204931) | Coastal sediment microbial communities from Maine, United States - Merrow Island worm burrow | ecosystem: Environmental > Aquatic > Marine > Coastal > Sediment | place: USA: Maine...
GACTACCCTTCGGCGCATGCTGAAAAACGCGTGCGGTCTTGATTTTAATCCTCACTACGCAAATACATTCTCAAGACTTGAAAAAAAATGTGAGTGAACATTTGCATTTCTATATAGCAGATTTCTCACATCCCGATAAACAGCAATCGGGCGTTCGGAATGACAGGTTTTTGGTGTTAAAGTCTATAACTGTTTTTTAAAAAGACTCAACAACCGTCAGGCGAAACAAAAAAGTCTCCGACATTGTCATTTCGAACCGCGCGTTTTCCAGCGCGGGAGAAATTTGAAGCGGAAACAGCAGCGTGAATATGAACATTCCTGTCGCGTCCGCAGGTTTTCTTCAAAAACTTGGAGTACGCCGTGTGCCACGGCGCTGCATTGACACAGTCAAAGCGCTCCAAAACGGTACTGGCGATAATCGGGCATTCGGAATGACAGGATTTTGACGTGGACTGTTCTAAAAAAATGGCCGCAGATGGAAGAAGGAAAACAATGCCGAAATAACCACTCTGCGCAATGACTTTAGCGGGGAGCAACAATATTCAAAAGGTCTATTCCGTAAAAATCCCAGAGCGTGAATAAAAGAATCAGGCGGCGATTCGAATAGAGCTTCCTATTCTCAATTGTGAGGGCGTTTTTTCAAGGATTCATCACAGAAAAGAGATAATTTGTTCGGATGTTTTTGACAGTAAATCAAAAGGCTTTTTGATGAACAGGTCGGCTCCGGAATCGATCATTATTTCCACCGTGATATCATCGGCAGGTTTTCCGGAGATTATGATAAAATGAGCGTCAGGGTTCAATTCGCGCGTCTTGCGCAAAACATCCATGCTTGAAGCAGAGCCGGGCAATGAAATGTCGCACACAACCAGCGTCGGGCGATATTTTTCAAGAAATTCAATTGCGGCAACGCCATTGTGCGCAACCAATACCTCAATCTCGTGTCGCTGCAATTGTCGATTTAAAACTTCAGTGATTGCAACTTCGTCGTCAACCAACAAAACCTGCTGTTTTTTAAAATTGTTCAACCGGTTTCCACTTTTCTTCTTTCCAATGGAAATTGTAAAATAAATTTTGCGCCGGCTCCCGGTTCACTTTGCATATTTATTTTACCGCCATGCTCCTGAACAATATCAGAAACAATGGCCAGACCCAGGCCGGTTCCTTTATTTACGTTTTTGGTTGTAACAAAAGGCTCGAAAATCCTGGTTTGCATCCCCTTGGGAACCCCGAGAGCATTATCGGAAATTTCTAAAACAACAACATTACTCTGGATAATTATTACAGAAATAGTGATCACTTTTTCCCGATTGTCATGAATTTCTTCAAACGCATCACGGGCATTTGCAACTAGATTTTGAACAACGGACTCAAGCTTGTCACGGTTTCCCCATATTTTTGCTTGCTGAACAATATTGAGCTTCAAGCGAATATTTAAACTTTTGAGTTGCGGCCTCAGCAAAAAAATGGCGTCATTGATTATATCGACAAAATCGAGTTTTCTCCAGGCCATCTCCACATCATTACGTGAATGTTGGCACATCCGACTGATGAGACTTGCCATCCGCCGCACATTTTTTTTGATAATCTTTGCATATTCACCAATCTCTACCAAATTCTCGCTGGTTTGAATTACTTCGAGAATTTCATCGGCTTCCGCGCTAATAATTGTAAGCGGATTATTTAATTCATGCGCGACAGAAGCGCCGATCGTGCCCAATGTTGCAAGTTTATCTGCATGAAAAAGTTGCGCTTTTAATAAGCGCAATTCATCCTTGGATTTATCCAACGCTGATTTCAATTGAATATTTTCCGCAGAAGCAAGCATTAGCAGATCTTCAGGCTTCTCTTTTATCTCTATCGGTTGAACAATTTTACGAGTGGACATGAACTTATCAGGTTGAAGTGCATAAGGTTTCTAATGCGATATTTATCGTCAATAATTATTTTTTCATAAGGAATGTATAAATAAGTTGACAAACCTTAACCTGTGCCTTATATTTGAGGCCGTTCTTTCTACAGTTGACAGACTTCATTCTAAATTGTGTCAAATAGGGACACAATTTGAAAAAGACATCACCACTATGGGAAACGACGACCGCATTCCTGTTTAATTGTTTGTAAAACAAAATATTGTTTAATGTTTTTTTGGATAATCTGCTGAAACTACAATGTCCCCACGATACGGGAATTTCTCTACGCGAGATATAGTTAAATAGCTTTGAAACAAAAATCATTACGCAAAGTATAAGTTCATCTATCATAATTATAACCGCTTACCTTAAGCTTGGACAAAGGCTAAAAGACATAAGCATGACAACAGTAAAAAAACAAAAAAAAGCTGACAACCGCCCGAAACAATCAATTGAGAAGTATTTGGAAGAAATCGGTGGTTTCTCTCCATTGCCTCCCGAAGAAGAAATTGAGCTGACACGCAGGATTCGCAAAGGCGAATCAACCGCTTTAGACAAACTGGTAAAAGCAAATCTTAGATTTGTTATCAGTGTGGCAAAGGAGTATCAAGGGCAAGGATTGCCGCTTCAAGATTTAATTAGCGAAGGCAATCTTGGTCTTATCAAAGCTGCGCAGCGGTTTGATGAAACAAGAGGATTTAAATTCATTTCATACGCCGTCTGGTGGATCAGACAATCGATTTTACAGGCTCTCGCCGAACAATCTCGTGTTGTCCGGTTGCCGTTGAACCGTGTCGGCGCCATCAACAAAGTTGGCCGCGTGCTGGAAAAGCTGGAAAAACGCTATGGACGCGAACCCAGCATGCATGAAGTGGCCGATAGCATGGAAATGACTGATTACGAGGTTGCAGACGTTCTAAAAACTTCGGCGCGCCATTTATCATTAGATGAACCTTTCAAAGAAGAAGAGGGGAATAATCTGCTTGATGTTTTGGAAAGCGACCGTTACGCTCCGCCTGATGACTCGTTGATGCAGGAATCCCTGAAAGAAGAAATCGACAAAGTATTGGTCACCCTTAAACCGAGGGAAGCTGAAATTATCCGTTTGTATTTTGGTCTGGAAGGGGATCGCCCTTTGACTTTGGAAGAAATTGGCGAACACTTCAAATTAACACGTGAACGTGTGCGTCAAATAAAAGAGAAAGCATTGCGCCGCATGCGGCACCGCTCTCGACTTGAGCCACTGCGCAAATACCTGGGTTAAAAACTTCTACAAACCCTGATTTTACAAGAGGCTGTTCAAAATGAACAGCCTCTTTTTGTTTGAACATTCGAATTTCTTGTCTATTACACCCATGCCAAAACACTTGGCCGATATTATTTTCCCCATGAGTGGCGACGGGCCGTACACCTACCTAATTCCACCAGAGTTAGCTGACAAAGCAGGCGTAGGAAAGCGGGTTCTGGCTTCATTCGGAAAAAGAACGCTCACCGGATTTATTGTTGCATTTCCGGACAAAACAAATCTTTCCACATTAAAACCAATCTACGACATTCTGGATACAGCGCCGTCAATCTCAGAAGAGATGTTGTCTCTGGCAAAATGGATGTCTGAGTACTATATTTGTTCATTGGGCGAGACTCTCAAGGTGATGGCGCCTTCCGTGCTGTTAAGAGGGTCGCGACAATACATAACGTTGATAACGGAAAAACCTCAAGATGATATTTCCCTGTTAAGAAGCGCGCCGCGTCAGGCTCAAATAATGCATTACCTGATTCAACAAAAGAAACGTGTTTCAAGCGCGCAATTGCGCAAAAAGCTAGGCGTTCGCTCCCTTTTTTCAAGTTTGCAGGAGCTGGAAAAGAAAAATTTAATCGAGCTGCAAAACATTATAACCCGCAATGACTTTAAACCAAAAGTCGAAAAATATCTTGAACTAAGTGCCGCTTCCCAAACCCGTGTCGCCCAACTTATCCGCCAATATGAAAAACGCGCGCCAAAACAATCAGCCCTTTTGGCATTTTTATTTGGCCGAGGAAAAAAGGTGGCTCAGAAAGAGGCTTTGCAGATAACTGCATGCCCATTAACCTCATTAAAAACATTAATTGAAAAGGAAATTATTCAGGTTACAGAAAAAGTTGTTTTCCGAGACTTTTATGATTCTCTAAAAATAGAACCCCCGCCGATATTGCACTTAACCGAACATCAAACCGTGGCGGTTAACGCATTAAAACAATCTTTGAGCAAGAACGAATTCCAGACCTATCTTTTATTCGGCATTACCGGAAGCGGCAAAACCCAGGTTTATATTGAAGCGATCAAGAAAACAATAAGCCAGGGCAAAGACGCTATCATGCTTATTCCGGAGATTTCACTCACCCCGCAAACCGTTAAACGGTTTCGAGCAAATTTTGGCCATGATGTGGCGGTTTTACATAGCGCAATGTCAGGCGGCGAGAAATATGATTCATGGCAAAAAATAAAACGCGGTGATGCGCGAGTGGTGATTGGCCCGCGCTCCGCCATATTTGCCCCATTGAAAAATATTGGTCTGGTTATTGTTGATGAGGAGCATGAAGGCTCGTACAAGCAAACAGATATGGCTCCCAGGTATCACGCGAGAGATCTTGCGGTGATTCGCGCCCGGGAAAACCAGGCTGTTGCAATTCTCGGCTCCGCCACCCCGTCCTCTGAATCCTATTACAATGCCAGAGCGCAAAAATATAAACTCCTTGAACTTCCGACGCGGGCAAACGCAGCGCCGCTGCCGATTGTTACCATTCTCGACTTAAGCAAAGAAAGACGTCTCTCCGGAAGCAAAGATGAGCCGGTCTTTTCACGCCTTCTAACCCAAAAAATTCAAGATCGAATTAACCAAAAACAGCAAACGATACTTCTTCTCAATCGACGCGGCTTTTCAGCGTACATCAAATGCAAAAATTGTGACTTTATTGCCGAATGCCCGCATTGCGGCATTAACCTGACCTTACATCTGGCTAAAAAGCAGCTCAGGTGTCATTATTGCGGACACTCACGCAAAGCGCCTGATGTTTGTCCCGATTGCGCCAGCCAGGATATCCTGTTTCGCGGCTTTGGCACACAGAAAGTTGAAAATGAGCTAAATGCCAAATTCCCAGGCGCTCGAACCGTGAGAATGGATATGGACACCACGAGCAAAAAGCGCTCACACGATAAAATTCTTGACGCGTTCGGAGAGGGAAAGTATGACATTCTGCTCGGCACACAAATGGTTGCAAAAGGCCTTGACTTCAGCCGAGTTACCCTGGTTGGCGTTATCAACGCGGATATTGGTTTATTTTTGCCTGACTTTCGGGCGTCGGAGAGAACTTTTCAGTTACTCACACAGGTTGCCGGTAGAGCCGGCAGGCATCACCTAAAGGGCGAGGTAATCATCCAATCGTATGTTCCGGCTGACATTTGCCTGCGAGCCGCCCGAAAACACGATTTCCTCTACTTTTATCATACAGAAGCGGCGGGGCGCAGAGAACTTGGCTATCCACCTTTTGGCAAAATTTTCTGCATTCGGTTTAGTGGAAAGGAGTTGGAGCTGGTGGAAAAGGCCGCAGAAGCATTTACCAATGAAATGAATCGATATGTAAGATCATTTTCTGTGCTTGGGCCGACACCATCCCCCCTCGAAAAAATTAAAGATAAGTTTCGGTATCAAATATTAATCAAGGTGTTGCGGAAGGATTGGAAAGAATTGCCGAGAGTGCGCAAAATCATTACACACGGTCAAAAAATTCATGAAAAGAATTACCGTTCAAAAGTGGGGTTGGCGATAGATGTTGACCCGGTCTCAATACTTTGAGCCTTTTCAATACTTATGAATTTTCTCCTGCAGATCATAGCGAATGATTAAATCAACCACATGAGAATAGCTGAGTCTTCCCGCTTTTACTTTATTCGCCTTCAGGTAGAAATCATAACTGACTTCTGATATTTGAGAAAATGTTCCGTAATGGCTTTGCCAGCGCTGTCGCACTGCAGCCATGTCTAATTTTACACCTTCAGCTATTTGCTGGCTCAAATAAGCAGACTTCGTTGAATCCCGGCGCGCCGCGCGCAAAAAATAACCCAGCACACTGAAATATCCGCTATACTGCACCAAAGCGTCCGTTGAACTTATGCAAGCGACATAGGCAAGAAAATTAGCTTCAGACTCGCTTGCATACCCTAGCTGGTGAGCTTTCTCATGCGCAATCACAAAAGGTAATTCGGTGATCAAGAGGTCTTCATTGTAATGCATTTCATGTAAAAACGGGCTAAACCAGCCTCCGGTGGTGGTCTTGTTTAGAATCCAGTTCATCATCATGGTTTTGGGGACTTTGGTTCCCTTTACCTTTTTTAATCCGAGCTTACTTAAGGCGGCGCCATAGCTACTGGCAACCATTTCATTTATTTCTTCAACGCTTCGCATAGAATATGAATAGTTAAGCCTGTTCAACTCATGGATAATCTGAACGCTTGTCGAGTCAAACGCGTCAATTTTTAGTTCAACTGCATCAAGATTCATTTTTTTAGCAAGCGGCATCCGCAGATAATTCAAACCCCACAAGCAATAAAAAAGTACACTGAAAACGGAAAACGCCAAAATCAAATTTAAAAATGCCTGCCGAAGTTTCATTTTTCTGCGAACAATTTTGCCCACAAAAGTCGGCAAAATAATCAACGCCACAAACCAAATAAAGGCTTCGGAAAGCGAGAAGGAAAATTGTCCGCTGAGATTGGAAATAAAAAAAGTAAGAACCGGGTAAAGACCATCTGAATAGTATTTTTCAATTTTCTCCGGGAAACGAGCGAGCCATTGAACAACTAAAAGGAAAGCGATCGCTGAACCAACAACGCCCGCTTTAACTTTTTCAGATGTTTTCATTTCCGGCCTATTCATTTTATCCCCAGTTGTTATGGCCTAAGCCAACCCTAAATTATCTGCATTGTTACGCATTGCATCAATCACGTTTTGAATATGATCTTCAAGCGGTATGCCCAGCAATTCGGCGCCTCGAAAAATAGCCTCACGATCAACATTGGCGGCAAACGCTTTTGACTTCATCTTTTTTTTCACTGATTTCACCTCAACATCCATCACACTTCGCGAGGGGCGAACCAACGCAACCGCCGTAATAAATCCACAAAGCTCATCCACCGCGCAAAGTGTTTTTTCCATTAAGCTCTCCGGCTTTACGCCGCTATATTCGGCATGAGAGAGAATGGCGCGGGTGATTTCTTCAGAGTAACCTTTCTCGCGCAATATTTTCACCCCAACAAATGGGTGTTCTTCCTGTGAAGGATTTTTTTCATAATCAAAATCATGCAACAGACCAACAACGGCCCACTTTTCCTCATCTTCTCCAAATTTTTGCGCATAAAAACGCATGGCCGCCTCAACTGACAGCATGTGCTTGCGCAGACTGTCTGATTCAGTGTGATTTGTTACAATTTCCCATGCTTCTTGTCGGTTCAACATCATTTTCTGAAGTCTCAATCACTCATTTAAGTTTTGCGCTCATTTTTTATCATTATCGAACAATCATAGAGCGACACGGTTTAACTAACATTCATCCATTACAAACTAACTGCATACAACTTTAATACGCCAGTGAATCTAACAAATAACATTTATTGCGCGTGGCAAAATCTCGCAGGTCATCGGCAGGCGGCCAAAAATTTCGCCATCCGCATCTGTAAGAACTTCGGTTTGGGTGCTTACGCTTACCTTGCGGCCTTGCACGATTTTCACTTTTGCATCCTTATATAAAGAGCCGTCATATAATTTCTTTAACATCAAGAATCCTTCAGAAATTTTTATTTCACTCACGATGACCACTGAAAACTCCCCATTGTCCAACGCTGCCATTGGGGAGGTTAACATTCCGCCGCCACAATACTTTCCATTTGAAATCAAAATTGCCAGCGCCTTGATTTCTTCATCAAAGTGCCCGTCGACTTGAACACGCACGAATTGGCTTTCATAATGAAATAGTGTTTTAACCACGCTGCTCAGATAGATCAGCTTTGGCGATAGTCTTTTCCGCGTTCCACCCAAACCAGCCACTACAGCTCCGCTGAAACCAGCCCCTGCCATATTTATAAAATAACGCGTCCTTTCTTCGCCATTCCTCGCGCGGAAAATTGCCTTGCCAAGGTCGCAGGCTTGCTTTTTTTGGGCTTTGATAATTTGCAAAGAGCGCCGCAACTGAATCGGCATGCCAACTGTGCGAACAAAATCGCTTCCAGTGCCCATTGAAACAATGGCAAGCCTGGCATCTTCATTGACTTTTTTGCCATTTTCAAAAAAACCATTCACCACTTCATTTATCGTTCCGTCACCGCCAACTGCAACCAAAGTTTCGTAATTCTCATTTAGCGCCTGATTTGCGACTTGAGTCGCATGACCGACTTTTTCTGTGAAAGTATAATCAAAGACACCTAACCCGGCTATTGCCTCGGTTTGGAATTTATGCCACTGCTTTAAAAGTTTCCCATTGCCAGCCTTTGGATTGATAATAAACTTTGTCTTTGATCGGGACAACTATTACAAAACCCACCATAGCATTATGCAACAATAGAGCCCCAACAACAAACCACCTTCAATTCGAGTTAGCTTTCTTCCACTTCTCAGCAACGGAAACATTAATGCGGTTAAGCCGACCATAATAGGCAATTGATTCCAACGAATTTCATCAGAAACAGGCAGTGGGTGCAACAAAGCGCTTGGACCGGCGATGGCCATCATGTTAAATAAATTGGAGCCAATGATATTTCCAATACCGATATCGCCTTCTTTTTTTATTGCTGCGACGACGGATGTCGCCAATTCCGGCAGAGAAGTGCCAAGAGCAACAACTGTTAATCCGAGCGCCAACTCCGAAACACCCAAACGATGACTAACTTCAGTGGCAGCCTCTACAATCAAACTGGCGCCTATACTCAAACCTACCATTCCTCCCAAAATAGCGACGTAATACAAGGTTTTCTTTTCTTGCTTCGAATCTAACGGCGCGTATTTTTCCTCATGAATTTCAGAGCCTTTTTTTGCGCCTGCTATCACGATGTATAAGTATACGGCAAAGCCTGCCAGCAAAAGGAAGCCATCCAAACGACCTAAACTGCCATCCAGACAAATTACCCAGAAAAGCGCTGAAACGACGATGACCAGTGGAATTTCAAACTTTAACAGCTTCAAATTGATATCAATCGGGCGGACAAGAGCCGACACGCCAAGAATCAAACCAATATTCGAGACATTCGAACCGATAATATTGCCCAGCGCCACATCGGTCGCGCCGCTAACCGCCGCGAATATGCTGACCAAAAATTCCGGCATTGAGGTTCCAAACGCAACAATCGTTAAGCCAACAATGACAGGGTTAATATGCAAAATTCTGGCTAATTTCGAACTGCCCTCGACGAGGAAATGTCCTCCTGCAAAGAGCAGAACAAGACCGACAAAAAAGATAAAATATATCAGAGGGAGCGCAAGTTGCGTTAGATCCATTCAATCACTCCGAAGTTCGTTCAAATTGAGAGGAGCGCAAGTCGGCATTTGCCGCCTGCCATGCGACCAGAAAGGCCAACCTGCTGATTTTGGAAACTTTGCCGTGATCAATCTTGTCGGCAGTGTCGGTAAACCGGTGATAGTCTTCGTGAATAGCTGTGTTGTAAAAGATGATCGGTATATTGCGACGGGCAAAATTGGCCTGATCACTTCGATAAAAATATTGCTCGCCATTATACTTGATATTTAGTCCAAGCCGGGCATTAGCTCGCAGACTCATTTCGTGCAACTTTGAGCTGGCTGCCGCGCCAATTAATGAAACTTCATTAGGATGGTTGCGGCCAATCATATCAAGGTTAATCATGGCGTTTATTTTTTCTAAAGGGATTGGCGAATTTTGCACAAAATATTCCGAACCGAGCAGGCCGAGCTCTTCTGCGGAAAACGCTACAAAAAGCAGACTTCTTCGCGGTCGGATCGACGACTCAGAAAAGGCTTCGGCAATTTCAAGCAGGCCTGCAACGCCCGATGCATTGTCATCCGCACCTGGATTTATGCGCTCGCCCACCTTGCCAAGATGATCAAAATGAGCGCCGATCACAACGGCTTCCTGTCTGAGTGTCGAACTATCTCCGGGAAGTATTGCAACCACATTTTGCGCGGAGAGAGGTTCACCGCTGATTTGCATTTCAATTTTAATTTTTAGATCCGGAATTGGAAAACTCAACGGACGCCGAGTCTCCTCTATTTTATCCTGAAGCGAGTCGAGCGCCTGATACCCGCCGCTGAAAAGAGTTTCGACAATATCTGCGTTTATCCCGACAACGGGAAATATTGGTTTTTCAGGTGAATGCGCCAGCACCCAGCGCGAGCGCCCGTCGATGTATGGGTC